>Ga0181569_10001339_pt1 | contig 19352 bp, 10 predicted proteins | sample 101ome_19_FD_132452 | JGI IMG/M metagenome (GOLD analysis project Ga0181569, IMG submission 132452) | Coastal salt marsh microbial communities from the Groves Creek Marsh, Skidaway Island, Georgia - 101405AT metaG (megahit assembly) | ecosystem: Environmental > Aquatic > Marine > Intertidal...
CTCGAACCGATCCGAAGCGTCGATCGACGCGCGCACCGCGCCACCGCGCCGCCGCGTCGCCGTCGAGACGCACGCGACTCGACGCGCGCGTCGCTCGCTCGCCCGTTCGTCGCGGCGTCGGCGCGGGAACGACGGTTGGATTTGTGACGACCGGGCGCACGAACGAGCGTCACACGAGCGCGCGCCCGAGCCACCATGGCGACGACGGTGACGACGACGGTGACGACGACGACGACGACGACGCGCTCGCGCGCGGTGCGGTGCGCCGCGGCGCGTCGCGCGGGGGCGTCCTCGCGCGTCGCCGCGCGAGGGTCGGCGCGACGCGCGAGCGGCGTGGAGCACGCGAGCGAGGACGACGTCGCGACGCGCGAGCGCGCGACGGCGTTCGGCGCACTCGCGCTCGGCGCGGTGGCGATGACGATTGGCTCGGGCGTCGCGGACGCCGGCGACGCGATGACGGCGTTCGCGGCGACGGGGGCGGCGGACGCGATGATGGATAACGCTGCGGCGACGGGGGCGACGCCGCGGGAAGTTTTCTCGCTCGCGGGAGGAGAGGTTCCGTTCTGGGCCAACATGGTTAAGTACGCGAGATTTTCCATCTCCATCATGGTCGGGTTCGCGTACATGTTCGGACGACCGGTGGTGGGACTGTTGAAGAAGCCGCAGACGGCGGCGCTCGTCGTCGCCGTGGGCGCGGGCGGGTACTTCTTCTTCAAGTTTACCATCGAGTCGATGTTGGGCGTGAACGACCCCTCGACCTTCTCGTAAACGCGTTCCGCGTTTTGCGTTGATTTGTAATCGTCTACGTCGTGCTATAGTCATCGTCTATCGTCTATCTATCGCGCAGGGGGCTGGCGGGCGGCGTCGAGCGTCTCGCGGTCGACGTTCGCGTTGGACGACTCGTTCTCGTCCTCGTTCTCATTCTTGGCGTCGTCATCGCGCGGTGTCGTCGTCGTCGTCGTGAGTCTCCACGTCGCGAACGCGCGTCTCGCGCGCCACGTCTCTTCGAATTCCATGGCGGCGTATCGTCGGCGACGCGCGTAGACGAAGTCTCTCCACACGCCGAAACAACTCTCGGGCATGTACTTGTCGTTGAAACTGATCGCCTGCGAGTCGAGAAAGAACCGCGCGCGAGCCTCTAATTCTCTCATTCGAACGACGGCCGCGCGCCATCGCTCGAACGCGCGAGTCCTTCTCTCCGCGTTGAGTGTCCGTGCGCACTTGGTCGCCGCTCGCCACGCGAAAAACGTTCCAGCCTTGAGCGTCTCTCGATGAAATTTCTCCGCGCGCGCCACGTCTCGTTTGTGCGCGCGAATCTCTCGAGTCACGACGCACCACCGCGCGAACGCGCCGACGGTGAGACGCACGTCGTCGTGTCGTACGGCGAAACGCATGCGCGCGTCGAGCTCTCGCGCGTCTTCGACGCGTCGCCACCACGCCACGAACCGAACCGCCACGACCCGCGTGTTCGTGAACGCGCGCGCCCGACCGAGCTTGGCGCGCCATCGTCGCACCGCGCGTCGTTTAATCGCCCGCTCGTGATGTTCGATCGCGCGTCGCGTCGCTTCGTGAGCCGCTCTCGCGTCGACGACGAAGCGTGTCCAACCCGCGAACGCCGTCGATTCCAATTTGAGCGCTCTCCACACGGTCGCCCTGTCGTTCGAGAGACACCGACGCGTGCGCTCGCGCCAGAGACGCACATGTGAGCGCATCGTTCGAACGTCTCGTCGCCGCGTCGCCGCGTCGAGTGTCTGCTTCCGCCGAACGCGCGCCGACGCCGCCCACGCGGCCCAAGCGACGAGCGCCGCCGTCCCGCGCGTCGTCCGCCACCGCGTCTCCACTCGTCTTGTCAGCGCGCGCACGCGCGCGCATCGACGCGCCGTCGCGCGCCACGCGCGAAGACACCGCACTGCCACCCCCCGACGTCTTCTCCCGATGAAGAAATCCACCGCCGCCGTGCGTTCTCGTTCGCGCCGGCGACAAACAGACAACTTTTTCGCCGTTCGCGCCCACGCCTCGAACGTCACGCTCGTCGTCTTAAACTCTCGAAACGCGTCGGCGATGAGTTGACACTCATACTCGCGTTCATCCGCCTCGCTCGTCGCGGTCACGTGCGCGTCCAGCGTCGTGCGAAGGTACGCTTCGTCGTCGAGACACAACAGCTTTTCGAGCGCGCTCAAATCGTGCGACACCATGAGGGTCGACCACAAGCGCGCGTCTCTCGCCCAACGGCGGAATTCGAGCTCAGGAGTATCTATTCGTCATGTTTCTCGCGCGTCCTCGACCACCGACGCGTCGCGCGACGCACTGCGGTCGACGTCCAGCATCAAACACATCGAGAAAACATCACAACGACGCGCGGCGTCATCTTTCGCGAACCATGTCGCCCGTGCGCTCGATCGCCGTCCTCTTCGCCATGGACGCCGAGGCGAAACCGCTCATCGAGCACCTCGGCCTCGAACTCGACGCCGACGCGTTCGCGCGCGCCGGTGGTAAGGCGCCGATGCGCGTGTACGGCGGGACGCTCCCGAGCGGGGCGAAAATTTCCGTCATCTGCGCCGGGTCGTGCGTGAAACACGGCGTGTGCAACGTCGGCACGGTCGGTGCGGCGTTGTCGACGTACGAGACGTGCGTGACGCTCAAGCCGGACGTGATCGTGAACGCGGGCACGGCGGGCGGTTTCTCCAAGCGCGGGGGCGAGGTCGGCGACGTTTATCTCGCCACGACTTTCAAGAACCACGATCGTCGAATCCCGATTCCGGGATACGACGTCTACGGCGTGGGTGAGTACGACGCGTGGCCGACGCCGAAATTGGCGGAACATCTCGGGTGTAAGCGCGGGACGGTGTGCACGGGGAACTCGCTCGACGCCACGGAGACGTGCCGCACGTTGATGGACGAATACGATGCCAGCGTCAAGGAGATGGAGGCGGCCGCCATCGCCCACGTCGCGCATTTATTCTCAATCCCAGTCATCGCCGTGAAAACCATCACCGACATCGTCGACGGACCGGTGGCGACGCAGGAAGAATTTCTTCAGAACCTCGCCGCGGCGGCGTCGGCGTTGAAGGACGTCGTCCCGAAGGTGATCGATTTCATCGACGGCCGCGACGTGAACGATCTTTAAATCACCCCACCGCGCCCTCTCTAGTGTATTCTCCACGTCTCCATTCATTCGTCATCGTAATCAACGCATTGAACACCGTCTGTTCCGTCGCCGTCGGCGTCACTCTTCAACTGTCGGCGCGCTTTTCAACCATCATCATGGGCAAACGACCCTCGTACGACGCGCTCGACGTCGCCGTGACGCTCCTGAAGCGTCGGGAGGGGATCGATAAGACGATGAAACTCGCGCGGTACGCGCTCATCCTCGCCGTGAGCGAGGCGGAGACGCGCGCGCGGCGAGACGATTCCGTGCTCGTCTCCACGTCGACCGCCGAATTCATTCGCGCGGGCACCGCCCTCGAGCGCTCGCTCGGAAACGCACGACGCGCGCTCCGTCTCGGGAAGTTTCTGGGTAACGTCGCCGAGCTGCGGGACGTCGTGCGAGAGGCGGAGGCGGACGGGAAACGCGGGTGGAGGCGGTGGGCGAGCGCGGCGGCGGCGTGCGCCGCGCTCGAGGGCGCGTATTACTTTCTCGAACAGGGCGTGTGGTTGAGCAAAGCGGGAGTGGCAATGCGAGAGAAATCCACGCTCGAGCGTTTGGTGCGATGGAGCGCGCGGGCGGAGGTGGCGTCTTACATATTTTCGATCGCATGTTCTCGAGACGAGTGGCGAGGCGCGTCGCGAGACGCGAGAGACGCGAGACGAGCGCTCGCGAACGGCGACGCGGAGGGTGAGAGCGAGGATGCGTTGCGCGCGCGCGTTGCGCGGGCGGAAAAGGCGAAACGAGATGCCGCGTTGGCGATGTTTCAAGACTTTGTCGACGGTGTGCTCTCGTTCGAAGACGCGGTGGACGCGCCGGGGGTGGAAATATCGAGCGAGCGGTTGGTCAACCTCCTCGGCTTGCTCGCCGCCGCGCTCGATTTCCACGGGAAGCTCTCCGCCGCGATAGAGACGTTAGAGGAGGCGTCGTGAGAGATCCTGGTCGAGGTAGGTCGAGGTCACGATGGGTTGTTGTTACAAAACTTACACGTTTATTTGCCCTTCACCATGTCCTTGAACGCCGAGCTCGCGCTAAACGAAGGATAGTTGGACGCCGGAATCTTCAACGGCGCACCCGTGGACGGGTTACGTCCCTCGCGAGCGGCGCGAGACTTTCTGGAAAACGTGCCAAACTTGGAGATGGACACCTTGTCGCCCGCGCGAACCGTCGAGCCGATCTTGTCAAACGTCGCCGTCAACACGCGTCCGACGTTCGCCTTCGTCTCACCCGTCTCCGCCGCCACGGCATCGATGAGAGTCTTCTTGTTCAATCCAGACGTCGCGTATCCTCTGCGATCGAGTCCCGCGCGCATTCGTCAGTCGTCCCGCCCGTTCGCGCGCTCGCGTCCCGGTTTCAATTTAAAAACGCGCCGTCCACCCATCGACGCGTACGATCCCTCGTCTCGTCGTTCCCCACCGCGACGTCGCCTCGACATCGCGCGCGACACATTTTTCGTCCCCACCACACCGCGCACCGCGCGTCTCCTCGCGAGCGCGCGCGTTCGTCGCGGTCATCGTCTTTCCCGCGCATTTGAACGACGAGCCAACCGAACGGCATCCGTTCCGTTCGAACGCGCGCGCGTCGCGTCCCGTCGCGTCGCGTCGAGCGACACGAAACGCACCTGGAGACGACGCGCGTCGTCGTCGCGCGCGCGGTGGCCAACATGTCGCTCGTGTGTCTTTGCTTTCGTTCTCGCGTTCGCGTGTGTCGTTCGGCGACGTGAGCTCGGCGTCGAAGATTTTGCTGCCACGGTTCGTGATTCGACAAAGAGTCCCTGCCGATTGGACACGATTGACATGCGTGCGCGCGCGGGACGCGAGACGCCGACGCGCGACGCGACGCCGACGCGCGTCGATCGCGCGATCGGTGCGCGCATCGGTGATCGTCGGTGCATGCGCGCGCAGGGGCCTCGCGAGGCGAGCGCGCGAACGGGCGCGGGGACGTCCGCGGGGCGCGCGGGGCGGCGTGGTGGAATCGTCTCGAGACGCGCGGGCGCGAGACGCGCGGGCGCGAGCGGCGCGCGCGAATCGGTCGTGATGTTCGCGAGACGCGTCGACGTCGGACGACGGGCGTTGACGGCGGTGGGAAGACGAGTCGGGGGCGGCGGACGAGGAGAGGATTGGCGAGCGGCGGCGAACGCGGCGGCGACGGACGACGACGGCGCGCCGTCGACGTCGTACGCGCCGTCGGACGTCGTCGGTGACGTCGATGACGTTCGACGTTTCGCGCGTGGGTTGTCGCGGTTGTCGATGGGTGGGAAGGCGACGTCGGCGGCGCGCACGTTCGCGTCGCAGGCGGCGGAGGCGGAGGAACCGGCGAACGCGTCGTCGCCGACGATTCGAGGTGAGATCAAGCGCGTGACGTTTCACTCGAGAGAGAACGGGTACACGGTGGCTCGAATGGCGGTGGATGCCTCGTGTGAGTTACCACCGGGGGCGTTGGCGACGCCGAAACGGCGCAGGAAAGGGGCGGCGGCGGCGCCGACGGTCACCGTGGTGGGGACGCTTCCGGGGGCGAGCGAGGGTCAGATGCTCGAGCTCGTCGGGCAGTGGAGAGAAAACGTCAAGTATGGCGTGGAATTCGTGATTACGGGCGCACCGACCGAGTTGAAACCGTCGAACGAGGACGGGATGCTTCGTTATCTGAGCGGCGGGGCGCTTCCCGGGTGCGGCAAGGTGACGGCGGAGCGACTCGTCAACCACTTTGGCGTCGACTTGATGGATGTTTTGAACGCGCCTGACGCCGCCAAAAGACTCGTCGCGTGTGACGGCATCGGTCCAAAGACGGCGCTCAAGTTGAAAACGAACTGGGATGAGTCACGTGGGAAACGCGACGCGGCGGTATTTTTGGAAAAGCACGGCGTCCCGCTCGCGCTCGCGCAGCGAGCGGCGGCGCAATACGGTCCCATGACGGAAGATTTGATCCGAGGGAACCCTTTCGAGACGCTCGGCTCGGTTCGCGGCGCGACATTCCATCGAATCGACGCTTTAGCCTCCAGACTCGGAAAAAGACCGGACGATCCCGCGCGTTTGGGAGCCGCCATCATCGAGGTTCTGAGCGCCGCCGCGGTGAGCAACGGGCACGCGTTTTTGCCTTGGAACAAAATCGTGGACGGCGTGCGCGCGTTGTTGGGACAATCGACCATCGTTGACGACAGAAGCATGTACGCGGCGGCGGAGGCGATGCGTGAGAAGGGTGAAATTCGCGTTCAGTGTTTGTCCGACGGCGGCGTCTTTGACGGAGACTGGGACAACGCCGCGGTGTACACGAGTGCCATGCACAGCGCGGAGGTCGCGGTCGCCTCTGACGTCACGAAACGCATGCTTCGTCCACAAATCAAGGTTGACGCCGCGCGCGTCGAGCGTTGGCTCGAGGCTGCGGCGCAAAAGGAGGGTTGGCGCGAGCTCAGTCAGGCGCAAAAGGACTTCGTGCGTCTCGCGCTCGAGTCGCCGGTGACCATCCTCACCGGTGGTCCGGGTACAGGTAAAACGTTTGCCACGCACGTCATCGTGCGTTTATGGCGAGCGATGGGTAAGAGTGTCGTGATGTGCGCGCCGACAGGTCGCGCCGCGCAACGTCTGATGGAGATCACCACCGCGGGGAGAGAAATTTCAAATCCCGTGATGAGCTCGACGATCCATCGACTGTTGGAATTCAAGGCGTCGGATGCGTTGGAGGGCATGGAGGACGACGGGCCGTTGCAAGCGTTGTCGTACAAGGGACGATTCTCGCGCGACGCGAAGAATCCCATCAAAGCCGACGTCGTCGTCGTGGACGAGAGCTCGATGCTTGACTTGCCGCTCGCGGCGGCGCTCATGGCGGCGGTGCCGGCAAACGCGCAAATCGTATTCGTCGGTGACGCCGATCAGCTTCCGTCGGTCGGTCCGGGCAGTCTTTTGCGCGATCTGCTTGCCGCTCAGAATGTGCCGAGCATCGCGCTCACGGACATCTTCCGGCAGGCCGCGGCGAGCGGCATCGTCAGAGCGGCGCACGCCATCAACTCTGGGGCGTTCCTTCCGGTGGACATCAGAGAACAACGATACGACGCGGACATGCACGAACTTCGCGTCGTCGCGAACGCTCAGGACGTGGATATGGTGCCGACGGATCCTAACCTCAGACCCGACTGTCTGTGGGTGAGCTTGCCGAACGAAACGAACGCCAACGTCGAGTCTGTGCTCGACCACGTATTGAGCGATATTTTGCCGTCTCACGGGTTCACCTCCAACGATCTTCAGGTGTTGTCACCGATGCGCCGAGGCGTGGCGAGCACGAGCTCTCTGAATAACTGGTTGCAAAAGTCGCTCAATCCGAGCTCTGAGAGTAAAAACGAAGTCACCGTGGGTACGTTTTTGGGCGATGTCGTCTTTCGCGAGGGCGACCGCGTGTTACAGCAACGAAACGATTACGACAAGGAAGTCTTCAACGGCGACCTGGGCATCATTCGTCAGATCGACACCCAGGAAAGCACGGCCATCGTGAGTTTCGGAGCCGATTTCAAAGAGGTGACGTACACAAAGGGAGAACTCAGGGACTTGATTCCCGCGTACGCGATGACAATTCACAAGGCGCAAGGTAGCGAGTATCGGGCGGTCGTCCTCGTCATGACGAACGCACACAAACCCTTACTCCGTCGAGAACTCCTCTACACCGGCGTCACCAGAGCCAAGGAACTCCTCATCGTCATCGCCTCGCGCTCGGCGCTCGCCACCGCTATCGACACCGCGGGCAAAGATCACAGGTGCACCGGCTTGGTTGAACGTCTCGCCGCGCGCCAACCGAAAAATCCGCGTTGACGCATTCAACGCCATCGAAACGCTCGAAGCACGCGTCGAGCGTTAGTAATACGTATTTACCAACATGATAACCACGCGCAACGCCCGACGCGCGCGCGTCCACTTCGACGAGTCCTCTTCCGCCCTCTCTCTCGCGCGCAACCGAGGTGGCGACGCCGCGCCTCGGACTCCCGACTCCTCACACACGCGCCGCGGCGCCCTCGAACCCGCGAGACTCGCGGCAGAGGTGCGCGCACGTGCACATCGGGTTTTGAATCGACGGGCGCGACGGGCGCGACCGTCGATCGACGGCGACGGCCGACGAAAGACGTCGGGACGCGTGTTCCCCGTAGTTTACCCTTCCGAGCGACATGTCGTCCGCCGCGGCGCGCCTTCTCTCGCGCGCGGCGCGATCGAGCGAGTCGATGCGCGCGCTGACGATCTCGCGCGCGTTTTCGGCGGACGCAAGCGTGGTGAACGAGCGCGTATCGACGCCGGGTGGGGAATCGTCCCCGCGCGCGGCTCAACCACCGGAGACGCGGCGAAGCGGTCGGGAGGAGAGCGCCGTCGGTGCCGGTGCGATCGCGCGAGACAGCGGTGAGACGAGCGCGAGCGATCAAGCGGCAACGAAAGCGACGACGACGGGAAGGAAACTCGGCGATAAGTTTCCCAAGGATGTCGTGGACGACATCTATCGAGGAAGTTTTCGAAGCCAAACCGGCGTGAGTCTCAAGTATATGTTGGATTTCGGCGCGCAGCCGATACACAAGCAATTGATGGTGAGCGCGCAGTTTCTGCACAATGAGCTTCCGGTGCGATTAGCGCATCGTGTCGCTGAGCTTGAGAACCTGCCGTTCGGTCTGAGCGATATGCCACAGGTGCTCGACGTCAGGGACTGGTACGTGGAGTCGTTCAAGGAGCTGAGACAGTTTCCACCGATCGAGAGCACCGAGGACGAGGAAAAGTTGACGAACATTTTGAAACGAATCATGACGCGTCACGAGAACGTGGTTCCCATGATCGCGAGGGCGGTGCTCGAGCTGAAGGAACAGCTCGCGGCGCAGCGGCCGAAGGGGGCCAGACCTCCCTCGGCGAGAAGGGGGGGGACGTACGCCACGACGGATCTCAACGAGTTTCCAGAGGTGCACCAATTTTTGGATGGTTTTTACATGAGTCGAATCGGTATGCGCGTGCTCATAGGCCAACACATCGCGCTGCACGACCCGCCCAAGGAGGGGTACATCGGGTTGATTCACACGTCGCTGAGCCCTCTCGAGGTTGCGCGCGACGCGATTGCGGACGCGCGGGCCATTTGTATGCGTGAATACGGCGACGCGCCGGAGGTTGAACTGTACGGTGAAGAAGGTTTCACTTTCGCCTACGTTCCGGGGCATTTGCATCAAATGTTATTCGAACTTATTAAGAACTCGCTGCGGGCGGTCAGCGATAGGTTCATCGACAGCGACGTCACGCCGCCTCCGATTCGCGTCATCATCGCAGAAGGAGCGGAAGATGTGACGATCAAGGTATCGGACGAAGGGGGTGGGATTCCTAGGAGTGGTTTACCGAAGATCTGGACCTACTTGTACAGTACGGCGAGAAGTCCGTTGAAGGACATGGACGCTGACTCAGCGGGCCCTGTCGTCCTGGCGGGCTACGGCTACGGTCTCCCGCTGTCGCGTCTCTACGCGAGGTACTTTGGTGGTGACTTGCAAGTATTGTCGATGGAAAACTACGGCACAGACGCATATTTGCACCTGAATCGACTCGGAGACATGGCTGAGCCACTTCCTTAAACTGTTCGACTCGCGCCGCTTGTAATTTTAAATCTTTTGTTTCGAAAACTCGGTTTCGGTTTACATTTCTACTACGATTTGGTATCTCTAAGACACTTCAGTCCGGGGTTCGTTTGTGTGAGCGACGCGCTTTCAAAAAACCGCACGACGCTCCGAAATCCACCGGTACTCGGGACTCGCATTTTTTGCTCGAGTGTCCAGCTCAGCCGAGCTGCGCGATGTGGGTCTTCAGTCGCTGCTTTTGAGCGTCGTCGCAGTGATGCATGAGCGCACGCAAAAGATCCCGGGGGAGCGCCTGGTCGCCTCCGCCACGCTGCGCCGCGTTCACGGCGTGACGATCGAAGATGCCGAAAACGATCCCAAAGGCGGCGCCGAACGCCTTGTGAGTCGCCGGGGAAATTTCGAGCAGGTGCGCTCGCTCCAACGCCGCAGCGAGCGCGCTGACGATCGCCATGGTCGTACCGGTGCGCGAGGTGAGCGGTGCGAGTTGCTTACTCACGTCCGCGACGTTCATACCAGTCGCGACGGCGCCCAACGTGCCCTCCACGGCGACGCCATTCATGAGCTGCACCGAATTCGCGGCGGCCAAGAGCAACGCCTCGGCGCTCGGATTGTTCGTCGCGTTTTTACCACCCAAAAGCATGCCGACGTTACGCAAGATGGCCCACACAACGGTCGCCGCCGCGGCGGACCCGATCGGGAATCTCGGCAGCGCCTTCGCGAGCAACGTTCTACCCTTGGGCAGGGTGACGATGCGTTGGAAGACGCCGTCGTGTTCGGCGCCACCCACCGCGAGCACGGGCACAGAAGGTAAACGCAACGTGCTCACCAACCCATCGAGCAAGAACATGCGTCTCTTCTTGAGCGCGTCTTCGCTGTCGCTCGGTCGACCTTCCTCAAGTTGACGATCGATGTCGTCCACGTCGAGCAAGAGGCACATCGAGTCTTCGATCATGATGCGCGCCGCCAAGAGCGGCTCTTGCTCGAGTCGGCGCTGCGATCCCTCCTCCTGCGCCTCGTCGCCGTCTCCGCTCGGGGCGCTTCCGGAGGACACGTCCAAGAGAGGTTTCGGCGAACGAATGTTACCGAACGGTACCTTACCCAAACCCGCCAAACCCGGCACAAAGGTCACCGGACCGCGCGCCTCCTTTTCGTGAGACGCGAGCTCTCGCAGATGCTCCGGGCAAAACGGCTCTCTGAGCTTGGACGGATTGTTCCGACGCAACCACGACTGATAAAAGTAATCGTGGTCGTACGCCGGTCGATCTTGCGGGTGCGTCGCACTCCACTGAATGCGCAGGATGCCCTCAATCTCGTCGTTCGCCATGTACTGCCCGCAGTAATGCGGTCGTCCCCGCGGTCGCTGTTCCCTGGGTCGTCGTCCTTGCTGCCGAGGCTGACCCTGCGGCATCGGCGCTGACGGCATCTGCGGCGTCGCGCGAACGCCCGGCATCCCCGGTACGTCCATTGGCACCGGACTCGGTCCGTCCGCCCACTCCGGCAAATCCTCTCCGCGATACTTTTGGGGTTGACGCTGCGGCGGCGGCGGCATCCCGGGCGGCATCCCGGGCGGCGGCGGCATCATCCCCGGCGGCATTCCCGGCATGGGCGGCATTCCCGGCGGCGGCATCATCCCCGGCGGCATCAGCGGCATCTGTCCGTACGGTTTCGGCACCTGCGGCGGCGGTGCGATCGCTTGTCCCATCGCCCGTCGCTCGAAATCCGCCTGCGTCATCCCTCGCCCCCCGCTCAACGCGTTCGGATTCAACAAATCGCCCGGCGTCAACAGCCCACCGCTTCCCATCATCGCCGCTTCGTCTCTCGTGCTCGCGATGTGCACCTCCTCCACGCGCTCTTCCAATCGAAGCGTGGAGAGATCATCCTCCAACTCCCCCCCGAGCTCGCCGATCAACGCCGGGTTCTCGGGCTCGCCGAAAAAACCACCACTGTTCGCGCGGTCGCACGGTCGCGTCGCGGTCACCGTCAGTCTCCACGCGTCCAATTCACCCTCGAGCGACGTTCCATCGTCACGCGAGGCGGCCACTCGACGCCTCGCGCGCGGCGTCGTCGCGCATTCACGAAATCACGCGCGCGTCCCGACGATCGCTCGATCGACATCTTCTCCCACCCCACGCGTCGCGCGTCTCCCCCTCGCGTCATCCGCGCCTCGCCGAGACCCCCACGCGTCTCTCCCCGCGCGTTCGCCTCGTCGTCGTCCCGAGCGCGCACCTCATCGTCGATTCGCCGTCGATCGATCGATCGGTCGACCCTCGGCGTCGAGCAGTGCCGAGTGGACAGATTGGAAACCAAACTTCTTTCCGTCGGTCGTCAGACGTCGGTCGTCGTCGTCTCGTCATGCCGAAACAAAAGTACACCGCGTTCGACGTCGCCGCCGTCGTCGCCGCGTTGCGACGATCGTGTCTCGGGTGTTGGTGCGCGAACGTGTACGACGTCGACGCGAGGACGTACGCGCTGAAGTTTAATAAATCGTCGGGAGCGGTGGCGCGAGACGATGGGATCGATCGCGCGCGGGCGGAGAGCGAGAAAATCGTGGTGTTGATCGAGAGTGGGTGTCGGGTGCATCGAACGAAGTACGATCGAGGACGACGAGAGGGACCTTCAAAGTTTACGCAAAAGTTGCGAATGCACGTCAAGACGCGGCGGCTGAACGACGTTCGGCAGATTGGGAAGGATCGAGCGATCGATTTTACGTTCGGGGCGGGGGACACGGAGTGTCACGTGATTGTGGAGCTGTATTCGCAGGGAAACGTGGTGTTGACGGATGGGAATTACACGGTGTTGACGCTGCTGCGAACGCACCGGGACGACGAAAAGGGCGTGAAAATCATGGGAAATCATCAATATCCGCTCGATCGGTTCAAAGGGTTTAAGAGATACGATCGGGATGACGTGGTGAGCGCGTTGGAGCGCGGTGCGGTGGCAGGAGAGACGTCGGAGGTGAGTGTCGACGGGAAGGAGGTGCGCGCGCCAGGGACGCTGCGAGAGGCGCTGTGTCGGGCGTTCGGGTACTCGCCCGCCATCGTGGAACACATAGCGCTCACGGCGGGGATCGAGAAGACGTCTTTAGCGACGCTTCCGTTCGATGACGACGTTCGGGAGGCGTGCGTCGATCGATTGGCGGTCGCCGTGCACAAATTAGAGAGTTGGTTTGAGGGCGTGACGACGGGCGAAATCGTCCCCACGCCGCACGTGTGCACCAAGATGGACGCCAAGGCGGACGGCACGGAAGAGATTGAAATCTTTGACGATTTCTCGCCGTTCGTGTTGAAACAAAACGAACATCGAGCGACGAAGACGTTCGAGTTGCCGCCGGGCACCGATCCCGTGTTCGCGTTCGACAACGCTGTCGATGAATACTTCATGGCGCTCGAGGCGCAGTCTCAAATTCTCGCGCGACGAAAAGCCGAACAACAAGCCGTAGCCAAGTTAGAAAAATCCATCAAGGACCAAAAGAATCGCGTCGAGCAACTCGAGCGCGAGCGCGAGAAGGAGGAGCAGCGCGCGATGTTGATAGAATACAACCACGAGGCGGTTGACACAGCCATCGAGGCGGTGAACTCGGCGCTCGCGAGCGGCATGTCGTGGGTCGAGCTCGAGGCGATGATCAACGAGGAGCGCCGGCTCGGAAACCCAGTCGCCGGAATGATCAAGACGCTCGACTTGGAGCGAAATCACATCACCATCATGCTCTCCAACGATCTCGACGTCTCGGACGAGGACGCGCAGCAGGGCGGCAAGTCCAAACGCGTCGCCGTCAGCGTGGATTTAGGATTGAGCGCGCACGCGAACGCTTCGATGCGCTTCGCGGCCAAAAAGAAACACGCGGAAAAGTTTGACAAGACGATGGACGCGCAGGCGCGCGCGGTGGCGGCGGCCGAGGCGAAGGCGAAGGCGGCTATTGAAAAGGCGGCCAACGGCGCCGTCATCTCCAAGGCGCGACAGACGCTTTGGTTTGAAAAGTTCAACTGGTTCATCACGACTGAAAACTGTCTGGTGCTTCAAGCGAAAGACGCGACGCAAGCGGATATGATCATGTCGCGTTACATGCTTCCGGGTGACGCATTTGTGCACGCAGACGTACCGCAAGCGCCGGTGACGCTCGTGAAACCACCGGCCGGATCGAAAGTGCGCGCCGTGCCGGCGTATTCGCTCGTACAAGCCGGGGCCGCGGTCATGTGCCGAAGCAGCGCGTGGAATTCGCGCGCCGTAAAATCTGCGTGGTGGACGACGGCGGAGAAGGTGAGCAAGATATCGCCGGTCGCCGGCGATCGATTGCCTCCAGGAGAGGCGTACGTCGCGCACGCCGATAAGCAATTCCTTCCGCACGCGCAACTCATCATGGGATTCGGTCTCATGTTTGTCGTGAGCGAGAAGAACGCCGAGGCGCACAAACACGATCGTTTAGTGCGAAGCGATGTCAACATTTTAGAAGACGACGTCGTGGACGAGGACGAGGACGAGGACGAAGGCGATGATTCCGGAGATGCCTCCGCCGAGGACGTCGACATCAAACGAGTCGACGACCTCGCCGACGACCTCGCCGACGCGACGACTTTCAAGACCGCGGAAGAAGACGCGACGAATGATGACGACGACGAAAACCGAGCCGCAGAGCGTGAAAAATCGACGACGGGAAACAAACCGTCCTCGGCGCCTCGAATGTCAGCAAAGGAACGCAAATTACAAAAGAAGAAGAAAAAGGGCGGCGGAGGAAAGTGCGGAGACTCGGACGACGACGATTTCGTCGACCCCTTGGCCGTGCACGCGTCCACTCTGGCCAAGGAGAAGAAGGGACCGACCGAGGGCGGCGGCGGTGGTGGTAAGGCGCTGCCTCGAGGCAAAGCGGCGAAACTCAAGCGCGCCAAGGCCAAGTACGCGGATCAAGACGAAGAGGATCGGGCGCTGGCGATGAATTTACTTGGCGCGGGCGGTGGTTCGAAGAAATCCGTCGCCGCGAAAAAGGCGGAGAAGAAGGCGGAACAGTTTGAGGAGCGCAAACTCGAGAAACCGGAGGCGCCGACCGCGCCGATGCCCGCGCCGCCTCTGTACAAGCTTCGCGCCGCCGAGAAGCACGCCAAGCGCGCCGGCGGCTCGACCGGTGGTGGAGACGCCACCGACGATGACGATGAAAACGGTGACGACGAAACGTCTGGGCTTTCCCTCGAAGAGCGAATCAAGCTCGACGACGAACGCGTCTCCGTCGTCAATCGAATCGTCGGCGCCGCGCTGAAAAACGACGACATCGAGTATTGTCTCCCCGTGTGCGCGCCCATGGTCGCCGTCAACGCCTTCAGATTCCGCCTCAAACTCACCCCTGGGTCTCAAAAGAAGGGCAAAGGCGCCAAACTCGCCATGGATGTCCTCTCTCGCGCCCCGTTCGCGTCTCCCGCCGAGAAAGCCGCCATAAAACTCATCCCCGACGCCGACTGCGCCGCCGCGCTCCCCGGCGGCGTTAAAATTTCGCTCCCGCCGGGCGCGCTCAAGCTCGCGCGAGACACCAAAAAATCACACAAACCGAAACGATGAGCGACGACACGATTCTCTACACCATCGTCGTCGCGTTGTTTTACGCCTCATTCTTTGTGATGCCACACACGCGCGTCAATCTTTCTCCGTCTCGCCGTTCCGAATCGACGAAAAGTTTTCTCTTTCGTCTCCCCGAGCGCCTCGACACCATCCAACCGCGTCATTCCCGCGCGCGTTCGCCGACACCGCGCGGCGTTCGATCGACCATGCGCGCGATGACGCCGACGACGAGCGCGGCCGTCGCGACCGCGGCGCCGTGTCGACGCGCGACGACGAACTCTCGACGCGCGACGACGTCGACGACGTCGACGGCGCGCTTATCCACGACGCGCCATCTTCGACGCGCGCGCGCGACGACGACGACGCCGAGATCGAGCGCGAGCGCGACGGAGGGTGCGATCGATCCCATGGGCCTAAATCCCGATCGCGCGGCGGTGGTGGGCGCGGACCCGACGGCGTACTCGTGGACGAAGCAGTGGTATCCGGTGGCGGTGGTGGACGTCATCGACGAGACCAAGCCGCACGCGACGACGCTGCTCGGGGTGGACCTGGTGGTGTGGAAATCCGGAGACGGCAAGTGGAACGTGTTTGAGGATAAGTGTCCGCATCGATTGGCGCCGTTGACGGAGGGTCGGGTGGAGAGCGATGGGACGCTGTTGTGCGCGTATCACGCGTGGCGATTCGACGGCGACGGAAAGTGTACGTCGATGCCACAAGCGTCCTCGGTGGAAGAAGAGGAGCGCGTCAAGGCGAACGTGCGATCGTGTGCGTTTAAGAGACCGACGATGGAGGCGCAGGGGTTGATCTGGGCGTGGGGTGAGGGTGGTAAAGACGCGGAGACGGAGGCGATGATGACGCCGCCGCTGCTCGTGGCGGAAATCGAAGGCATAGGCAAGAGCGGCCGCGCGGCGTGCGGTGGTTTTAGAAACCACTGGCAGGTGAGAGATTTGCCGTACGGATGGAACGCGTTCTTTGAAAACGCCATCGATCCCGCGCACGCCGTCGTGAGTCATCACACGCTCGTCGGTTCTCGGTATGACGATCCGGCGGGATTCCAGTGCGTCGTCGAGCGACCGGTGACGGACGCGGGTGGATTCCGGTGCGCCATCGATCCGGCCGTGCCGCCGTTCAACACGATCGGCAAATACGACGCCGAGACGTCGTACGATTTCCAACCTCCCGCGTTGTTGAAGATTGATTGGCGTCACGAGGGCGGTCGATTCCTCACGTCGCACTATTGCGTGCCCACCCGACCGGGCTGGTGCCGTCACTTTGTCGCCACGGTGGCGCAGCGTCGACCGGAAAAGGGCGACATGATTCGTCAACACCGTTGGTTCAAGCTGAATCTGTTCACGCTCACGTCGCCCGCGTGGTTGACGCACGTGCTCGGACCGACGTTTTTGCACCAAGACATGGTGTTGCTGCACCAGCAAGAAAAAATCATCGCGCAGGGCGACGGCCAGGCGTTGGCGCAAAAGTGGAAGGACCAAGTCTTCACGCCGACCACCGCGGATAAGATGACGATTTTCTTTTACAAGTGGTTTGAGAAGAACGGCCCGATTCCGTGGGCTCCAGGAACGGAGCAAATGCCTCCCATCGAGAGAGACGCGAGCAAGCTCTTCGACACGTACGAGATGCACACCAAGTATTGCAAGCACTGTCAAGGCGCTCTTCGTAACACGGAAGTCGCCATGTGGCTCACCGGGGCGCTCGCCGGGGCCAAGTTGTTCTGGGTCGGCGCGTCCGTCGTCTTCACCGCCGCGTTGCTCGGCGCGGGCGACGGCGAAGGCGCGACGCAATCTTCTCTCGGCGCGTTCGAGCTCGTGAGCGCGATCGAGCCCAGCGTGTACGGCGATTTCTTCAGCTCTTTGAGCCTCGGCGCGACCGCGTTCTTCTTGAAGGGTTTCGCCGATATGTTCCGCACGTACCCGTTCAGTCACAGCGAGGACGACTTCGTCATGGAGGGCACGGCGAAGATTGGTTTATCCAACGACGGTCCGAGCGCGTACATCGATTTCGTCGATTCTACCCTATTCAAAGACATGAAGGATCCCGACTTTGCGTCGAAGAACCCGCACAACCGCGGATGCGAGTGCAGCGACTGCTCGCCGCACTTTAAGGATCTCATCAAGTCGACCATGTTGCAGCGACACCAGAAATCTCCGGCGTCGGCGGCGGAGGCGGCGGACGAATCGGCCGAGGACGCGTCGACCGAGGTGCCCGTCGCGAGTCGCTAGCGTCACCGACATCGTTCGCGGGATCCCCGTCACCCGGGTCCCGTCGTCGACCGCGTCCCCGTCGTCTTCGTCCCCGTCGTCGTCGTCGTCGTCGTCGTCGTCGAGCGCGCGAACTCGTTTGTAATCGATCGAAAACGTCTTTTCGCGGCGAGTCGGTCGTTGGGACAAGAAATATCTTTGTATAGGAACGCAGTGTATAGAGACAGTAAGACCATCATCTGACTCAGCTGACTCCCAGAGTTTTCAGCCTAAACACCCTCGCACGACGGAGGCTGCATCGCGCGACGCGCGACGGAGGCTGCATCGAGCGAGCGAGCGGAGGAATCCTCGCGCGCGAGGGTGTTTCGACCGATCGACGCCGTCTCTCGCGCGAGGGGCGCGCGCGCGCGCGGTGAACGGCGACGCGAGAATCCGGTGACGAGAATCATCTTCGGCGAGGCGCGCGTGACGGTCGACGGCGCGCGCGGTGGCGATGGAGATGGGTCGCGACGCGCGCGGTGCGGCGCGGAGAGACCGGCGCGCGGGTTCGCGCGGGCGCGCCAGGGCGAACGGGTCGGTGGCGATCGTCGTCGGCGTCGTCGGTGTCGTCTGTTCCCTCGTCCGAGGGGTGGTTGGCGGTCGGAAATACTACGGCACCGATCGCGAAGAGATGTGGGGTAACACGTGCAAGGATTGTCGCCACGGAGCACAACCGACATTCAGATATTATAAGGAGTATTGCACGAAGTGGTGGTGGTACGACGTTCCAGCCTCGGGCTATAAAGGTTCGTGTTTTGACGACGGTTGGGAGAAAGACCACTACACGGAAACGTGTAACATACCGAAGTGCGTCGACTGCGACGGCGGATGGAGCTCCACTTGGAGCTCTTGTTTGAGAAAACGGGAGGTCGGCGGCGGCCCGGAAGATCCCCCCGCGGTGACCTGTGGGGCGGGAGAACGCTACCGAACCTTCGTGATACGCACTGAGAAAGACACGTACGAAAACAGTCTTGCGTGTTCACACGGTAAAGGCGAGCGACAGTATGAAGACTGTACCATTCCCTGTGAGGAACCCGAAGTGGAGTTCAGAAATTTGCCTCCGACGGTTACCGCCGCATCAAACGCACTTTTTGATTTCGGTGTCAAAGTCAGACACGCCGTGTGCGGTGCTGATGATTGCTGGAGCGGCGCTTTTCGATCCGACGAGCAAGAGAGGTTGACGTGCAACGTTATGGCTTCCGTCGAGGGACAATCTTGTACGACATACGGCGATCATTTACCGTGTAAAACGTGGACAGACTTCACCGAACGTGGTCTAGCATTCGGAAAGTTGACGCTACGTAACAGTGACGGGACAGTTTTTGATAAAGGCAACGTTACAATCACGTGGAATTGCACGGTTAAGGATCTAAAGCGGCAAGAGACATTGGTCAATGTGACCGGTGAGCGCACGTTTCAAGTTGTACCCGGATGTCCCCATGTGTTACCTCTTCAAGGCCTCGAAGATGCGAACAGCAAAAAAGAATTCTCCAACCTGGCAGTCTACTTCTTGTTGTCTTCTCAAACTTTCAGCAGAGCCGGGTGCGCGAACGTGCCGAAGGCGAAAGAACAAGCGTTTCGACGCTACGATGTCAATCCGGCTGATGGCAGACTGAGCTTGGAAGAATTGCAGAGAGCATTACGTGAGAACGCCGCGGATTCGAGCCTTGTTGAAGTCTGGAAGAAGACGAATGGGGAGCTCAAAATCTCGCTCACGCTATCCGAGGTGATGAACGCGGACGCTTTACCGTTTGGATGCGAAAACGAAAACAACATCGCCTTCTTATCCTCCACCAACCCGACGAGTGACTGGAAAGCACGCATGTGCGAAAAC
>Ga0181569_10001352_pt1 | contig 19265 bp, 12 predicted proteins | sample 101ome_19_FD_132452 | JGI IMG/M metagenome (GOLD analysis project Ga0181569, IMG submission 132452) | Coastal salt marsh microbial communities from the Groves Creek Marsh, Skidaway Island, Georgia - 101405AT metaG (megahit assembly) | ecosystem: Environmental > Aquatic > Marine > Intertidal...
ACGAAGCACCAAGTCTGGTAGAGTCATGTCGAGATAACCGGGAACCTTCGAAGCGAGAAACTTCCATCGCCTCTTGATGCTGGAAAGAGAACGATTGTCCACTAAAGACGCCCAGTCCACGACTTCAAGACTCGGCTTTTTCTGCTCGACCATGTTTTCCAGTAGCTCAATATCCTGATTTTCACTCCACGAACCGACGACGGTCATGTCAGGAGCGATCTGGTACCAGCGCTGTAAACAAGCCTGTTCGTTGCGAGTGCGAAGCTTGCTCGATATTGATTTCCAAGGGATGTTGTCGCGAAGTTCGAGGTGTTCAAAATTTTTACCAGGTCCACAACCGGGCCTTGCACCTCGTTCCTGGAAATGATCATTCACGAGTTGAACCAAGCGAAGAGTCTCTTCAGGCGACCAGTGTCCCGTACGTCTTTCAATGGGACACTTCGCAAGACGCCACCTGTCTCGACAGGCTGAAGCTGGTCGACCGATGACGCTTGAAATCTTCGACCACTTCGGACCGTGAATCGCGTACTGCTTCATCAACTCGTCCGTTTCGTCTTTGGTCCATTTACCCTTCGTAGCTTTCTTGTCCAAGTTTCTCAGAATCCAACCGTAAATTTGTTTCGCGTTTCTCGTAGCGACGTCTCGCGCGATCTCAATGAATGCTCGACGCTCTGAACGAGGAAAATCCGTACCTCTACCACCCTGCTTCTGGCGGCGTTCGAACAAGAAGTCATAATCTTGTCTATCGAATTCCTCTCCGAGCCCGTGCGTGTCAGCCCACCGCTTGATGGCGGCTCGAGTCGCGGTAATTTCCACTTTTGTCCACTGTCCGAATCGCTGACCCTCAAACTTGACGTCCCATTCACTCTGAGTGTCAGCCGATACGCTCGGTCCTCGCTCGGGCCGGCTTTCTGTCTTTCTTTTCGCTCCTCGCTCGAGATGGAGTTTTACTAAATCTACCGGTTGCCCGTCCTCCGCGGCTGGATATTGCGACGTCGAGCTCGACGGCGCGGCCGACAAACTCCGCTCGCCCTCTCCTCCTCGTCCTCGCGCTCGCACCTTCGCTTCCAGTCTCTTCAAAGTCGTCTCAGATTGCGCCGCGACGTCCGCCAGCGTCACGACGCCATCCATCCGCGCCTTGCCGTCGTGCCTCTTCGACGGCCTCGCCGCCGCGCGCGCCATGCCGTTCGTTCGCAGACGTCTCTCCCCGCGCCTCCTTCGCGCCTCGCCACGCTCGCCCACGACCGAGCCTACCCTCCTCCTCGCCGTCGATCCGTCGTCGATCCGTCACACGGTCGGTCGGGCACGCGGGTGCTTACCTCCCACGCGACCGGTCACGACCGCTCAAAGGGGCGACACGACACACGGGTCTCCGTCGTCCGTCGTCCCCCACGCGCGGGTCTCCGTCCACGCGCGCTCGCGCGTCCCCGCGCGCGAGTCCTCCCGTCCGTCGTCGTCCGTCGTCTCCCGTCGCGACGAGACGCGAGCGAACGCCGAATCGCGACGAGCGCGTCGTCCGTCGTCCTCCGTCCGCGATTCTTCGCGAGACGACGACGCGCGCGCGCGTGATTGCGGCGCATTCGCCGCGCGCGAAAGAATTCCTGAGGGGGGGGGGACTCCCGGGTTTTCAAGGGGGTGGGTGGGGCAACATCGTGGGTCATGACTCGTTCTTTTTGAACACGCATCATCGGTCGCGAACAGACACGACCGCGCCACAGGGGGGGGTCGTAATAATAAGTGACGGTTGGTGTGGTCGGTCGGACACGCGAAGGGGCGGGACGGGCGGTGTGTGTGTGTGATGGGTCCCGAACGGTGTAGGTGTCCCATCCTCCTAAGGTCGTCCCAAGGTCGTCCCAAGGTCGTCGGTCGTCGGTCGTCGGTCGTCGAGCGATGGATGGATGGATCGACGCGCTAGCGCTCGGTGTGAGCGTCGTCGGTGGTGCGGACGAAGTCTTCGGCGGCGAGGACGCCGGCGGCGAGGAGGTCGGCGCGCGCGCGCGAGACGTCTCGCGCGAGCGAGGACGCCTCGGACGCGCACGAGGGGAAGAAGACGACGGAGTGGGCGATGAGGACGAGGGAGTACAGGGCGAAGGCGGCGATGGCGTACGCCGGGGCCTGGGAGGACGCGGGCGAGCGGTCAGTCGGTCGGTCGGTCGGTCGGTCGGTCGGTCGGTCGGCGCGCGCGAGGCCGAGGCGGATGGGAAGTCAGTCAGCCAGACGGTGTCTCGATCTCGAGCGACGTCGATCGACGCGCGGACGTACCGCGACGACGTGTGGACGCGCGCTCGGTGAGAGCTCGATGTGGGTCAACGCGGCGTACCACGCGGCGAGGAGCGCCGCGCCGATGGCGCCTGGGTGAGAAGAGGCGCGCGTTCGGAACGGTCAGTCGAACGTCACTCGCGCGTGCACTCGCGCCCTCTCGCGTCGTCCTCGCTCGCGCGCGCGTTCGCGCGCACCGAAATATTGCGCCCGAGTCATCGCACGCGTTCGTTCGTTCGCTCGCCCGCGTCGCCCGCGCGCGCGTACGGGCGCGCGTCGAGCTCTGACGCGAGCGACGACGGTCGCTTCGCATCCGCGCGCGAGTGCGCGACGCGCCGATAGTCGCCGTCGTCACCCTCTCTGTCGCGCGCGATCGATGCGTGCGATGACGATCTCGATCTCGCCGCGCCGTCACGGCGTCGACGCGGGCGCGCGCGCGAGCCGTGGGTCGAGATCGTCGACGGTGCGGAGGATGCTGTTGACGACGATATCGCTGGTGATGGTGTTCGCGTCGTCCGCGCTGGCGCAGGGAGTGCCCGGACCGGTGGCGGCGGCGATGCGTGGAGATTTATCGTGGTTCGACGACGCGGCGTTGGCGTATGAAGGAGACGAGCTGCGAGCGCTGGTGAATCGACAGGAATCGGATCACGGGTACACGGCACTCGCGGCGGCGGCGACGAGCGGGAACGCGACCGTGGTGGACAAAATCTTATCCATCGGTGGAGATCCAGAGATCGAAGATCACGATGGACACACGGTGGTGAACATAGTGGCGGCGTTGGGAAACGTCGAACTCATGAGGCTTTTCCATGAACGCGGAGTGAACGTGTTGAAGTTGTCGCGAGACGGGTTCACGCCATTGCAACGCGCGGCGTGGGGTAAGACCGCGGGTCACGTGGACGTCGTGAAGTATCTGGTCGGTGAATGCGGTGCAAACGTCGATGAACTCGACGCCATGGGTTTCACCGCCGCTTATAGGGCGGTGGAGCACCGAAACGACTTTATGCTCCGCGTGTTGCTCGAGCTCGGGGCGAATCCAAACTCTGAAAATAAGCGAGGAGATTCGATGCTCGCCACGGCGGTGCGCAAGCAAAAGATCGAGACGGTGGAGACACTGCTGGCGTTTCAGGCGGACGTGATGAAAAAAGACTCGAAGGGTCGTAACTTGCGCAAGCTCGCCAAGCAACTCAGATCGAAACGAGTGTTGGAGATCATCTCGCAAGCGTACGCAAACGCGGAGCGCGGCGGCGAGTTGTAGAGCGTAGTGTAGTGTCTCTGGTAGTTGACTCAAAAAGAATTTAATGTAGAATACAAGCGCGAGTGCGCACGCGCGCGTCATCCAAATCCATTTCTCACCGTTATCGGGAGTCGAGTTTGAGCGCTCGAACGGGCTCTACTTCTCCTCGTCGTCGTCTTCAAATCCCCGCGTCTCCCGCGACAACGCGTTCAATAGAAATTCCGAACTTTCAAGAATCCTATCGAGCGAACACTCTCCGTCCTTGATGACTTTATCGTACGCCTCCAACCGCGCTCGGTCGCGCTCGACGCCTCGCTCGAGTTCCTTCGCGCGCGCTCGCAGAGCGTCTGAATCTCTCTCCATCGCCTCGATCCGTCGCAGCGTCGCTCGCTTCCTTCGCTGCAATTCCTGTAAGCCTACGCGCGCGCGTCCACGCTCCTCGCTTCGGTCAGTCGATCGATCTCGTCCCTCGCTCGCGCCTTCGCCGCGCCCCCCTCGACCGAACGAAACGACAGGGCGCCCCGGCCCGCGCCCTCGAACCGACGTCTCGGATCCGCGCGCACGCACTCTTCTCCACCGCCTCGTGCGTCTGTCGCATCACGAGCGTCTTCGCCGACGCCCCGTCGTTCGTCGCCATCGTCGTCGTCGCCATCGTCGCCGTCTCTCGTCCGTCGCGACGCGCGCCATCGTCGCTCAATTCGTCAATTCGTTTCCCTCTCTCGAGCTCGGACCATTCGACCAGTCACGACTCTCCGTTTACCCCCCACATTCGATCGACCAATCATGACTCGCTCCGGGATGGACAGAACTCGCCCCCGCCCTCGGGGTCGGTCGTCGCGCGCGGGCCGACACTACGAGACGCACGCGCGCACAGACTCGCGATGCTCGCCTCGCAAGTGTCCACGTTCGCGCGCGGCGATGCGACGATTTCTTCGCAATCGTCCACGCGACGCACGACCTCCGTGCGCCGCGTCGTCGAGGCGAAGGAGTCGCGCATCGGGAAGCAGCCGGTGCAAGTGCCGCAAGGGGTGACGTACACCCTCAAGGATAACCATCTCGCGGTGAAGGTGCGTGCGAAGACGACGACGGGACGAACGATGCGCGAGAGGTTGAAGATATTCACGCGTCGGACCATCGCGCGGGGGAATCGGAGAAGTGTGCGCGCGGTGCGCGCGCGGCTCGTCTCGGATGAGAGGGGAGGGCTTGAGGTTGTAGGGTTTTCGCGTCTCTCTCGCGCGCGATCACGCCGCCGAACCGACGACTGACGACAATGCGTCGACGCGTGTATTCTCGAATGAACAGGGTCCGAAGGGTAGCTTGGAGATGTCTTTCCCGGATACGATGGTGTTCGCGGAAGAGGATGGCGCGATCAAGATCTCTCGCGCGAACGACAGTCCGGAGGCGCGCAAGGGCCACGGCTTGTACCGCACGCTCTGCAACAACATGATGGTCGGGGTTTCTACCGGTTTCGAGAAGAAGTTGAAGCTCCTCGGTGTCGGTTACAAGGCGGCGATGCAAGGAAAGGATTTGAACTTGTCCCTCGGTTACTCCCACCCGGTCATCATGAAGTTGCCGGAGGGCATCACGGTGACGTGCCCGTCGAACACCGAGGTGGTGGTGAGCGGCTACGACAAGGTTGAAGTCGGTAACTTTGCGGCGATCATCCGCTCCAAGCGTCCGCCGGAGCCGTACAAGGGTAAGGGTATCCGCTACGAGGACGAAGTAGTCATCCAAAAGGAAGGCAAGCGCGGCAAGTAAAGTAGATGAAAAAGATGAGCGACGCGTCGTCGTCTGTTTTAATTTTTTTAGCCTGATCATCATTCATTATCACGCCACCGCGCGCTCTGCTTCGTCGTCCGTCCCTCGCCCCCCGAGAACCACAAAACGTTGGGATCGAGTCGACGACCTCATGGTTCGTGCGCGCAAGTCTGAGTCGCCCGCGTCCAACCTCCCATCAAAGGCCGGCCGGCACACACACAAAAATAAAGAATTTCCATATAGTCGGACATTTGACACATACTTAAAGGGAAATAGGACTATAAAAAAGTCCTGCCTACCCGAATCGAACGGGTGACCCGCTGATATCCACATGATATGTCATCACTCGCCGCGCGAGTGTGGTCACGCTCTGCTTCGTCGTCACGGTGTGACCCGTGTCGTCTTCTTCAGATTACTTCGTCGTCTCATGAACATAGATCGTCCACGACATCATAATCTACAGTCAGCTGCTCTTCCATCTGAGCTAAGGCAGGATGTCCGAGCCGTCGCCCCCACCGCCATAGTGTACGACGATGAGTACTACGATCGTGCTCTCTTGTCGCACTTTCATCGAGCCCTCCGACCGAGGCGCACGACCGCTTTAAACTTACGGTTGCGTGCGGGGGCACACGCCGAGGAAGGACGACGCGAACGCGTCTCCTCTCATCAATGGACGCGCGTCCCCACACCCCGTGAGGTCGCGTTCGTCGCCCGTCGATCGTCATGTCCGCGGGCGCGCACGCGCTCGCGTACGGGGACGTCGGGTCGTCGGCGTCGGACTCGGAGTCGGACGGGGAATCGGACACGGGACGCGCGTCGGCGAGAGGGGCGACGAGGACGGGGACGGTGGGGACGACGGTGGGACGCGCGAAGTTGGCGTACGTCGAGCGCGCGTTCGCGAGCGAGGCGAGCGAGGCGACTGGGGATGGGTACGATGAGATGTCGACGTTGGCGTTCACGGAGAGCGAGTACAGGGAGGCGTGCGCGGAGCGAGGGAGGATGGGACGGTGCGCGTGGTTGCCGTGTCGCGAGGCGAGCGCGCGGGCGGCGGGCGGGAAGAGGTACGACGTCGATGGGTCGGCGCGAGTGGTGCGAGACGGGGCGTTCGTGGGTTCGTTTTGTTGTAAGGAACACGTTCTCGCGGCGGAGGCGTTGGCGAAGCGATTGGGGAAGAATGGACGAGCGATGAGCGCGAAGGAGGGAGCGGCGACGAAACCGGCGGCGGCGCGATTGGCGCGGAGCGCGGTGAAGGACGAGGTGCTCGAGCGAGAGGTGGTGGAGATCAAGGAGAGGACGACGACGACGACGACGACGACGACGATGAGCGCGGAGGTCAAACCGCCAGGGGCGCCGTTAAGCGCGGCGGACGCTCGGCTCGCTGCGTCCGCGGTCGACGGGTACGTACCTCGTGCCGCTCGGAGAGACGCCGAAAAAGAAAAGAAGAAGACCGCGGCGACGACGAAAATCACGTGGAACGAAGAAGAGTTGGCCAACATTGAGCGAGAAAAAGAGGAAAAGAAAGAAGCCGCAGCTGCCGATCCAAACGTCGCGACCGGGGTGTTTTACTTTGATACGTTCGGTGAAGGTAAAAAACCGGACAAGGAGTACGTGCCGAGCATCGGCGGTCGGTTCGCCGAGGGACAGTTGCGCACCGACCCGCGCCCCGTCGTGGACGAGGAGAGCGTTTTAAAAGCGTTGGAAACGCTCGGAATTGAAGCAGAAACGTCGGCGTCGACGGGCGGAGATGAAGACGTCGAGAAGGAGAAGGACGTCGAAGAAGATCAAGCAGAGTCGACTCGCAAGGCGCTCGCGTCGACGCTGACGGCGAAACCGATACCCGGATTTTTCGATGATAACGACGACGACGACGACGACGACGACGACGATGAGAACGGAACGATGACGAGTCATTCAGACGATGACGACGTCTCGACGTCGATGCCGACCATTTCGCAGTTTGGTTTGACTTGGATGGCGGTCGATAATCTCGTCACCGAGGCGACGTTTGCGCTCGTGTCGGGAGACGGCAGTTTCGTCGACAAACTTCCTCCGCGGGATAAATACAGCGTCTCCGTGAGCGAAGCGTGGAACGAAACACTAGCCTCCAAGGCGGTTCCTTTGTTGTGTTCGACGCTGAAAATCAGCTCTGAAAGGCGCAGAATAGAACAAAATTTGACCACGCTGTTGCGAACGTTTGCGTTCGATCGCGCCGTGCCAGCGTTCACGAATGAACGCTGGGTCATGCTCGGGCTGTTATTCGTGGAATTACTCCTCGACGCCGATTTGATGAGCAAAGAGACGATCGGAAAAGAGGTGCTCGACAACGCCGACGCGGTTGCCATCTATGCGAGCGCCGACGCGACGAGCGAAGAGGTGGATCTTTTGCGACAACGCCTTCGCGGAGGGGGCGTGCGTTAGTTAAAGCCGTATGTAGGTAGATGATTTAGAATTTGTTGAATTGACACGCATTATTTTTATTCATTCAAACGGCATCGCACTGGCGTTGGCGTCCTGGAGAGGCTCACGCGTCGTCGTTGTCATCGTCATCTTTGGGCTACTGACTGGTTTCGGAGAGTCATCGAACATGGGCGGAGGCGTTCCGAGTGGAGAAGCACCTAAGACGCCGTTATCTGCCGAGTTGACGCGTTCAAGGGTCAAATTTTCCATCGACGTCGCCATTGCGCGCACGATTCCCGGCGCTGGAGAAATCATTGATACAGAGGGCGTTTCCTTTTCTTTGACCACGAGAGCCGTGTCTTCTTCCTCCGTCGCCACTAGAGCGGGCATCGTTGCGTCGCTCTTTTCACTCGACTTTCCCTCGGCTTCGAAACACTCGGCTATGATGGCGTCCACATCAGCCTTTCCGTCGGTGTGATACAAAATTCGTTCGATAACCTTGGTGAGAGGATTGTTCTCAAACTCAGCTCGCTGGCACACGTACTCTACGTCCTGAAGCTTTTCAAAATAAAATTCTCGCTCCTGCTCCATGCGTTCCACCTGGAGCGCCAACGCGGCGTTGGATTCAGCGAGTTCGCGCGCGCGCACTGAGCTCACGCTCGTGGCGCCGCTCGCCGCTCTCGTGCTCGCCCCCATCGGTGCGCTTACCGCCGTCGCCGCCGTTGATGATCCCTCGCGCGTCGCTGGCGCGCGTTTCGACGCTCTGCGTTGTCCACCGCCGCCGCGTTCTTGTCCACTCGCCGTCACGCTCGCCTTCTTCGCCCCGCCGAAGGCCGCTCCGCCCCGCGCGTGCGCTCGTCGCTCCTCTGCGTCGTAATACCCACCCTCACCCGACTCTCTCGCGCTCGCTCCGCCGGTCGTCGTGTCGTAATAACACTTCATCCACTGTAAAAACTCCAAATTATCCAGCGGTCGTCCCTTGATGAGCTTGTTCACCTCGACGTTTTTCGCGATGTTCAGTCTCTCGAACACGACTTGCAAAATCTTATAATTCGCCACGAACTCGTACTCGCTCTTCGCCTCGAAATTCACCCGTCTCATCGGCACCACCTCCGTCGTCCTGTGCGCTGCGTCCATGATCTGACAGTACACCGCCCCGCTCGCGCACTGCTCCACCTTTGTCAACCGAAGTCCGAGCAAATCGTTCACCCACGAGATCAATTCGTTCCTCCCCACGAAAAACGCCGGCGCCATCATCCCCGTCGTCGACGCCATATCGCGTCGGTCACTCTTCTTCGCTCGTTCGCCGCGCTCGCCGCGCCGAACGCCTCGCGTCGACGTCTCCCGTCGCCCTCGATTCCCTCGCGGCGTCGCTTCGTCTCGTCCCCCTTTTGGGCACTTTGGGCACGAGAGACTCTTTTGACGATTCACGACCCTCCAATACACATACATATTCAAACACGTGTAAAACCCATGTGTGGTGAACATGCACGCGCGCCTCGCGCGTCGATCGGATCGCGCGCGGGAGACGCCGACGCCGACGCCGACGACGATGGGCGTTCGTCGAGAGGGACGACGCGCGTCTTCGCGCGCGATCGTCGTCTCCGCGCTGTCCGCGCTGGCGCTCACGGCGAAGCTCGCGCGAGGGGAGAGACCGAGTCTGCCGAGAGATTACCGAGACGAATCGTTGGACGACGACGCGCGGTTGCGAGCGAGCGAGAGCGTGGCGTACGCGACGGAGCGGAAGACGTTCGGTGATGTCCGCGGTGGCGGCGGCGGCGCGAGCGGTGGCGGAGAGCGGCCGAGGGAGTGGATCGAACAGATTTCGGCGTCGCCGCGCGCGTACGTGTATAGAAATTTTTTGAGCGAGGCGGAGACGGAGGAGATCGTGCGGTTGGCGCACCCCACGATGCATCGGTCGCAGGTGGTGAACGATGATACCGGAGGCGTGAAGACGACGGACGAGAGGACGTCGATGGGTGGATGGGTGGATGGGGAGAAGAGCGAAACGGTGGCGGACGTCGAACTTCGCGTCGCGGCGTGGACGATGCTGCCGCCGAACAGAGGGGAGACGATACAGGTGATGCGCTACGAGGCTGGACAAGAGTATCGATCGCATCATGATTACTTTCACGACGATGTGAACGTGGTGAACGGAGGTCAGCGTCTGGCGACGGTGTTGATGTACCTGAGCGACGTGGAGGAGGGCGGCGAGACGGTTTTTCCGCTCGGAACGCCTCTCGGAAGAGAATCTTCGAATAAAAAGAGATTCAACGAGGAAGACGGGTGCGAACTGGCGAGAAAGGGCGACCCGGACGTTTTGGCGGTGAAACCGAGGAGAGGAGACGCGCTCTTGTTTTATAGTGCGCACCTCAACGGCGAGATGGATGACAAGTCGCTGCACGCCGGCTGTCCCGTCCTGAAAGGAACCAAGTGGACTGCGACGCGTTGGCAACGTGTGGGCGCGATCGACGTCGGTTCGTTTGCGCGCGAGCCGAAAGATGCACAGAATAGCTCGTAGAAGAAGTACTTGATAGTTTGCTCGCTGCTTTAGCTTCATTAATACATGTTTTGGGTTTAGGACAAGACGAGAACAGTTGGCGTCGCGCTCACTCCATCGTGCGCTCAAATTCGCTGAGTCTCTTGAATTCTCTATGCGCGTTCGAAATGGCAAGTTCCTCCATCACGACGGCGCGCTCTTGTTGCCGCGCTAACGCGATTCGCGCGTCCGTCACTCGCGCGAGTAATTCACGGTGAACTTCTTCGACGGCGTCGAGTTGACCAAAACTCAAGTGTTCAAGATCGATGCCGAGAATGTGACCGCATCCGATACCTGACGCACTCGCTTCGAAGTGCACGTCCTCCATCCTTCTGGTCGCTCGCGACACCCAGTTCAAGGCGTTCCAGTCCGGATTGACGTCGCTCTGGTAGATTTCGCGATCCCACGTTGGGATGATTTTGGATGCGTTGTTCTCTATTCTCATCGGTCTCTCTTCGATCGGCGCGACTCCAACCGACGAGTGTACCGCCTCGGGTATATTCGTCCATGCCGACGCGAATCCATCGCTGATGGAGTGCTGCTGCTGCTGCTGTTGTTGCTGCTGCTGCTGCTGCTGCTGATCAAACTGTCCCGGCATCACCATTTCGTGGTGCTCCATCGGTCTGACGGGTACAGCTTCTGTGACCCACTCCGGGGAGTCCTCGTCTTCGTCAGCCGCGTCGTCTACAAGTTTGACACCGGTACCATATCGTTGTCTTCGCAACATTTTTGCCGCACTCGTGGATGGAGATGAGTCGGTGTCGTTCTCCGCTAGTGTGTATGGACTGTGCTCGATGGCGTACTGGACCAGTTGGGGAGGGATGATATCATCAAAACTAGAGATGGATTGCGAACGCGAAGATTTGTTCATAAGCACCGTTGGAGGACTGCCATCGTCAGCATTTTCAATCGAATTTTGATCGTGTAACTTGGCCGCTTCAGCTTCCTTGGCTGCTTTACGCTTCGCCTCCTCCGCTTCTTTGGCTGCTTTACGCTTCGCCTCCTCCGCTTCTTTGGCTGCTTTACGCTTCGCCTCCTCCGCTTCTTTGGCTGCTTTACGCTTCGCCTCCTCCGCCTCCTTGGCTTTACGCTTCGCCTCCTCCGCTTCTTTGGCTTTACGCTTCGCCTCTTCCGCTTCTTTGGCTTTACGCTTGGACTCCTCCGCCTCCTTGGCTTTACGCTTCGCCAATTCAGAATCCTTAGTTTGTCGCTTCAATTCTTCAGCCTCCTTTTTGAATTTTTCCTTCTCCGACGCCCTCACCTTCTCGGCTGCCTCCCAGGCTTGCTTCAGTTTACGCTTGGACTCCTCAGCCTCGCTTTGCTTGGCCTCTTCGATCGCTCGTCTCCGTTTCGCCTCTTCCTCATCTGCTTCCTGCACTTTACGTCTATCCTCCTCCGCCTCTCGCGCTTTATCTTTCTCAACCTCTGCCAGTCGCGCCTTCTCTTCGGCGGTCGGTTCGCAGTCCTTCTCGGGAAACACTTTATCCACCTCGCGTTGGTGCTGCTCATTGACTTTCGACTCCCACTCATCCAACACAACGAACACCGCCAAGTGACGCTCTTTCTTCGCGATCTGTGAAGGCTTCATGCTTGCGTACTTTGACTTGGTGGTGCCCTTCGCCCCGGCGTTCGCCGCGAGATTCATCGCTGGCGTGCGAAACGGATCGGCGCCGCGCTCCAAGAGCATGGTCACGAGTTGCTTGGCTCCATTTTTAGCCGCGAAATGCAGCGGCTGCATACCGGTCAGATCAACGTGATCGATGCTGAATCGACCCTCATCGATCAAAAAGTTCAAACACTCCGCCTCAACCTTTAACATTTGAGTCTCGAGGCGGCTTTGACCTCGCACCTTTTCCATCCTGGCGGAGTGATACGCGCACAACATCGACACTGGATCTAAACCCTCATCATTCTCCACGTGCTTGTTACCACCGTATTTTATGAGCCATTTGATCGCGTCCAGCCCTCCCACCGCGCACGCGGTGTGCAAGGGAGAGTTGCTGAGATCTTTATTCGGCGCCGAGAGCAACGCCTCGACGATTTCCTTGGCTCCTGTCTTCGTCCATTGATTCGGCGCACCGTGCGCCTCGGCGAGCTCTCTGAATCCCTGTAAAAACTTTTTCTGTCTATCATAAAACATAATCATCTTCCCTAAAAACTTCAATCCATCGTGAATCACGTCCAACATGGCGTCGTCGTTTTTCGACGCCGCCACTGCGTTCGAGAGCGCGCGCGTCGTCTCGTCAGTCTCTCTACCACCACCACCATCCACCTCTCACCCTCTCTCGCGCCCATTCGATTTTCCATCCAACACATCTCCTCTCCTCGTCATACCTCGCGTCCTCGTCCCCTGTCTCTCGTCTCTCTCTCTCTCTCGCGCGCTCGATTGACAAAAAAACTCCGCCGCGTCTGGTTTCAATCCATTCACGCACCGTGCACCGCCGTGTTCCCCGTGCGCTCGCTCGCCTCCCCGAACAACAACCATCGCACGCACGCGTTCCCATCGCTCAAAATATCTTTCGCGAGCGCGTTATCACCCCTCGCGCACGCGTCAAACAACCCTCCCGGACGTTTCGGATCACCATCCGCAGCCGCCCCGCTCGCCTCGGGATCGAGCTCGCCGACGCGCTGGCGGATCCCCCACGCGAGTTTCGCCGGCCACGACCCGCCGGGGCGGTTCATGCGCAATTCCTCGGCGCGTCGTCGCGCCGAGGCTTGGGACGCGGACGCGCGGCCGAGCATGCGCTCGTCGTCGTCGTCGTCGTCGTCGTCGTCGAGTGGGGTCGGTCGGTCGGGGCGCGTCAGAGGTCGGGACGACGACGTCAGCGTCGCGCGCGCGGTGCGTCGAGGGCGCGTGCGCGCGGGTGGACGAGTCCACGGTCGGTCGGTCGACGGTGGACGTCCGCGCGCGATGCGGGCGCGCGGTGACCGCGGACGAATGGGCGCCGAGAGCGTGGTGGTGGTGGTGGGCGGCGGCATCGCGGGATTGGCGCTCGCGGCGGCGCTCGCGCGAGAGAGGGCGCGACGAGGCGGTGATGGACCGACGTGTGTGGTGCTCGAACGCGACGAGAGCGCGGCGGCGCGGAGGCAGGGGTACGGGGTGACGCTGAGCGAGACGAACGCGGCGTTGGCGGGACTGGGCGTGGCGGCGCGGTGTCGCGAGAGGAATTGTAAATCGAGCGCGCATTGGACGTTCGGGGCGAGTGGACGCGTGTTGGGGTACTACGGGACGACGTTTTTGTCCTCGCGCTCTTCGCCGACGGGGGCGGAGGGATCGGATGAGAAAGAGAGACCGCCGACGAATTTACGCGTGCCGAGAAACGAAGTGCGGGGCATTTTATTAGAGGAGATTCCGCGAGATTGGATCAAGTGGGGAGCCAAGCTTCGAGATTACGTCGAGGACGAGGACGGGGTTCGAGTGACGCTCGAGTCGGGAGAGACGGTTGAGGGGACGATTTTGGTGGCGGCGGACGGCGTTCGATCGGGGACGAGACGCGCGCCGAGTGCGGGCGACGACGTCAAGTCGGGCGCGCTCGCATACCTCGGCGTCGCGCTCGTCACCGGATTTACGGATTTAGACAACGCGCTCCTTCGTGGACAAGGGTTCTACACCGTCGATGGACGATCGAGACTGTTTACGATGCCGTTTCGCGCGGCGAACGAGGTGGCAGGGACGCCTCCGAAGAGCATGTGGCAGCTCAGCGTGCGGGTGGACGAAGAGACGGCGCGGTCGCTGACCAACGCGCCGAGAAGCGAGGTGAAGGACTTTGTGTTGGAGCATACGAAGGGCTGGCACGATCCGGTCGGGGCGATGCTCGAGACGACGAACTGGGAAGACGCGTGGGCCGGACCGCTGTACGACAGAGAGGAACCGCCGACGAGCAAGGCGCGGGCGGCGGAGACGCCTCACTTGGCGTTGCGAAGCTCCACGTCTCGCGTCGTTTGCATCGGCGATGCTGCGCACCCCATGTCCCCATTCAAGGGCCAAGGCGCCAACACGGCTCTCTACGACGCCTGGGCGCTTTCGAAGTGGTTGTACAAGGCGCCGCCGCGAGCCGCCTTGGCGTGTTTCCATCGCGAGATGGTCGTTCGAGCCTTTGTCAAAGTGCGCGCCAGCAGAGACGCGTGCGAGACGTTTCACAGTCCGAGCATCTTGACCGAACGCATACCAGAATTCGCCGGCGTGGACCCGACGAAGATTAAGCTCGTGCTCGATACGCTCAACGAGCGGGGCGTCAACGCTTCGATGTGCGCGGAATTGGAACCGGCGGTGCAGTCCGTCATCGACGAGCTAAAGGCGGCGGAGACGGTGAAACCGTACGCGGTAAAAAAGCAATATTCTGACATAGATTCGCTGTCGGAGTGCGATTCGTCCGCGAGCGATGGGACGTTCGTGTCTTTCGCGTCGTCGATGTCCACGTGTACGCTGCAAGACAGCGTCGTGAACGCCGTGGCGTTGGCTTTAGCGCGCGCCGACGAGCCGCCTCTCACCGACGCTGAGCGAGACGTGGTGCGTAAACTTCGACGTGCCGTAAATGGACGACGTCCGTCCAACGACTACGCGAGTCTCGCGCCGATTCGTCTGCTCGCTTCCCGCGGGGTCGTCGGCGACATGGCGGATGCGCGCGAGGCGAGGTTCGCGAGAGAAATCGCCGACGTCATCAACGAACGCGCCGTCGCTCTGAAAGCTTCGCGGGAGGCAAACGGCGATGGGAAGGACGATGGTGACGATGACAACGTCGACGATCACTTCATTCACGCGAAACCGACCGCGGATGGAAAGGTTTTGCTCACCACGAAGAAGCACGATGAGACGTTGACTTCTCTCGGGTTGAAACAGTGTGAAGGATGCCTCAAGTATTACGCCGTGCACGGTGGTGGTCTCCGTAAACATTGGGAGTCTGGTGGGGAAAACGCAGACTGCGCCGCTTCGGCGCAGCGCGCGATGGCGTGTGATTTCACGGAGACAGAGTCGAGTGCGTGGCGCGGATCAGGAGCGGGCAAGCCCAAGGCGTGGCGAACGGCGAGTAATCGCAAAGAGTTATCGCCCGGCATGTCAGCAGCCGCGCGCGGGAACGTCGACGGGATGAAACGAGCCATCGAGGAAGGTTGGAATCCCGTGATCGAGAAGGACGCCTTCGGGAGCAACGCCCTCATGTGGGCCGCCGGCGGCGGGCACATTGAGGCGTGCGAGTTTCTCGTCGACGAGTGCGGCGTGAATCCGAATCACACCAAGCGCAAGGATGGACGCGTTCCCTTGCACTGGGCCGCGCGCAACGGCGAACTCGAAGCGTGCCAGTGGTTGGTGAGCAAAGGCGCGAACCCATCCACCGCCTCTTACGACGGTGATTTTCCCTTTCACTTGGCGATTTGGAAAAACCATCGCAAAGTGGCTCAATGGCTCGGCGAAGCGTCTTCTTCTTTTGATTGCGGAACCACGAATCGTTGGGGTTGTAATGCCGTCTTGTGGGCGTGCACGACGGAGTCCGATCAAGAGGACGCGCTGAGCATGGTGAAATGGTTGATTGAAGAGAAGAAGGTTGACTATTCAGTCGTCAACGTCAATGGCCATTCGGCGTTGCACAAGTGCGCCATTTATGGCCACGAGAGTGTCATTGATTATTTACTAAAGTTGATTGATTCGAACGAGCTCCCGGAATACATCGTACCGGACGACAGAAATCAAGCGCCGAGTGAGTTGGCTCGCGTGAATGGATTCTTAGAGCTCGAGAAGAAACTTCGACGCATGGAGGACGAGACGATGCGTCTGCCGACGATTTTCGTAGACAAAAATTAGCGATTGTATTGTTGATTTGAATTAGTTTGATTGTTTGTTCGTCAAGCTATGAGTAGTACAGTGTGTCGCGGTGACGGGGACGATCACGTCGCGCGGGCTAAATCCGCTTGGCGTCGCAACGCGTTCAGTTGCACCTGTTCCTCCCTTTTTTCGCGTTCGTCCTCCATCTCGAGAAGTTTTTTGATTCGCGCCATCTCGTTGGTGATTTCATCCTCCGGCGACTTTCGTCCCGAGCTTTGCGCGCGAGAGTTCGAACCGAACGCTTCGCTCGTGGTGGCTCGGTCCGACGCCCGCTCGTCGTCGTCGTCGTCGTCGTCGTCGTCGTCGTCGTCGTCGACCGCCTTGCCGGGCATCTCCACCACCTCGCCCTCGCTATCGCTCTCGGAACCGCCGTCGGTGCCCGAAATCCCCTCTTGAGACTTACGCACGAGCGACTCGCTGTTCGTCTGTCCGCCGGCTACGAATTCATCGAATTCAAGCTGGTCTCTGTCTTCCTTCTTCGCCGCGTCGGCGCCGTCGGCTTTCGGTTTTGCGGCGATGGGTTTCTCCTTCTCGTCTTCGTCCTCGGCGTCGTCGCTTCCCGTCGCCGTCTTCTTCGCGTGCGTGGGCTCCGTGTGACTGATCTCACTCACGCTTCGAGACCGTTTCCTGTCGAAGGAGAATTTACCGACGTTTCCGTCGAATTCGCCCTGACCCTCGGCGTTGGCACCGTCTCCCGACGACGTCTCGACGCCGCCGTCGCTGGCGCGAATCTTTGCCAGTTCTGTCACGAGCGTGGTGCGCTCTCGACGCAAATCTTTCACCAACCGACGCAAATAATACGCGTATCCACCGATGACGTACATCATCAGCGCGGTGGCGCTGAAAAACGCTCGAAACGCCGGAAACATGTCGGCGATTGTGCGAAGGAGCGAACTCTCCGGATTGTACGTCGGTACGTAGGTTGGCAAACCGATTTGATATCTACACTCGTTCGCCACGTCGACGCTCTTCGTCAGCGCGCGCTGGGCAGCGATGAGGTGCGTCTTCGTTCGTAAGAGCTTTGACTTTGTGTTCGACGCCTCGATCTCGCAGTTATCCGCCCGTTTCACCGCCTCGTCCTTGGCTAATTTAATCTTCATCGACGTCGACGCCGCGTGCTCGCAATACGCCGCGCGAGTCGTCATCTTATCCAAACTCTCTTGAAGCTCTGACTTTTTCATCGCACCCGCGCCCAGACGAGTAAATCTGTCCTCTGCCGTCTTCTGAGCGCGCTGCGCGGCGACAACCTCCGCCTTGGCGTGCGCCAACTTGACCTCGAGATCGGCGACTTGCACCGCCGAGTCGGACACCTTGGCCTCCGCCGACGTGATGGCGGCGTTTTGACTCGCGTCAGCCACACCGCCACCGAACGTTCGACACGCCTCTAACTCACGTCTCTGCATCGCCGACGCGCGCGCCAAGATGGTGACGTTTCTCTGCGCTTCGGAGAGGTGCTGACGAACGAGCATCGCCGCGCTCGAGTGGTCGCCGCCGTGCGCGACGGAGAAACCGGAGAGCAAACTCGCGAGCGCGACGACGCCGAAGACGGCGAGTAAAATGACGACGACGATTAAAATAGAAAACGGCGATGTTGGCGCCGACGTCGACACGGCGTTGAGCGTCGTCGTCGTCGTCGTTCTCGCGACGGTCGTCGGCGAATCTCCGTCGTCGCTCTTTGTCGTCATCGTCCGCGCGTCGACCATTCTAACTCGCGGAGGCGCGACGACGCGCTGTTCCGTCTTCGTCTGCGACGTGTTCGTCGACGTGACGCGCACGTCATCTCGCACGAGCGGCGGTCCACCGTCTCCCGAGGCTTGCACCTTGACCTTGCGTCTCTGCACCAGGACGCGTTGCTTATCGGGTTGTCGCCGCTCCGTCTCGGGCGCGGACGACGGAGACGGAGACGGAGACGGAGACGGAGACGCCTTCGTCTCTACCTTTGCGACAGCCGTCGACTTCGACGTCGACGTCGTCTCCGATTCCTGGACGGATTCAATCGTCGTCGTCGTCGACGTCGTCGTCGATTCCGTCCTCGCCACGACGATGGATTCCTCGATTTCTTGCACCGCGTTCGACACCGGCATCGGTTTGGACGGATCAGACTTGGTCCACAGTCGACTCTGCATGTCCCTCACGCTCACTCTCTTCCTCGGTTCGCGCGGTTTCCGCGGTCGTTCGACGACCGTCGCCGTCTCGGCGTCGGCGTTCGGCGCCTCGTCCCCCTCGACGCGCGTCTTCGGCCCCCCGCGCTCGACCACCGCGTCCGCAGCCGCCCGTCGCCACGCCCTGAGCACCTTACTCGCTCTGAGCATTAAATACTTTTGTATCGTCCCTCGTCGCGTCGATCTCGTCGCCTTGGTCACCGTTTTCCACCCTCGCAACGACCGTCCCGCCACCGCCGTCGCGCGCGTCGCCGCCGCCCGTTCCAACAGCATCGTCCTCCTCTTTCTCTGAAATTTCGTCACCCTCGCCCACGCGACGAGCGCTCGCGCCTTGACTCGCCTCGATCGATCCCTCCACATCGCTAACGCGTGTTCATCCACGTCTCGCCGTCGTCGCACGACGTGCATCCACCCGCTCCACGCCAGTCGCACCGCCGTCGACGCGTCCAACGCCTCCTCGGCCGTCATGCGCTCGACCGATCCCATCCTCGGGCTCGACGGCGTCGACGACGACGCCATCGAGCGCGCGAGACGTCGTCGCCCGTAAAGTCGAGCGCGCGATCGATCACGCGTCCGTCCGACGTCCGTCTCGATCGTCGTTCGATTCGGATTCGGAATCAATCAATCCGTCCGTCGCGCGCCAATTCTTCGTCGCAACCTCCGCCTCGTCGTCGTCGCGCGATCGCGAAACCCGACGGCGCGATGGGACGCGACGGAGAGACGCTCGCGATCGGCTCGCGATCGAGTCGCGATCGAGTCGCGCGCGAGTGCGTCGACGGCGAGTGCGGCGACCGCGCGCCCGCGTGGAGCCCGCGACGACGCGCTCGACGATCCTCGGGTACGCGATCCATACCGAAACAAAAGATACACTATGAGAATGTTCTCGGACACGCGATCCATACATACATCACGCGCGTACAAAACGTCATCGATGGTACATACGTGATGTATCTCCACTAAAAAAGTTTGATAGGCTTAAAAAGGATATGTAACAAAAATAGGCTCTCACGCAGATTTATCTCGGACATTTGATACATGTCGTAACAAAAAAAGTCTAAATGCTTTCAACGTACTATAACAAAAATAGGCTCTCAC
>Ga0181569_10001356_pt1 | contig 19256 bp, 10 predicted proteins | sample 101ome_19_FD_132452 | JGI IMG/M metagenome (GOLD analysis project Ga0181569, IMG submission 132452) | Coastal salt marsh microbial communities from the Groves Creek Marsh, Skidaway Island, Georgia - 101405AT metaG (megahit assembly) | ecosystem: Environmental > Aquatic > Marine > Intertidal...
GAAACATCGTGGGTCGATGGTATTGGCACTATTGTTGTTTTATTGCTTGGATATGCTGCCTATCGTTATATCAAGAAAAAACTTTAAAGTTTACTAATAGGGATGTCAGAACTTGCAGGCAAGTCCCAGACTTGCTTGCGTTCTACACCTTTCTTTTGTGCAAATGTTTTAGCATCACAATTACTACAAACATGAAAATAATTGTTTGATATACGTTTAGGATCCATGCTACCCCTAGGTCTTTCAAAATCTGCATCACAATTATCACAGCGCATTACAACCATAGTAACATCGCGGTAATAGGTGTGTTTCTTACCGGTTTTACTAAGTCTTTCGTGTATCTTCTTTAGTGTGTATTCTCGTATGAACATATAAGTATTTACATTAAGATTATAAAATAAAGAAATAAATACAACGAAGGAGTTAATATGATTGAACTAACTGACGCTGCAAAATCCCAAATAGAAAAATTATGTAAAGAAAATAGCATTTATGCTGTTACTCTTGGCATGAAAGGTGGTGGTTGTGCAGGCTTCGAATACGATTGGGATGCCGCTAAAAGCAAAGAAGATTTAGACGAAAATTCAACTATTATCGAAGCAGGTGAAGGAAAGTTTGCTGTTGAACCAATGAGCTTGCTTTATATTATGGGTTCAACTATTGACTATAAAACATCTATAATAGGATCACAGTTTGAAGTAGATAATCCAATGTCTAAAAGTAGTTGCGGATGTGGAGTAAGTGTGAATATAGATATGGACAAAGTAGCTGAAGCCGAGAGTCTTGCTACCGAAATAAAATAAGCCTTATTGGAGTGAATGTAAATGGCAAAACAAGAAGTTAACATTGGAGTTGAAGGTAACGACGGTACTGGCGATAGTATTCGCGAGTCGTTTCGTAAGGTAAATGAAAACTTTACCGAACTATATGCAGTATTTGGTCAAGGTGGACAGATATCATTTACTACACTAAGTGACACGCCTCCCGACACTGATCCTACAAATAGAACTGGTTTAGAAGAAAATGGTAGTACAGCAGCGCAACCTGTAATACTTGGTACAAATGTCGGAACTCAAGGTAGTACTATTCAGTTTTATAAAATGGTTAGCCAGGGATTTGTAACTGGAAATGACGACGATAATACAATTTCTTTTGATCTTACAAACACTGACGATTTTGGTAATCCTGTAATTGTTGTAAACGCAACAAAAAGTTCTGTACAAAGTGACGACACTCCAACACTTGGCGGACATTTAGACTTAGCAGGTAACTATATTGCAGCCAACCCTGCACCTCCATCGGCTTGGGCAGAAAAGATTGAAGAACTGCAAGAAAGAAACCCAACAGTAACACTTGACGACATACTTATAACTAAAGGTTATGCAGATACAAACTATTTAAAAGCATCAGGTAGTGGTACTGGCGCACAACTTCGTGTAAGAACCGAAGATGAAATTGCTGTTGAAGATTACACATACACTATAGATACATTTAGTGGAGGCAACTTAGTTATTAATGACAGATTTGTTAATGGTACATTAGTTGCTGGCGAAGGTCACGGATTAGACAGTGCTGCAAACGGAGCATTATTTGTATATGGAACAACAGGTACTAGTGCTGTTGACCAGGTATCTGGAGACCTTTTAACTGATACTACAGCGTTTCCAGGTGGTAGATTTTATATTAGAGTAGTAAACTCTAATCAATTAAGTTTACACAAAACACAAAATGATGCATTAGCAGGAACTAATAAAATTAGTAGTGCAGGCGGTAGCGGAACACAAACACTTAAAGATTTTTATTATCAACCAGACTTACTAGAGGGAGATTTTCTTGCCAACGAAGCAATTCCAAGAGAAAGTACAGTTCGTAGACAAGGCGATAGCATGGAAGGAGCATTATACCTTCATGATCATCCAGGTGAACTAGAAGGTGCTGGAACTCCTAATGGTATTGAAGACTTACAAGCAGCAACAAAGTTTTATGTAGATAATACTAGTTACACTTCAAACATAAACTTTTTTGTAAGTTTAAATGGTGATGACACTCAAGCAAATACACCTCCAGGTAAAGAAGGGCGTTCACTTGCTTATGCGTATAGAACAATTAACGCAGCATGTCGTAGAGCAGAAGAAATCATTGAAGCAAGCCCGGTTGAACCAGGCCCTTATATGCAAACAATCGAGTATGGTGTAGACGAAACTTCTTTAATACCAACTTATGTATATTCAGGAGGTTTTGATAATCCTGCAGACTACGGTTCAGGAACAGAAAAACTTGAACTTCTTATAAACGAAAATATAGATTTTATTGTGGCTGCAACTATAGGTTGGGTATCAAATAAGATTGAAACAGCGAATGCCAACCTAAACCTTACACCAGATGATGATGATTGGATTTGGAAAAACTTTGCTTATAACGAAGAAACTTGTGCAAGAGATTTAAAATTAATTATTAACTCTGCAAAACTTGATACTATGTCTGGCTCACAGGCAAACAAATTATCAAGACAAGCAGGACTAAGATATTTTAAAAATGCTAGTGGACGTTTAGCAGCAATCACTCAAAGAGAACAAACTGTTGCAACAATCAACAAAGCATTAGATATTATTGAAAATAACATCTTTACAAATACTATTTTAAATCCAAGCTATCAAGATGATTATTCGCAGTATCAAGACATTGGATTAGTTAGTCCTCCGCAAGATGCTATAGATGTTTTTTCCAACAAATTTGGTATTATCACTACAATTATAAACGGTGGATTTGGAGCAGCACCTGCACTAAGAGAAGGCGTACCATATGTTATTAGAATTTATAACGGTGGTAATGATAGTGTATGGCAAGGACAACAGGGCAATACTGACTTAATTCCAGGAAAAGTAATTACTGGCACAGCAAGTGGTGCTGTTGGACGTATTGTTAGTTACGATAGGGACCAAAATGACGGTACTAATACTGATGTAATTGAATTAATTTTAGAAGAGCCAATTGAATACCTAGTAAGGGGCGACACTAGAGATATACAAAATACCGAAGTTGCTCCGATTGTAGGCGACGAACTTGAATTTGGTAACAGAGTATCTGAAACAAACATTACTATTTTTGTTGAGTCTGGTATTTTCTACGAAGACTATCCAATCAAAATACCTGCAAACGTGTCACTTAAAGGTGACGAGATGAGACGTAGTATTGTTCGTCCTAGAAACAGAGTTTCTCAATCTACATGGGCAAATACTTATTTCTATAGAGATCATTACTTTGACGGCATAGACATTCATAGCAATACAGTTACATATGACGGTGAAGTTGTATTAACATTAAATAATCCTATTTCAGGATATGTAGGTGATGTTATTACACAAACAAATACATTTACTTACAATGAAGCAAAATGTAGACGTGACTTAGAATATATTTTAACACAAGCAGGATTTGATATTACCTTAGGTACAAACTATAATGCAGTAACACAAGGTTTAGCATATCAAAGAGCCAGTGGTTCTGTTGTACAAAGCAGCCAACTATCACAAGAACTTGCATCTGTTGCATTTGCTAGAGACGAAGTACTTGAACTAGCAAATATTGCTGATAATACAACTGCAACAACTCGTGCTACAAACTACTTTAACGAAGTTTTAGATATTATTGAAAATGGTAATCAAGATACCGAAGATGCCGCTGACTCATTAGTATTTCCAATACCAGTTGGAGCAGGTGACGAAAAAGTAAATGCACGTGATAGATTGCAAAATAACAGATCATTTATACAAGACGAAATTATTGCCTATATATCAAATGTTTTATCCCCAGCAGTTTCAGTACAAGCACCGACTTGGGACGCAGACTTATTAAGACTACATGTAGGTTTTTGGGTTGATGCGTTAACTTACGATTTACTATATGGCGGTGACGATGCATCAACTACGCAGGCAAGATTATATTTTACAGGCGGTTCGCCAACAGGTGGAACATTTAATCAATCAGCCGATCAAAAGGTTGTTATTGTAAATGCGTCACAGCATTTCCAATCAATTGTACAAAACATTTTAACAGTAACTACTGCTGTAAACGGCATTACTAGATCTTCAGGTAACAGTAGTATACAAAATGTTACCGGCGGCTCTGCAACAGCAACAGAAGCAACTGATGCTATTGCAAATTTGACAATTATTGAAAATGCTGTTAGTACAGAATCAGATGCTTCATTGGGTAGCCCAACAGTTCCTAGTGTTGGATGGACTGCTGTAGCATTGCGTGATGCAAAACAAGATATTGAAAATAATATTGTTAGTGCCGACGCTAATGTTAACATTATCGATCTTACTATTAACTTTATTGATAATAATACAGGAACAAGAGCTACACTACAAGAAAATTATGAAAATGCAACAGAAATTGTTGTAACATATGATGACGGTTATAATCCTGCAGGACCTAATGTAGCAGCGAGTACTCCATTTAACTTTAATGACGAAATTATTATTAATGGTGTAACTCAAGCAGGAGTTAATGTTACTGCTATTAATACAGAAAACAGTAAAATATATGACATGGGTTGGCACTATGCTTCAGATAGTACTAAGCCTATAAACACCAACTCATTATCTGCTATAGGTAACGTAGGTGGATATGTCAAAGCAGCAGAGCTTTTAAAAGAAAACAAGAGAAATATCCAAGATGAAGTATACGATTGGATGGATCTACAAGCAACAAATGCACAAAATAGCGGCTTTGGTACCTGGGCTCAAGTAACTTTAGTACTTAATGGAACAGTATCTGTCGAAAAAGGTGAAACTTTAACACAGGCTGTTACAGGTGCAAGCGGTAAAGTTAAAGATACTCCAACTACAGGTGGCGGACAAACTACACTAACACTAGTTTCACCAACTGCTGTTTTTAATACATCAAATGAATTAACAGGTAGTGTTAGTGGAGCATTAGGTGTTGGATCAGTTCCTAATAGCGCAACTGTAGGTAAATTTACATTTACAACAAAATGTTACAGAGATATCGGTTATATTGTAGATGCACTTGCATATGACTTGGAAAAAGGTAGAAACGATCAAGCATTAGAAGTACAAGGCAGATACTATGCAGGAGCAGTTGAAGTTGGACAAGAAGAAATAACTTCACAGGCTATTACTAGGATTGCAACTGTTGCAAGTTCACTATTAAACATTGGCGGAGCACAAGCGCCAGCGGGAAGTGTTGTAACAGGCTGGAAATTAGATTTACCTGCTGCTGAAGCAGGAACATCTGGTATTGTTAGTGACTTAATTAGTATTGTTACATATGCATTCAATGATGAATACAATCCGCCAAAACACAATAGAGACATGGATGTGTTCTTAATGAATGATTCAACAATCATTCGTAATATGACTGTACAAGGCCATGGCGGATTTATGACAGTACTTGACCCTGATGGTCAAATCCTAACAAAATCTCCATATATCCAAACAGGTTCAAGCTTCTCTCAATCAGTTAATAAACAGGCATTCCGTGGAGGTATGTTTGTTGACGGATTTAATGGTAATATGCCAATTGAAATCGTAAGCACTAAGAACGGAGATCCGTTTAGACTATATGCAAGAAGTAAACGCTCACAAGTGCAAGTTAACGGTCAAGGAGTAGGACACGGTTTATTTGAAAGAAGACCACAATTACCTGCACCGTTCTATATTAATGGTGTTAGATATCAAGTTAACTCAATAGTTAACCATAGCTTAGATGACGGTACCTGTGAACTTATACTTGATAAGAACTCAGGAACCAAAGATGGTAATGATAACGGCGAAGGTTGGAGAGGACCTGTTGTATCTTATTCATTAGTTAATGGTGTTAGAACACCAAACTTTGGGCAACAAACTAACTATCCAACAATTTTACAAACTGCTGGTAATAGATCGCAGCTAGGAAACGACTTTACACAGATTAACGACTTAGGATACGGTCTACTTGTTACTAATACTGGTTTGTCAGAAATGGTTGGTATGTTTACATACTACTGTCAAGCAGCATACTATGCTAATAACGGTTCTGAAATTAGATCAGTTGGCGGATCTAATGCATACGGACAATTTGGTTTAGTTGCAGCAGGCAGTGATCCTAATGAAGTTGCACAAACAGGTAGTCTTGCATATAATACTGTACAGACAGCAAAAGTTTATAGAAACGATTCTGCACAAAAATATGCAGATGCAGAACAAAATTTCGTATATGTATATGATACTGATTTTATTCCTTTGCCAGAAGGTGAAATTGATATTATATTCACCGAAAGACAGGCAATTACATCTTTCAGTTCTACTGATACTGTTAATATAGTAGGGCACGGCTTTGAAGACGGTCAAAAGATAACCATTTCAGATGCTGCTAAAGATCCTGCAACAGCAGGTGAGCAAGCAATTATTAATGCTATAAATGATGATCATTATGTAGAAGTAATTAACGATAATAGTTTTAGACTATACAGTGATCCAGCATTATCAAGTGTAAGAAATATTAACTTTGCTGGTGTTACACTTGATACTAACGGAACTGTATATCCAGCAGACGGCGAAGGTACAGATCTACGTAAATATGAAATTATTAATGTTATTCCTGCATATTATGAAGATAGTATTCCAGGCGTAAATCAAAACGTATTAACATTAAGTTCTGCTATAACAGCAAACTATGGCGATACTATTACTCAACAAACTACCGGAGCAATAGGTAAAGTAATAAATCCACAAAGAACTTATGATTCTAATGGAAATCTTGTTGGTGGAACAGAACTAATTATTTCACAAGCAGACAATCCTGCTAGTACATTTAATGGATCAGATCCTATACAAATTACTGATGTTTATACAGGTGACTTAACTACAGAATACACTGATGCAGTTACTATTACTAACCAAGATACAACTTCTGATACAAGTGGTTTACAAGTAGATCATTTAGGCAACACTGGATTACCGCTAGTAACCGGTAACGGTGCAGTATGGAAAATTACATTTGCTAACCAAACACAGTCTAATGATACAGCAACAGGCGGTTTAGCATTTAAACTATATGGCGGCGAACAAGTAACTATTAGACAACGTTCAAAACTTATGCTTAAAGACGTTGAGACAGTTCCAATTCGTCCATCTACTGCGGTTGTGTTTAAAGAATCGTCTAAAGTTTATAGATCGTTAAACTTTGATACAAAACCTATTACAACATTTAACGATACTGGTGATCAACAATTACCAGATGGATTTAATATCCTAACATTTGATACTAACTATAGTTACTTACTACCTACCGTAAATTATGTTAAGTATAAAGCACAAGTTAAATTAACATTAGATGTTGCTGTTGATGTTACCGAAGGCGATGTAATTACACAAGGAACTGCCAGTGGTGTAGCAACAGAATCTTTATCAGGTACAAATGTATTATGGTTAGAAGACTGGAACGGGACAGCATTTACTACGTCAGGCGGTGTACTTACAATAGACGGTAGTGCTTCGGCAGGAACACCTACAGAAGTACTAGACTTTGGTGCTTCTAGCACATTTGGTGCAACTGCAGGTGACACTAGAATTGCATTAACATCAGGTATTACAGACCCAGATTCATTGGCAAGATTACAAACAGGAGCAATGATATTTGGATGGAAAGATAGAGTTCATACTGTACTTGCATACCATGACGGTGAAGGAAATGCAACAGGTTCTCCAGTAGGATCAAGTCTTGAAACAGGTTTTGCTTATTTAGAGATTAGTGCAACACCATTAGTTGATAAGAATACTAATTCATTTGCAGCAGCATCTGGACTTGCATTTCCAGCAGTTATTGGTAACGAAACTAATCAAGTTGTATTAAGTATTGGTGTGCAAGATACTGAACCAGCAGAAATTACTGTTAATATCTCACTATGTCGTGCAACAGGTCATGACTTTAGTAATATTGGTACTGGTGGATTTAATACATCTAACTATCCAAACATTATCTTTGGCGAACCAACTAATAACAAAGCAGAAGCATACACAAATTCCGATATTGCTGAAAAAGCCCAAGTATGGGAAAAAGGCAAAGGGCGTGTGTTTGTTATGTCAACTGACGAGGACGGCTTCTTTAGAGTTGGTAAATTCTTTGAAGTTGACCAAGGTACTGGTACTGTTAAGTTTGCAGCACAAATTAACATTTCAGGACTAGACGGACTTGGATTTAGAGACGGTGAAACTATTAACAAATTTACTGGTGATAACGGTATGTCACCGATTGATAATAGTACTGTTCCAACTACATATTCTGTACAAGAATACTTAGACAGACGATTAGGTTTTGATAGAAACATGACTATCAAAACTGCTAAATTAGGAGATGGTTTCTTACCACAAAAGAATCCAATTCTTACACAAACATTAGATATTAATGGAAATCCAGATCACACATTGAATATGACTTCAGGTCGTATTATACAAATGGATGATCCAGTTGATGACCTAGATGCTACAAACAAACAATATGTTGACAAACGTGTTTTTGCAAACGACGAAGTTCAAGAATTACGTGATATTGAATTAAATCAAGTAGATTTTGCAAACGATTATGGTAAAAGCGATTTAATTGTTCTTACAGGTAATAGACGTTTATATGTTAAATCAACTACAGGTGATCCAGATCAATGGATAGTAGGACAAATCTTAACAGGTTATGCTACTGCTTCGGCTGCATATATTGAAGATTTAGAAGCAAAAACACTTGATAACAGTGAAGAAGTTTATATATTAACATACAAACCTTTACAACAAACAGTTATTACCACAAGCGGTGCAAACAATAACTTACCAACACAGCGCGGTTATACTGTTACACAGGAAAACACAGGTGCTAGTGGTGAAGTTTTATGGGCTCAAGGATCAGTAGGTGGTAATGGAGACAGCAAGACTGATGGTAACAAAATTATTCTTATTAATGTTTCAGGAACATTCTCAACAAATGCTGCTGATACATTAAATGTTACCGATTTAAGTCTAACTCCAATTACAACACCGTCAACAGTTTATCCGATTAATGTTAGCACACCGGCTATTACAGACTTCGAAAATGAAAGACTAGAAAATCCAAACGGTGATTGGGGTCAAACAACAGGTGGTTTTGACGGCGCTGATGTTACTACAACATTAGAATTTGCTAACGCTAGTGAAGCAAATGATACAAACGATCATGGTGCTCCGGGAACTACTACAAGAAGTGATATTAATATTCACGTAACAAGATTACGTGGTAATCCTTTACAGACTCCTATTCCAGACCCTGGAAAAACTGAAATAAATCTTCAATTACAAGATGAAGCTATTATAAATTCCGACGTTAATACATTTGCAGACATTGCTCAAGTTAAACTTGATATGAACAATGCTCCAGTATTATCAAATTCATTATCATTTGAAGATGATAGTGTTTCAGGACAAAGAACAAAACAAGCCAATCAAGGTATTGCAGCGTTTGATGCTTCTACTTTTGCCGAAGATCAAATTTGGACTTTGACTGGTAATATAGCAAACATTTCTGTAGGCGATATATTAACACAGAACTCTGGAACTAGAAAAGCATATGTTTCTAGAGTTATTACATCAACAAAAGTAAAAGTAAGAACTGCTGATACATTTGTAGTTGGAAGTTCTGTTAACAATAGACTTACAAGAATAGAAGTTACTGAAAGTAATTACACAAAAGAAACAGGTGTTGCTACTACAGTAACAATCACTGAGATATTAAACACTGGTTACATTAATATTAAAGACCGTGGTATTACTTTTGATAAGATTCAGGAACTACCTGAAAAAACTGTTATTGGTCGTGCAGATATCGATTATGATGGCAACGATGAAGGTGCAGGCGAAAGTGGTATTACCAGAGCGATTCCATTTAGTTTAATTGTTGACGAAGGTGGTGCGTTACAAGATAAAGACTTTAGCAATAGTTCTTTAGTTAATATCAACGGAACATTAATAGAAACTAACTATGAGTTTAATGCTCCTAACGGTGCTACTATTAGTCAAGTAGGAAATACAGGTGCAACAGGTACAGTACAAGGTGAAGTTAACACCGAAAACAAAGTATATTTGATTAATACTGCTGGTACATTTAATACAACAGGACAGTTAACCGTAAACGGTAGTCCATTAAGTTACACTGTAGGTCCTGACACTAGAAACATTATACCAACAGCAGTAACAGGTGGACAATCATTACTAGGATCAGCATTAGTTAAAGTTTCTGAAGGACAATACGGAACTTCGCCAATTAGTAAAACTGGTGGTTCAGATAGTCTTGTTAGAACTTATGCTAACGGCGATACAATTTCAGGTATTGATAGTAATCTAAACTTAGCTGGTTGGATCAATGTTAAAGGTCTAATTGTAGATAACAAACGTGTGCTTGATACATCCTCAGGTGTACTTAAGGTATATACACCTGGTGACCATTTAAGTATAGATATTGCAGGTAGTGCTCCTGCTGCTGGTCAATCAGATACAAGTACTGTTAAGATACCAACAGCAAGTTTACAAGTAGGTAGTACTATTGTTAGTAAAACTGCTGTAGGTGGTACTTATAACGGATTTGCAAGTAAATTCCAACAAAACGCAGAATCGAACAATCCTGGAGCAAGCGAACCTTACATTGTTAGTCCTTGGATCTATTCAAACTTTATCCAAGCACCAGATGACTTAGGCAACGAAGGTACAGGTATTGCTGTAGGTGGCTATAGTTCATTTACATCAAATGATCAAATTGCGTTAATTGTAAAAGGTACTTCAGGTATACTCGCACAATATGCTCAAATAGATCTTAATACTTCTACAGAAAACAGAGTAAGTATTAGTGACGGTACTACTATTATTAAAAACAACCTTAACGTAGGGTCACCTTCTAAGTTCTCTGTAATTGCAAGCAGCGGTAACACTAACATTAGCGGTTCATTGACTGTTGATGGAGCAATTACAATGAACGGCGGTATTGGTGTTGACAATACTACATTTAATAGTAATGCTTTAAAACGTGAGGGTGGCTTATTTGAAATAGAAGCAACTAACAGCAGTGGTAATACTGACGGTGACATTCATTTAGATGCTCGCGGCGACAATATTGTATTCAAGAATGATGCAAATAATCGTATATCATTTGATATGAGTGCTACTGGTAACCAAATAAATTCAACAGGATCATTAACACTTGATGCAGCGGCAATTGGTAGTAACTTGTATGACATTACATTGACTGCATCTAAAGACGGTGTTATAGACGTTGACGGTGTTATTGTACTTGATGCAGACGGTGGTAGCATTGATCTTAAAGATGGTGGGACAACCTTCTTAGAGTTTAATAATACTACTGCTGGTGCTGACATTTATCATACAGAACAAGATAAAGTTCTGCGCATACGTGGTAACGACAACGGCACTGCATTTACTGCACTATCGTTTGATATGTCAGATGCAGGTACTGCTACATTTAATCATGATGTTACTGTGGAAGGTGATTTACTTGTAAAAGGTAATATTGATCTAGGTGACAGTGCTACTGCTGATACTATGAATATCGAAGCTATTATAGCAAATGATAAACTAACTATCCAGCGTAATAATAATGACGCAAATCCTGTAGAAATTGTTCTACAGCACATCAGCGATGATGTTGTAGCAGGCGATACAGATGGACACGGACAATTTACGTTCTACGGTACTAACGGTACTCAAAGTAATCACGATGCTGTTAAAACTACAATACTTGCCAAAGCTGTTAATGTTAACGCAGGAGCAGAAAGAAGTGAGATTGTATTTGCAACTGCACAAGGCACAACAGCAACAAACAATAGATTACGCATAAGCAATGATATACAATCACATGGTAATATAAATCCAGCGTATACTATTAGTAGTGGTAACTACGTTGTAGAAAGTCAGTCACTAGGTACATCAGATACATACTGGAACAGTGCATATGTTACAACTGGTTACGGTGCTTGGCAAGGTGATATCAAAGACCAAGACGGTGTAGTAGTTGTTGATGTCGGTACCGAGCATATTAATGATGCTAACCCTAACTTAGGTAACGTAACTCAATTCTATGGTAAATTTAACGGTCCGTTAACAGGTGGTGTAGATACAGCAGACTCTGCAGATACTATTGTTACTGGAGAAATGAGCAACAGTGCTGGAACTTACTATCCTACATTTGTTGCTGATAATAATGCTAGTACTTCTAGAACAAGCGAAACTGCATATACACACGCAGGAATTTACTATAACCCTGCAACTGATGTGCTTACTACTACCACATTTAGTGGTAGTTTAAGTGGTAATGCAACTTCAGCAACTACAGCATCATATGTTAACAACCTTAGAAACTCAGGTGGTAATATACAGTTCAGTATAGATGACTTAAATGACGGGTCAACTAACTTGTTCTTTACTAATAGCAGAGCAAGAGGTGCATTTTCAGCAGGTACAGGTATTAGTATTACAAGTGGTACGATTGCTATTAATACATCAGATGTTACTGCAAACCAGGCTAATAAACTAAAAGTCACTGATACAACTGCTAACGCAAACTATTACATGATTTTCTCAAATGGTACTGGTACTGATAATGACATTTATGCTAACAGTGCGAGCTTTAGTTATAATCCAAGTACTACAACATTAACTGTTCCGTACCTAAATGGTCAAGCAAGTTCAGCAACATTTGCTGACTTGGCAGAAAGATATGTAGCAGATGAATCGTACGAGCCAGGAACTGTAGTAGTATTTGGCGGAGAAAAGGAACTTACTGTAACTAACACTAAGGGAGATCGTAAGATTGCAGGCGTTATATCAACTAACCCAGGATTCTTAATGAATAAGGGATTAGAAGGAGATACAGTAGTAGAACTTGCACTAACAGGTCGTGTACCATGTAAGGTTATTGGTAGAGTAGAAAAAGGTGATATGCTTGTAACAAGTGCTATACCAGGATATGCTATCGTTGATAACGATCCTAAGCTAGGTACTGTTATTGGTAAAGCAGTTGAAGACAAAGACACAGATGGCAAAGGCGTTATCGAAGTAGTTGTTGGTAGACTATAAATATAGTATAGGAGATAGAAGGGCATGGCATTAAGAACAATAAACCTTGGTTCAGTAGCAAACGATGGTACTGGTGATGATTTACGTGAAGCATTTGAAAAGGTTATTTTTAACTTCAATGAGTTAGATGCTAGAACACCGGAAGAAACTACTGCAATAAACTTAGGTGCAGGTGCTGGAATATTTGCTAGTATAAATGATGCTGAACTTCAATTCAAATCGCTTATAGCTGGCACTAATGTAACACTTGACACTACCGACAGTGATGTTATTACTGTAAATGTTGATGCAGGAGTAACACAATTTGTTATTGCTAGTGATTCGGGAAGTTTAACCGTTACAGAAAATAATACTGTAACGATAGAGGGCGGAAGACTTATTTCAACTGAGCGTGACGGAAGCAGTATTAGAATTAATTCTAGTGCGCTAGGAAGATTAGAAGATGACTCTGCTCCAAGACTTGCTGCTGGATTAGATGCTAATGGGTACAACCTTGCCAATGTAGGCACTATTGATGCTACAACAGTTAGTGCATTATTTAATGGTAACTTAACAGGTCTTGTACACGGCATTGATATTAGAGATTTAAATTATTATAGAATCGGAACAAATAGTTGGAACTTAGGAGGAATAAATCCTCCTACTGTTACAAATCTTTGGGACTATTTGTATGCAACTCTTAACATAGATTTAGGTCCTATATCAAATAACGGTTCAGTTGATACAGGCACCGGAGATTATGTAGGAAGTAATTCTCCTTTAATTGATCTTGGTACCATTGTAAGTCCTAACTAAAATTCCGATAAATACATTTATAAGGAATTATGTATGGCACTGTGGAACACAACAGAAAATAATGTATTATTAAGAGCTCTAGAAGAAGGTAAAACACTTAGGGTTGCTAAGTCTGGCGAATCTAGAAGCGCAGAACTTTTACCTATTGAGTTAGACGTAAACAATAGTGCTTCATTAACAATAATAAGCGGTTCTTTACCACCTGGACTACGAATTATAGATCAAACAATACAAGGTACGCCGCTAGAAGTTGCTAGAGAAACTGAATTCAAATTTGTTATACGTGCCAGTTTAAACGGAGAAATTGACGACAGGACTTTTAGAATATCTGTATCAGGTCCTGATCTTCCAATTTGGCAAACACCTGCAGGTGCTTTACCAATTGGCAATAACGACACTTATTATATCTTAGATAATAGTCCAATTGATTTTCAACTTATTGCCGAAGATACTGATACTGCTGCGGGCAAAAGTTTAGAATACTTTATTGCTAGTGGCGACGGCGAATTACCACCAGGTATAGAATTAACTCGTGACGGAAGATTAGTTGGTGTTGTAGATCCGATACTAGCATTAGATAGGCTTGCACAGCAAGGATATTACGACGATAGTCCATATGGTGTTTATCCGTTTGATTTTGGTACTAGACCTGCCAATGGTTATGATAGTTTTTATTACGATACAGGGTTTTATGATGTAAGTATTCCGACTAAATCACCTAAAAAATTAAACAGAAACTATCAATTTCGTGTTAGTGTAAGTGACGGAGACACAGTTGAGAAAAGATTATTTAGAGTATTTGTTGTAGGCGACGATTTCTTACGTGCAGATAATACTATCATGCAAGTTGGTAATGAAATGTTTTCAGCAGACAACACTCATGTAAGAACACCTATATGGCTAACACCTGGAGACTTAGGGTATAGACGTGCAAATAATTACATTACTCTTTATTTAGAAACAATAGATAGTAACACTACATTAGGATTTATAAGTTATGATCTAGAAGATTATAATGATGACGGTTCACTTAGTCAAATTCCGCCAGGATTAGAGTTAGACTCTGGAAATGGAGAACTTGCAGGAGTAACTCCGTATCAGCCTAGCGTTACTAAAGAATACAAATTTACAGTAAAAGCCACAAGATATGCAGGTGTTGACGAACGTAAAAGAGTAACGATTAAAATTTACGAAACGACTCCTGCTCAAACTAATGTTCCTGCATCATTAATGAAAACCGGTGAAACTTATAGAATCTTAACATCAAATGATACAGACTATACACAAGTAGGTGCAGCAAACAATGATCGTGGAACTGTATTTACTGCATTAGGTGCTACATCAGGTACGGGAACCGTAGAACAAGCAAGTTCGCCTTATTATTTAAGAATTGAAAAGAACGACGACTTAGATTTACTTCTTAATAATCTTATAAACATCAAAGGAACTGTTTATAAAATTACCGGAGTAAATGATGCTAATTTAAGTTATGACATTCTTACAATTTCGAGACCTTTAGAACATTATCTAAGAGAAGGGTTAGAGTTTACTCAAGACATATTAACATCTGCTACAGAGATTAATAGTGCATTTAAATTAAAAACATTCACAGTTAAGCTCTTAGGAGAAGTTGACAGTCGTATATCTTGGATTAGTGATTCCAATTTAGGAACAATCAATGCTAACTTAACAAGTGTGTTTAGTGTTGATGCACAAACCAGTGTTCCAGATGCAATACTAAGATATACTAAAGAAAGTGGCAGATTGCCTCCAGGATTGGGACTATCATTAGATGGAGAAATATTTGGTAAGGTACAACAGTTTGGCGAAAATTATTATCGTAGTTTTTGGAAGCCTGGAGTAAATTATTCTGCAAATGACATTGTTAAAGTAGGTAATCAAAAATATAAAAGTTTAATAGCACACACTTCATCTCAAGACTTCGTAACAGATACTGCGAAGTGGGAGGAATACGAAAGATTTTCCGTTTCAGGTTTAACAACTTTTGATAATAACGATTTAACACTTGACGGTAATACAACAAGTATAGACAAAGTATATAAATTTGTTGCAAGAGCAGAGGATCAGTTTGGCTTCAGTGCAGTAACAAAAGAATTTAGTATTACAGTTAACGATCCTAATGATTTAACATTTAGTAATATAATTGTAAAACCTTTCTTGAGTCAGACACAAAAATTAATCTATAACAGTTTTATCAGTGATCCTAATATTTTTGATCCATCATATATTTATAGACCTAATGATACAGAATTTGGAGTACAAACTGACATCAGCATGTTAGTGTATGCAGGTATTGAAAACGTAGAAATGAATAAATTTGTTGCTGCGGCAGCAAAGAATCATAAAAGAAAAACATTTAAATTTGGTGAAGTTAAGTCAGCAATAGCATACCTTCCAGGAACAAGAACGCCTGTGTATGAAGTAGTGTATGTAGATATTCAAGATCCTCAAGATAGTAAACGAGGAACAGTAAAAAATCAAATTAGAATTAAATCTTCTAATGAAAGGTTAATTAACAATACAGATTTTGAACTGAAAGACAATACGTTTAGCAGCGAAGATAATAACTCAGATAGATTTAGACCAATAACTAATTCTATAAAAATAGGCGGAGACGCTATTACTATTGATGAAACTGAACAAAATAGAAAATATATTAGCAATTTAACTAATATGAGAACAAGAATTTCTGAAGTAGGGCAAACAGATGCTAACTTTTTGCCACTATGGATGAGAACCCCACAAGAGAATGACATTGAAGCACTTGGGTATACTCCGGCTGTAATACTTGCATATTGTAAACCTGGTACTTCTTCTAGCTTATTATTAAATATCAAAAATAGCGGATTTAGTTTTTCTGATATAAATTTCGAAGTTGATAGATATATAATAGATAGCACAAAAGGAAATAGTAATGATCAATACATACTATTCGCAAATTATGACTTCAATGTTTAAAGACGATAAATAGTTTTACTAAGAGAGGACCATTATGGCAAGCAATATTAATACAACAGACATTGACGTAGAATTTCCGGTACCTGGGCAAGATAATGACAGCCAAGGGTTTCGTGATAACTTTACTACTATTAGCGATAATTTTATAGCAGCAAAAGCAGAGATTGAAACATTACAATCGGATACTGTAAAACTAAATGTTAATAATACTTTCTTAGATCAAGAAAACGGAACTGCATCAACTTTAATAAATGCAAATTTAAAAGGAAACACTGAACAATATTACACTCCAGAAGGCGGAAATGTATCAACAACACATGTTGTAGATTTTGACGATGGCGGCTATCAAGTAATAACTTTAGCTGGCACTACTACATTTTCTTTTGATGGTTGGCCAACTACGGGCAGATATGCTAAAATTAGATTACATATTGAGTCAACTGGATCCTACTCTATTGCTTTACAAGCAACTACTGTAAAAAATGATGGTGATAACTTTTGGAGTAATCCATCAATTGCAGCAGGTGAAACTCATATAATTGATGTATGGACTTATCAAAATGGTTCAACTATATATGCAAACTATGTAGGCGCATTTGCTGAATAATCCTAAGGTGACTAATGCATCCGTTAATAAATAATTTAAATTCATTAACAGATAATGATCTAGAACAAAAAATTTTAGATTTAAATAGAAAATACTGGAAAACAACAAATCCAGGAGTTCAATCACAGATGGGTATTGCTCTTGAAACATACAAACAAGAGTTACAATCACGACGTGCAAAACAAAAAGTTATCGATCAAGAAAATAATGGCGATAATGATCTTGACAGTTTAATAAAAATCAGTTAAACTGTATAAATGCTTATGAAAACAGACGACCTAGGAATACCACGATTTTCTAACCGTGACTTGATTGACATGATCTATAGTGGTCATGCGGACAAAGTTCATGTAGTATTGTGCGATGCAAACGACGATGTAGAAAAGTTCAATAGTGCAATGGAAGAACAAGGTATGGATCCGTTGCAAAAGTATATTCCACTAGATGTAGATCAAAAGACTTTTGACGGTGTATGTCAAAGTGAATGGTTTATGCCTGATGAATATAAACGCCTTAATGTAGAAGAATATGTAATAAACAAATGTGAATCAGACATAGAACAACAAAGAGCATTTGCAGAATTACATGAATTTCACAAACGTGGTATGACGAACTTGTTACGCTATATGATCTATCTTGTAGACTTTATGCGTGAGAACGACATTGTATGGGGTGTAGGACGTGGATCAAGTGTAGCTAGTTATGTGCTGTATTTGATAGGTGTACATAGAATTAATTCAATCCAGTTTGACCTGGATTGGCGAGAGTTTCTTAGATAAATACGTACATAATTCATTAGGAGAATTAATATGGCACTAAAAAGTAACAGTAGAAAAACTTACAAAACTATGAGAGGCAAAGTTGTTGACATGGATTTGTTACAACAGCGTAACGAACTAACCCCAGCAGTTGGTAATGCTCGTGTAAATGCTCGTGGTGATGAACTAGGTGCAGGCGGAAAAATTATTAGAAAAAAAGAAGATATTTTAAAAGAATATTATGAAACTTCTAATAGAGTTCCAGACGAGCCTGTTGTTCAAAATCAAGCAACTCCTACAGTTGACGAAGTTGTTGAAAGTAAAAAAACAAAAACTACTACTAGAGCACAGAAGAAAGTAGAAGAAAAAGGAATCCAAGAAGATCCAGCAATGGCAGAAGAATTCGGCGATGACCAGGATTGGGTTGAAGACGCCGAAGGCAACTTTGTACCGAAAGGTGAATAGATGGAAATTAATGGCGGAAGCACTGGTTTACCTACCCGTGTAAAAGGTAACGTACGACCAATTCGTAATAGAGTTATTGTTAGTGAAATGAACTTTGGCGAGCAAAAAACAGCCGGAGGAATTATTTTAACTTCAGACGACGGCAAAGATAGAGGTATTAAACCTCGTTGGGGTCGTGTAGTTTCTAAGGGTCCTGAGAATAATGATCCATATGGTATAGGAGATTGGATCCTAGTAGAACATGGTCGTTGGACTCGAGGATTTGAAGTTGAAATGGAAGATGATAGTGTTGTTACTATGCGGACTGTAGAAGCAGAATCAATACTAGGATGGTCCGATGAAACACCAGATGAAATAAACTTTGGAGAAAAAGTTTAATGACAAACCCATTTGCAGATATTGAACGCTTTGGCTCAGCGTGTGATCAAGACCCATCAGAAGCAAACTATGATATGTATCTTAGTCTTATTGCAGAAGAATATAACGAACTTGCAGATGCTATCGCCGCTGACGATAAGGTAGAACAACTTGATGCACTAA
>Ga0181569_10001359_pt1 | contig 19227 bp, 19 predicted proteins | sample 101ome_19_FD_132452 | JGI IMG/M metagenome (GOLD analysis project Ga0181569, IMG submission 132452) | Coastal salt marsh microbial communities from the Groves Creek Marsh, Skidaway Island, Georgia - 101405AT metaG (megahit assembly) | ecosystem: Environmental > Aquatic > Marine > Intertidal...
GTTTTGGCAGTGCCTTGACCAGCGCAATACATTTTTCCCGCAACATTCCCGGCACGAGCCAGTCCAGATCCTCTTCATGCAATTGCGTCAGTGCCGAGACGGGCACATCGACGGATACACCATCTGCTGCAGCTCCTGGTTCAAAGCGATAGTCAAGGTCAAGAGTCAGATGCCCGGCCTGTAACTGATCAGGAAAAGCTTCCAGGGCAAGGGCATCATCCTGGGTATTAAGCAAACTTTCCCTCGTAAAAAACAACGCCTGGGTAGTTCCCTTTCCCTGTTTCTTATACCAACGCTCGAGACTTGCCTGGTCAATGACCTCTTCCGGCAAAATGTCATCATAAAGCTGATAGATATCTTCTTCCCTAACCAGAAGATCTTTTCGCCTGGTCTTGTCTTCAAGATTTTCTATTTCACTGATGAGTCGTGAGTTATGTCGATAAAAAGGCAGTTTGGTATTTACCTGGGAGCAGGCCAGGCCCTCACGAATGAAGAGCTCACGACTGGTTACCGGGTCAATGGAACCATAGACAACCTTGCGTCGATCAACCAGGACCAGGCCATAAAGAGACACTTTCTCAAAAGCAATCACTTTACCGCGACCTTTTTCCCAGTGGGGTTCAGAATAGTGCTTCTTGATCAGACTCCCTGCCATCATTTCTATCCAGGGGGCTTCAACCATGGCATTCATCCTGGCATACAGCTGTGATGTCTCAACCAGTTCTGCGGCGAGAATCCATGAATACTTCTTGCCGTGAAGAAATGAACCGGGAAAAATACGGAATTTTCTGTTGCGCGCGCCCAGATAACTGTTGTCATCCAGCCTGTTTGCCACGTTGCTTACCAGTCCGGCAAGCAGGGCCTGGTGAATCTGCTCATAACTGGCAGGTTCACTGTTTATGGTTAATGCCAGTTCCTGCGAGACCAGCCTGAGCTGACGATGCACATCACGCCATTCATTCATTCTCAGGTAAGACAGAAAATTCTGACGGCAAAGTTTGCCAAGTTTATTGCGGCCGACTTGTTGACGCTGTTCTTCAAAGAATTCCCATAGTGCCGTCCATGCCAGAAAATCCGATTCCGGATGTTTAAAGCGGCGATGGGCTTCATCAGCAGCTTGTTGTTTGTCCAGGGGTCTTTCACGCGGATCCTGGATGCTCAGGGCACTGACGATTACCAGGATTTCCTGCAAGCAGTGATAGCGATCCCCTGCCAGTAATATTCTCGCAAATCGCGGGTCAACGGGAAAACGTGACATTTGCCTGCCAAGCCGGGTAATACGCCTGTCATTAGTGACAGCTCCAAGCTCTTCAAGAATCCGAAATCCATCCCTGACAGCATTGCCTTCAGGAGGATCTACAAAGGGAAATTCTTCAATATCGCCAAACCGCAGTACCAGCATTTGCAGGATGACCGATGCCAGGTTTGTCCGAATGATTTCCGTATCTGTAAAGTCAGGGCGATTATGAAAATCCTCTTCACTGTAAAGCCGGATACACGTTCCCGGACAAAGACGGCCACAACGACCAGCCCGCTGATTAGCACTGGCCTTTGAGATGGGCTCTATCGGCAGGCGCTGGATCTTGCTGCGGATACTGTAGCGACTGATCCGGGCAACACCGCTGTCAATCACATAACCAATTCGGGGTACGGTCAATGATGTTTCTGCCACATTGGTAGCCAGGACAACCCGCTGCTTGCCGTGGGCCTGGAAAACCCTGTTCTGCTCGTTATTACTTAAACGCGCATAGAGAGGAAGAACCTCAAGATCCAGAGAACGGTCCTTTCGAATTGCTTCAGCTGCATCTCGAATTTCCTTTTCTCCACTGAGAAACACCAGGACATCCCGATATGGCAGGGGAGATTTTTTCGACAGCTTTTGTATTTGACGCAGGGCACGAAGAATCTGGTCATTAAGATCCCCGGATTCATTCCCATCAGGTGACTGGTAAAGAACATCAACCGGATAGGTTCTACCAGACACTTCAATAACAGGCGCCTTATCAAAATGATCAGAGAATTTTTCTACATCAATCGTAGCTGATGTCACTATAACTTTCAGGTCCGGACGCCTGGGCAGTAATCTTTTCAGGTATCCGAGCAGAAAATCGATATTGAGACTGCGCTCATGGGCTTCATCAATAATAATGGTGTCATATTTATTGAGAAAAGGATCTTCACGGGTTTCAGAGAGCAAGATGCCATCTGTCATAAGCTTGATGTAGGTAGACTCATCACTGAAGTCCTGGAAGCGGACCTGGTAGGCAACACCACTGCTATCCTGCAAACCCAGCTCTTCAGCGATACGTGAACTGACAGTTCTGGCGGCCAGTCTTCTGGGTTGTGTATGACCAATCATCCCCTTGATACCACGACCGATATCCAGGCATATCTTGGGTAACTGCGTCGTCTTTCCCGACCCGGTTTCACCAGCCACGATTACAACCTGATGATGCGCGATGGCAGTTTTAATCTCCTCGACCTTTCCTGTCATGGGCAGCTCTGGCGGATACGTCACGGAGGGCACACCTGCCTGTCTTTTTTCTACCAGGACACGGGAGGCGTCGATTTTTCTGGCAATAGCAGACAAATCCTCGGGTCTGCGTTTCCCGTGATTAGCTGCCCCCTTTTTTTCCTGATGCCGATGTCTTGACAGGGCCATGCGCAGACGATGGCGGTCTCGAGTGAGGCATCCATCGGTCTGTTGAATGAGTTGGGATATATCTGAAGACACGGCAAGACTGTGAAGAAAAAATACGATTATAACCGAGACATGACATTACCGTATTATGAAAAATATTCCATGGACAAACCTATCCGCAAAAAGAGTTCCGGCCACGGATAATTCAGTCCATCACTATCTGTTTCTGTAAGCTGCTTTCCCTGTCAAAGAGCTTTACTGTCCAATCCTGAAAATCACTGAGTATCAGATATAGCACCGGGACAAGTAACAACGTTACAGAACTGGCGAAGAGTACGCCGAATGCCAGTGACACAACTGTTGGAATTAGGAACTGGGCCTGCACACTGGTTTCTGCCATCAAGGGCAGCAACCCGATGAAGGTAGTAAACGATGTCAGAAAGATCGGACGGAAACGTTCCTCTGCGGCTTTCTCTACGGCCTTGACAGCCGTGTAACCCTCGTCCCGGAGTCTGTTTATAAAATCCATCAGGACCAGGTTGTCATTAATCACAACCCCCGCTGCAGCCACGATACCGAGAATGGAATACATGCTCAGGTCGAGTCCCATCAGCAAGTGCCCGATTACAGCGCCTATATAACCAAACGGAATGGCAGTCATGACAATCAGGGGTAAGCATCAGGTACAGGAGTTTGAGAAAAAAATTCTGAGGGAAGCCCTGAAAACCTGTCAGTACAATCAACGCAAAACAGCCAAACTTCTCGACCTGACCTATGACCAGTTGCGTGGCTATATACGCAAGTACGACCTCAACCAGTAAGCGAAATCAGATTGAGGGCTCTTCAGGAACTGACTCGATCCTGCCTGCAGCCAGCTTCCTGCTTTTCACCCGGTAAATCACACTGAGTACAATGGTGACTATGATACCCAGCAGTATGGCCATAACTAACGGGATCAAGGCTCTTATGCTGGTGGTGACATCAATGGTAATGAGATCAAGCATGAAAATGATCAGTGCCGGGGCCAGTATCTCTTCCTCTGGCAGGACGTACCAGGGCGTAAAAATGATGGCCAGCAACAGGCTTTGTAACAGATAAGCCAGTTCCCGCCACAACACTTTCTTCATGAACTTCCAGCTGATAATACTGAAAACAATGCCCGCACAAAGATACACTGTCCAGGCAATAATGTAGTCCTGTGAATCCATAGTCGCGCTCAATCAGCCCAGTCAATCATATGTTCTTCAAAGCCGTCTTCATGGACAAACTCCTCTGAGACCACTTTGCCGGTGACAGTATTGTCGGTGGCAATCATCTGCTCCCTGCTGCCATTGATAAGCGGATGCCATACCGGCAGCGGTTTGCCTTCCTTGAGCAGCCTGTAGGCACAGGTTCCCGGCATCCAGTCAAGATCTTCAAGGTTATCAGGAGTCAGGACGACACAATTAGGGACAAGCTTCCTGCGTTTGGCATAGACCGTGCAGGCACACTTTTCCTGGTCAAGAAACCGGCAAACAACACGCGTATAAAAAACTTCGCCGGTCTCTTCATCTTCGAGTTTATGAAGGCAACACTTGGCACAGCCGTCACAAAGGGATTCCCATTCTTTCCTGCTCATCTCAAGCAGGGACTTACTCTCCCAGAATGGACGTTGATCCTTTGAAGCCTCAGTCACCATCGTGAAGTACTCCAATGCCTATATCGGGAGGTAACTGCAGGTAATAACCTTTCTCCCTGATCTGGGTTATGACTCGCGTTGTATCAGCACGCGCCAGCTTCCTGTCAGGTGTAAGCACCAGGTCCATGACCTTGCTAATCTGGCCCAGACGGTCTTTCAAGGCTTCAGGGATACCATCTTCTCCACTGTCCCGTGGAACGTAGACATAGAGCTCCTGTTCTTTATTTCCCTTGAAAATAGAACAGATGATGCTGCCTGCGTCTGTCATTGCCCTGATCCTTCGTTAATCATTTCATGGCCTCGGTCAGTCCGGGAAACAACAAGGCGTGTCTCCATCCGGAAAACTCGGTAGGAACAACAATACTCCCTGTGTTTTCTGCCCCACTGGATCGCTCCGTTTCAAGCATGGACTGCAGCAATTCTACCAGCCAGCGTTTTCGTGACAGCATTTCCATTGGCAGCCCCAATTCTGCTGCCTTTGCCTCCACAAAACCCTGCCCTCTTTTGAGGCGGTTTTTACTCCGCCCATCAAGTGGCCGGGGCAGTTCAAGCGGCAATGCATCTTCAGGGATTTCACGTGCTTCCTGCACCATGTCCAGGACCTGCTGGCCTTCATGTCGCAGAAAATTCCTGCTGATTTCCTCAATTCTGCCCAACTGATTAAGGTCTTCGGGAAATTGGCGGGCAATCTCCATCAGGCTTTTATCCCTGATAATCCAGTTTCGTGGCTTATCCCTGTCACGCGCCCTGTTTTCGCGCCATTCTGCCAGCTGTTTAAGCAAACCCAGCTGTCTGCTGCTGAGCTGCCAGGCCCCCCGCATATTTAGATAATAATCAGAGAAGTTGCCTGTCATCTCACGCTCGTAAATTTCTATTAACAGCCGGCACTCTTCTGCATGCCATGAGAGACGCCCCTGGGTAGCCAGTGCGTTTTCCTGCGCTTTGTAGATCAAAGGCAGGCAAGCTACATCAAGGGCGGCGTAATGCAGCTGTCGTTCATCAAGGGGACGCTGCAACCAGTCAGATCGTGTTTCCCCCTTTGGCAATTCAATATCCAGAAGGACCTTGACCAGATTCTGGTAACTCATACCAAATCCTTCATCCAGCAATGCAGCGGCAATCTGCGTATCAAATACAGGATAAGGCACAAGGTTCATGGATGCCATAAACACCTGGAGGTCTTCCGAACAGGAATGAAATATCTTGATGATTCCTTCATCCCGCATCAATTCGCTGAACAGGGTCCAGTCACTGATCGTTAATGGGTCGATCAGGTAGTTTTCCAGGCTCCCGGCATTAACCTGGATCAGCCCCACCTGGGGATAGAATGTGCTGGTGCGAATAAACTCTGTATCCATGGCCAGGAAATCACGCTCCTGCCATTGCCGACACAAGGCATTCAGAGCCTCATCGCCCTCCACCATCTGGTAGCTGTCATTTATCTCGTGGCCTGTGGTATTAATGTTCCCTGTCTCCTGGTTCATTGCACAGTAGTTGGCTGATCAGTACTCCAGCACCTGCCTTCCGGCAATCGAATGCATGAGCGTCCCGCCATCGATATACTCAAGCTCACCGCCAACAGGAACACCATGGGCAATTCTTGAGATTTTTGGACCCTGGCTTTCAAGGTCTGCTGTCCTGAGTTGTTCAGCAATATAGAAAGCCGTGGCCTCACCTTCGACAGTAGGGTTAGTGGCCAGGATGATTTCGTTGATACTGCCTGTTTTCACCTGCTCCACAAGCAAGGGGATGCCAATTTCATCAGGACCAATACCATCAATAGGAGAAAGGTGTCCCATCAATACAAAATACAGCCCCTTGTAGGAAGCCGTCTGTTCAACGGCAAAAACATCTGCCGGGGTTTCAACGACGCAAATTGTCCCCTGGTCGCGAGACGGATTTTGGCAAATAAGACACAGGTTTTCCTCTGCCAGTGTTCTGCACTTCTCGCAGTGACCAACACCCTCCATCGCTGCAACCAGGGCCTCGGCAAGTAATTTACCCCCGTTACGGTCCTTTTCCAGAAAATGCAGGACCATGCGCTGTGCGGATTTAGGTCCGACACCGGGCAGACGCCTGAAGGCTTCAACGAGCTGGTCAATTAATGGACTGTAATTCATTTGGTCTGCCTAGAAGGGAAATTTGAATCCTTCGGGCATATTAAAACCCGAGGCCATACCCGAAAACTGGTCACGGTTATTCTCCGCAACCTTGCGTACGGCATCATTCACAGCTGCTGCGACAAGGTCTTCAACCAGCGCCTGGTCTTCCTTCATCAAAGAAGGGTCAAGATTCACTTTTTTTACCGTATGTTTGCCGTTCATAACCACGCTGACCAGGCCCGCGCCTGATTCTCCTGTTACCTCTTTCTCCTCCAGTTCCTTCTGCGTTTTTTCGAACTGTTCCTGCATATTCCTGACCTGGCTCATCAGGTCATTTAGATCTTTCATAGTTTCCTCATTCGTTTTTGTGAAATTCACTGACCTCAATAATGCTTGGGTGAAGTCGGAACAATACTGTCGCGCTGAACCGCACCGGAAAACCGTTTTACAATTTCCTGCACGGTGTAATCATTTTCAAAGGTACGTACTGCAGCCTCAAGTCGTTCCCTTTCCATTCGCTGTCGCCAGGCCGACGGAGTTTCTACATTAACTTCACCGGGTCTTATGTCCAACTGAATGGTCTGCTCAAAATAGGCATCAAAGGCCTTGCTTATCCTGCGTTCCTGCTCATCATTGAACACCGACATCTGGCTTTTATCGAGCACCAGAACGATGTGGTTACCTGACACGGATTCCAGCAGGCAATTTGCCGCTATACTTCGGGTTATGCCCTCCAGCGACAACTGGTAAAACAGGGATATCCACTTTTCCGGTTCAAGACTCTCAAGGCTGATTGGTGATTTGTCCAGAGTCTCCTCCTTGAGCTGGACTACTTGTTCTTCATTGCTATTTCCGGGGTGTTCTGGTTCCGGTCGGGAAATTTCATCTACCGGCAAGGTGTTCCCGGATGAACCAACTTCATTTTCAGGGACCGGGCCAGTAGTTTGACCACTGTCAGGCATAGCGTTGACCATGCCCTGCTCTGCTGTATCAACATGGGTGTTTTTAACAGAAACCGTGCCATGAATATCGGGTGAAGCAGGATTCTGCTGATTTAACAGTGGAGGAGATGACTGGGATTCAGTCCTGTGAATTACCGGCTTTTTTTTTTCGCTGTCCCTTCCGTCCAGCGTCGATTCAGGAACCGTTGGGACGCCGTGAGGTGTAAACGCAAGCATTCTGAGCAGAGCCATTTCAAGACCAGACCTGGCATCAATTGCATATGGCATATCAGCTCTGCCCTTCAGGGCAACCTGGTAATACAGTTGCAGGGTTTCTGCAGGGATGGCCGCCGCATGCTCAAGCACCTGTTTTCTGTCTCCCTGGGCATTATCGATTCCCTCGGGGACAGCCTGGGCAATAGCAACACGATGGAGATATGACTGCAGGTCTGCCAGAACAGCGGAAAAATCAGGCGCATGATCTGCAGCATTTTCTATGATTTCCATGACCCTGGCAGCATCTTCATGGACAAGTGCATTGACCAGTTCATGAATAACCCCCTGATCTATAGTGCCCAGGAAAGCCCTGACATCAGAATCGGTAATGTTGCCTTCACAATAACCAATGGCCTGGTCAAGCAGTGTCAGACAGTCCCTGACACTGCCCTGGGCGGCACGCCCGAGCTGCCAAAGTGCAGGCTCTTCAAACGGGATTTTTTCCTCACCAAGGATATGCTTGATGTGTTCAACCAGCCTTTCCGGACTGATGTTCTTGAGATTAAACTGCAGGCACCGGGAGAGCACGGTCACCGGCAGTTTTTGCGGATCAGTTGTTGCCAGCAGGAATTTCACATGAGGAGGAGGTTCTTCCAACGTCTTGAGCAGCGCATTGAAACTGTGCCCGGAAAGCATGTGTACTTCGTCAATCAGGTATACCTTAAAACGCCCTCTTGTAGGTGAATACTGCACGTTGTCCAGTAGCTCACGGGTATCTTCCACCTTGGTCCTTGACGCTGCATCCACTTCAATCAGGTCTATGAAACGCCCTTCATCGATTTCCTTACAGGCGCTGCACTGGCCGCAGGGTGCTGATGTTATTCCCTCTTCGCAGTTCAGGCAGCGCGCCAGAATACGGGCAATCGTCGTTTTTCCGACACCACGGGTACCAGTGAACAGGTAAGCATGATGCAGGCGATTATTGTCGAGGGAATTTATCAGGGTTTTCAGGACATGCCCCTGGCCCGCCATCTCCCGGAAGTTCCGGGGACGCCACTTTCTTGCCAGTACCTGATAAGTCATAGTGAAACGATGCTGCGTTGAAGAGACCAGTTTACCTGATGATAACGGTTGTTACCCGGGGCTGTACCAGCCTTTTGGGCAGTCAACTATTGTCGCCTTTTTTTCGCCTTTTTGTCGCTTTCATGTTTTGTTGGAGGTACCTCCTGCCAGCCACACCCCGGCACATGAATCAGCCGTTACCGCTGCTCCCTTCCGGGCCTGACGGGGTTCACAACCTATCATTGCGAGGGGACCGACAAGAGATACCACAAAACAAATCCGGACAATGCCGGATGTACTGATGGTAAACGGTTTGCCGACCATTTCAAAGTACCAGCATCTAGTTGCCGGACAAACCAGCGGCGCATTATCAGGAAAACCGGGCCGGGAATCAACTCTGCCGGCACAGTGCTGTCAGGGTGAGGTCCTGACTGGATTTACTTGAAATCCCGACTGTTGAAGAAGCTCTACCACACTCCCCTCACCAAGGAGGTGAGCAGACCCAATAACAATGAAATAACGTCCTGGAGAGGCATCGGCATACCCGGCTATAGTCTCTGCCATATCGATATTCCGACGGGTGTAAAGGGAGTCCATCAATATCTCCATATCCTGTCTTTCCGATTCACTCATCTGATCATCTTCAAAAGAGTCAAACAGCAACTCCCTGAGTCGCGGTTTATCTGCGCACATCCAGTACTGGATCATATCCTCGATTTCTGAACTGGCGCTGTCAAAGTCACTGATTGAATAAGCCAGGAATGTTTCTGCATTGAGAGTCTGAAGGAAGCCTATCTGCTGTACTATGTTTTCCAGCTCGAGAATATCAGCATCGGCTGGCTTCTGGCTCAGGAAGTAGCTTTCCAGGCCGTATTCAGGGAGATAGCCCATGGAGTTCACCTGAATCATAGTCAGCATTAGCGTCAGGAGCCACGGTTGCATGGTCATGAAGTTGTCTGCCGGGATGCCGATATTATCCATCAGGCGCCGAAAATCAGTGAGCACCTCCTCGGATATCACGTCTTCAAGCGTCTGTCCTCTTGGCAACGTGCCCTCACGTTGAAGCATCATCATGATCTGTAGATCTGCCATTGTGGCGGGGTCCACTTCAAAGACCAGATGATCTGCCTCCCTGAAAATGGCCTCAATCTCACTATCCAGCGGATAAAAATCCGGTTTTCCCACATGAATAGAGCCAAACAGGTAGATTTCAGTCCCTTTTGCTGACAGTTCAGGACTTGCCACTTTCCACAACATGGATGAAGCCGGATCCTCGCATGTCAGCCCTGGTGTAATTGAGGGCGTAGCCGTTGACAGTGCAGAATCCTCCCCATGCAGGGCATCCTCTTTCAGCCGAAGGGCCAGTGAATCCCAAACAGGTTGCCAGCCTGCTTGCGCATTGATCGCGCCATTAAGCTGCAGTGCAGAGAAAGCCTCCTCAATCCCGGGCAGATAGGCACTCCACAATCCTTCTGATGTCCAAGCCGCCATCCTGATTACCTGGCTATCCGGTAACAAAGCCACTCGCTCCAGGAAGACCAATCCCAGATCCGGATGTCGATAACGGACTTCCAGGGCACTATCATCTGTGGCCAGGCGAGCCATGGTGATGCTCATACCCTGGCTTTCAACCCCCTGAATCATGACTTGTGCATAAGCTTCGAGATCGTCAAAGAATGTTTCGGAAATCAGACGAAGGAAAATTTGCTCACTGCTATGCAGGCCAATAAACAGTGGAGAATCATCCGGCCCCTTGTTAGCAGGAAAATTCGGTTTTAAAACGTCAGGGGCCTGCTCTCTTGAAGTGATGATGTTCCAGCTTGAGGAAAATGCGCCTCTGACACCTACTGAGTCATTCCGGTAAATGGATGATGTATTTATCTGGGCACTGACGGGCACAATCAGGACACAGGCCAGGAACATAAACAGCACAAGGACTGTTATGGACTGCATTAACCTGGATGAGGATAAAAGGGTTGCTCTCATTGCTAATTCGCTTACCGTTTCGTTATACCCATTGTAAGTAAAATCCAGGCTGAATACAGAGAACTGTATGAATTTACGGTGAATGAATATCGCAAATTTCACCGTCAGCCAGGATTTCAGCCTCAATGAGTATTGAACCGGTTAAGCAGTAATTTGACTATTCAGACAGGCCTGGCAGGATATGGAAGAGACAGATATGGAAGTGACAGATATGGAGAGAATAGTTCAACGTCAGAAGGTAAATAAACCCGTTCGTCCCTGAACAGGTCACTGTCAATTTATCACAAATCCATGCTAAGAAAAGCCACTTTCTGATAATAATTTCATATAAATCATATCGTTATGATATCACCGGTAATGGTTGCCCCACCTGCTCCATGAACTGTTCGTGACTAATCGATACGAGCCCTTCCTGAGAAAGGAAGAGAATTCTGTCCGCCTGAAGTACAGCCTGGGGCCTGTGTGCCGCAATAAGGCAGGGAATATCCAGATCCCTTAGCATGGTATTCACACCACGTTCCGTCTCCAGATCCAGATGACTCGTCGCTTCGTCCAGTATGAGAAATCCTGGTTGTTTATAGAGTGCACGTGCAAGCAAAATGCGCTGAACCTGCCCTCCAGAAAGTGCTGACCCCATATTCCCGACCATGGTATTGAACTGCATTGGCATGCGGGCTATGTCCACATCAATCATCGCTTTGGCAGCCACATCCCTGACACGGTCCAGATCTGGTGTTGGGTCAAAAAAGGTTATATTTTCAAGAATACTTCCAGACAGCAGTGTGTCATTCTGCATGACTCCGGAAATCCCGTTTCTGTATGCCGCGAGATTATAGCTGTTAATTCTGAAGCCATTACAAAGCAGATCTCCCTCGAGTGGCTTCACCAATCCTGCCATGATTTTGAGAAAAGAAGATTTTCCGCATCCAGTAGGACCAATGATAGCCACCGTTTCGCTTTTACACAGTTCGAGCGACACATTGCTAAACAGAGGCGACTTATCGGTTTCATAACCGTAGGCCAGGCCAGAAACACTAATGTCCATCGGGGAAAGCGTGCCTATTATATGGTTTACAGCTACAGGAGGTTGACCCAGGCCTTCAGTATCATTAAGCGCAATATCCGCCAGGCGGGAAAGATGCAGTCCCAGCAGGCGGAACTCGAACAGGTTATCCAGCAATGAGAATGTATTTCTGTAAAAATGGTCCTTGAAACTGACAAAGGCCAGGAGCATTCCAATAGTCAACTCTCCATTCATAACGGCAAAGGCTCCTGCCAGAAATATCAGCACATTCTCGGCTCCAACCAGCAGTCCATGAAAGCACTGAAGATCCAAATCCAGTTTCTGGACTGTAATGGCGGAATGGATCGCATTGGCGTAGGTGTTTTGCCAGGCAGCCAGCCGCGCATGTTCACGTCCATACATCTTGATGCCCTGAATGGCATTGATATTTTCCATGAAACAGGTGCTCTCAATGGCCCTGTCATGGATCATTTCTTCATTTCGGGTATACAGGAATCCGTAGGAGGCCAGTCTGAGCAGGCCATAGATCACAACAGCACTCAACGCCAACAATGTTAGTGGTTTGCTATAGAAGTACATCATGGTAAGTGTCCCCACCACCATAACGCCGTCTATGATGACCTCCACGATGCCTGAACAGATAAAATCCCGGACCTGGTTAAGAGAATTGAACCTGGACACCAGGTCACCGATATGGCGCCTGGAAAAGTAATCCAATGGCAGATGTAGCAGATGTCTGCATAGTCGGGTCGCGAACTGAAAACTCACCCTGTTCCCCAGGTACATGATGATCCTTCCCCTCAACCATTCCGTTGCCTGACGAAATATCACCAGCATAAGAAAACCGACGGCCAGCAATTTCAGCAATTCAATATCCCGACTAAGCAGTACATCATCGAGCAAAACCTGGGTATAAAAAGGCATCCCCAGTGCAATGAATTGCAGGAGTGCAGACAAAAGCAATATCTGTACAATTCCTTGCCCCAAACCATGCGCATGCCGCCACACCTCTCTCAAGGATAGATACTGTCGGACATCCGCTTTTTGAAAACCCTCTGCAGGCCAACATTCAAGCGCCACTCCCGTGAAATGCTTGTCAGCCTCTGTCCAGGTAACCTTTCGGGACCCCGTTGCAGGATCATGAATGGTCATATGACCCCGGCTGGTCTTTTTCAGTACAACGAAGTGATCCAGATCCCAGTGGAGAATCGCTGGCAAAGCCAACTGCCGGCAATCTGGCAATGATACGCGTAATGGTCTCACTGCCAGGTGTAATCCTGTTGCCATTCCCAGTAATGCTTTCAATGTAACTCCATGCTGTGATATCTGGCAGCGTTTTCGCAGGGTATTCTGGTCAATACGATAACCAAAAAAACCAAGAACCATGGCCAGGCAGGCCAGGGCGCACTCACTGCGCTCTGCCTGCAGAATTACCGGAAGGTTTCCACCAAGTCGCGGTCCCGGATGATTCATTGGGCAGTTGTGCCCCGAAATAACGGCATCAGCAACCATTCATACAGGGAGCGACGCTCCAGCCTGACATCCGCATCAAATCCCATACCATGCCTGAGTGCCAGGTCCTTGTCATAAGCTCGGATGAACTGCCTGTCCAGTTCCCCTCTTGCTCTGTAAAAAAGCTCATTCCCCCTGACTCCCTCATGAAGATCACCGGGCAAGACTGGTGTCCCGGAGACTTCGCCCAGACGCGCTTTCCTGACGCCAAATTTCTGGTAGGGAAAGGCATTCAGTCGAATATCAACAACCTGTCCAGCATCGAGAAATCCTACTGCCCGCGAGGGGACAAATAGTTCAGCCTCAAGACTGGCCCCTTCCTGTAATACAGATACCAGTGGCTGACCCGGTAGTACGGTCTGGCCAGGCTGTTTAAAAACAACGGCTATGGTGCCTGTAACCGGAGAAACCAGGCTCACAATATCCTGCGCACTGATTTCTATCGCCTGTTGTTGAAGCTGCGACAGGGACTGACTGAGCTCAGCTATATCTTCATTGAGTTTGACTTCAAGCAGCACGCGGTTTTCCTTAAGCTTTTGCAGGTCTCCAAGACTTTTACTGTATTCCCCTGCAGAGCGCTCCAGCACGGTTGCTTGCCGCAATACATCAATACGGGCATTATTCCTGCCGGTATTCGAGATCAAGCCTTTGCCATGAAGAGTCTCCAGGCTCTCCTTCTTTTCCAGCAACAGCTTATAAACCTGTTTTTCTGATTCCAGCCTGGATTCCAGCCGGGAAATATCTCCCCTTTTGCGCTCAAACTCGGCATTCAGCTGGCGATTACGTGATGCATTGGCTTCTTTTGTTTCCTGGATCATTTTGATCACAAGATCTGCCTGCATCCTGTTTTCAGACAACAAATTTCCCTGGAGCGCCTGCCCTTCCATTGTTATCCGGCCATACCTGAATCTACCGAGAATCTCACCCTCAACTACCCTTTGCCCTTCCATGACCCGGAGGGAGTCAATAATGCCCTTATCAGGCGCCCTGACCTGTGTGGCTCCCCGATCAGATACAAGGATGCCGCTAAGCCGAACCTTCCTGGTATAGTCACCAGCAACCAGAAACAGGCCAATGACCAATACAATCAAGAGAAATAATCCCGTGAGAACGCTAAACCCGGGCGGGTTTAAGCCTGAGCTCCTGCCCCACAGGCGCTCTTCCTGCTGATTTAATGCTTTTTCCCTGAATAACCCTGCTGGCATGTGGTCCTTTTCTATAGCCTGGCTGTGACTGCCTGATAACAAACATAGTCCGGCCATAGCGGTTTCGCCAACAAAACTGATCACCCTGAAATGAGTGAAATATAGACGTATCTGGTATATTATTTGCGCTGATTACAACTGTTTCGAGATCTCCCTATGAAGAAATTCATCGGACTATTTGCTTTTATGGCCTTCGCTGTTTCCGCTGTACCCACCCTGGGACACCACTCGTTTGCAATATACGATTTTGAAACCAAGGTCCCCTTTGATGGCGTTGTAGACTCAGTGAAATTCAGAAATCCGCATATCGAGATGACCATCAAGATCATTAATGCCGAGGGTGATGAAGAGATCATCCACTTCATCGAAGGAGCTCCTGCAAATATGATGGTCAGGAATGGTATTCGGCCTGACATGGTCAAACCGGGAGCCAAGGTCCATACAGTTGGTTCTCCATTAATCGAAGATCCCTCCAAGTTTTTTCTCAGAAGCATTCGTACCGAAGACGGCACTGAATATTCCAATTAACACATAAGTTCTACCTAACCTTTTCATTAAAAATAAAGCCAGGAAACATTTATGAGCAATCCCAATGAGCCATGGGGCAACACCGTTGACGTTGAATTTGAGGACGGCATAGCTTTTGTCTTTTTTAACCGGCCCGATAAAAAGAATTGCATGAGCCCTACCCTGAACAGGGAAATGTATGCAACCCTGCATGCCCTTGAGCTGGATGATCGCTGCAGCATTGTTGTCCTGACAGGCCGCGGTGAAGCATGGTCAGCCGGCATGGACCTGAAAGAATATTTCAGGGAAACAGACAACGAAAGCGACATCTTCAAGATGCGTATCAGGGAAGAGTCTGCCGCATGGCAACAGGTAAAACTGCGTTATTATGCAAAACCGACAATTGCCATGGTTAATGGCTGGGTGTTTGGTGGTGGCTTCACTCCACTTGTCTGCTGCGACCTTGCCATTGCCTCCGATGACGCCACTTTCGGCCTGTCCGAAATAAACTGGGGAATCCTGCCAGGTGGCAATGTTACCAAGGCCGTTGCAGACACCATGGGACAGCGCAACGCCCTGTATTACATCATGACCGGTGAGACCTTCAAGGGACAAAAGGCCGCTGAGATGGGCCTGGTGAATGAGTCAGTCCCCCATGAAAAACTGAAAGAGCGCGTAGTTGAACTGGCCCGGGAGCTGATGAAGAAAGACCCGGTTATTCTTCGAGCGGCCAAGGAAGTCTTCAAGCGTGTCCGGTACATGGATTTTGAAACGTCCAATGACTATATCTATGCCAAATCTGATGGTTCATTACACCGTTCCGGTGGTGAATTCAGAAGTGGCGCCATGAAAGCATTCCTTGATGACAAGAAACTTAAACCTGGACTCGACACGTACGAAAAGGATGACTGATACCATTCAATGCAGGCATCGCATGTAACGCTTCAAAAAGCCGGCCTGTGCCGGCTTTTTTATTGGTTGGTATAAGGGGATAGATTAAACCGATAGTATCCCCCCGCTTAATGCAATAGTGAGACCGATCACCAGCGCTGAAAACACCAGAAGACGCCATCCTGTGTGTCTTGACCGTTTCCTGAGTTCATATTCTTCATGAATGATCAGATGTTTGGGAATTTTGGGTTCTTTGAATACCATTACACTCTCCTGATGATGGCAGCTATTCAAACAGCCCAATCTGATTTTTCCAGGACCAAAATATGGCAATAAAATGGCATTTTCCGAAAAGTGCTATGTTATGTGCCTGTTAACTAACTGACTGAGTTTTCACGAGGCCGATACCATGCTCAATATGGACTTCACCAAAGTGGTTGCAATTGATACCAAAACCATGGAATGGGTAGCTAGCCCTGCTCCTGGTGTATGGCGCAAACCCCTGGCCAGGGAAGAAGCTGAACGTGGTCATGCCACCAGTATTGTCCGGTATGAACCCGGAGCCAGCTTCAAAAGCCACAACCACCCCCTTGGAGAAGAAATTCTTGTACTGGAAGGGACTTTCTCGGACGAAACAGGTGATTTTCATGCGGGTACCTATTTCCGTAACCCCAAAGGCTTTGTTCATTCTCCTTTCAGTAAGGAAGGCTGTATCATTCTGGTCAAGCTGCACCAGATGGCTCCTGACGATACCACCCGTGTTGCCATTGAAATGGATAAGGCAGCCTGGACCCAAGAGAATAATGGTGTCAAGAAACTCGCATTACACTCATTTAGCCATGAACAGGTAAGCCTGATAAAAGTGCCCGCTGGCATCAGAATACCCGTCGGCCATCAACACCAGGGAGAGGAAATATATGTCATCAGCGGAAATTACAGGGACGAGTTTGGCTCATTTGATGCAGGCACCTGGTGCCGGCTTCCTCCCGGCACAATTCACAACCCCGTTTGCAGCGAAGATTCTCTGTTGTGGGTGAAAACCGGACACCTCTAAAGCGTCTTACACACCTGCCGAATCACTGACAACTTAACCTGGTCAGGATTCATCACTGGCTGCTGATTGCTTACTGTCATTATAGACATGCAGCATTTTTCCAACCCATATCAATATGAGGAGTGCTGGCAAAACCATGATGGTTGTCAGCACAAAAAACACTGCCCAGTCTCCTCCAAGACCATCGACTATCGCACCACTGCTTGCAGCAAGGGTGGTCCGGCCAAAGTTGGAAATTGATGTCATCAGCGCAAATTGTGTGCCGGTAAACACCCGGCTGGCAAAGTAGGAAATGAAAGAGATAGCACAAACTGTTGCAAATGCCTGGGTAAAATTGTCAATCAGCAGGGTTACCATAAAGAGCCAGGGCTCCGGTCCAACCTTCGCCATCAGGGCATAAAGCAGGTTCGATGAGGCCATGGCAATGCCGCCCACCAGCATGCCCCGAATGATCCCGAAACGGGTATTGATGAATGCTCCGACCAATGAAAAGACAATGGTCATAAAGCCGCCAAAAAAGCTCTGGTAAAGGGCTATCTGCTCAGTGGTAAAGCCGAGTTCCACATAAAATACCATGGCCATCCTTCCCAGCATTGCTTCGCCGAGTCGGAAACTGAATAAAAATATCAGTATGCCGAGACCAAGTTTCAGCCCGCACCTGGAAAAAAATTCCGCAAAGGGGTTAATGACTGTTTCATAAAACCAGTTATCATTTAACGATAAACCAACGACAGGCCCTGGAGATTCTGTAGAGGCATCATCGTCCATTGAAGCCATCATAGGATTTGGTGAGAAAACAACGACAACCATAAGCAGCAACATGAACAGAATCATGATTCGATAGACTTCAGTCCATGCCAGCCCGATGCTTTCACTCCCCAAAGTAAGTGCCAGAGTGCCGCCAATAAACGTAAATCCGGAATACCAGCCAGCTGTGGCAATAGCGGATGCATAAGGAATTTTTTCATCCATTTCATCCTTGTGAAATAGCATGACTCGATACGCATCAATCGCCACATCCTGCGTGGCCGAGGTCACGGCAATACCAAGGGCACAGGCACCAACAAGAAAAAGATTAGCGGAAGGATCGCCGGTACTGATTCCCAGCATGAATAAAATAATCAACCCCTGGCAAAAAAGGATCCAGGAACGTCGCTGCCCAAACAGGCGATGAAGTATGGGCAGGCGTAGTTCGTCGATGACAGGTGCCCATAGCCAGTTAAGGGCATAACTGGCCGAAATCACACCGATATACCCAATAGCTGATCGGCTGAGTCCTTCTTGCTGCAGCCACAAGGTCAGAATCGAACCATGCAGTACCCAGGGAAAGCCGCTGGAAATTCCCACAAGGTAAGCTGTCAGTAATCGTTTATCGAGCAGGGTTCGGAACGAGTGAATTCTGGGCTGCATCTGTATGCCTGAACTTCAAAAGCACATAAGGTAGCAGAAAGCCAGGGTACAGGCATCCAATACCTGCTGTATATCCAATACCGGATGCACGAAGAAGTGACGCCCCTATTCCGACTCAGTAATTTCTATACTGATACTTCCTACGTTTTCAACATAGGCATCCAGTCTGTCACCGGGTACCACAGCACCAACTCCTGCGGGCGTACCGGTAAAGATAAGATCACCGGGTTTTAACAGATAAAGTTTTGAGAGTTCTGCAATGATCTCACTGCACTTCCAGATAAGCTGATTAATATCCGCATCCTGTCTGATTTCGCCATTTACTTCCAGACAAATCCTGCCATGGTCCAGCAGCCCTGTTTGCTCTGCTGTGCTTATAGCGGAGATCGGTGCAGAATGATCGAACCCTTTCCCCGTATCCCAGGGGTGGCCAAGTCCTCCGGAACGCATCTGCAGGTCCCGGCGTGTCATATCAAACCCGACGGCATAACCAAAAATATGCTCCTCTGCTGTTTCAACGGGTATCTGACGGCCACCCTTGCCAATGGCGAGCACCAATTCCGTTTCATAGTGATAGTTACTGGTACCTGGCGGATAAGGTATTTTTCCTGATGTTGTAACAGCATCTGCTGGCTTGAGGAAAAAACAGGGGGGGTCACGTTGTGGATCTGAACCCATTTCTGCCACATGGGCTGCATAGTTTTTTCCTACACAATATATCCGGTGCACAGGGAACTGCTTGTCGATGCCGTTTACAGGCACTGTTGGGGTGGCTTCGGCTTCAAAAACAAGACTCACAGTGTGATCCTCCGGGCTTTGGTACTAAAAACAGGATTAATCGAAATTTTATAGCAGTCATCACCGGCATGCTAATCATTATCCCTGGATATAATTGACTTAAAGTTAGAACCCCATTCAAGGTTCATGATATAAAAGTATCCAGAACATCATCTTCTTATTCCGTTAGTATCTCACTTTTTTCACAGATTAATTGACCA
>Ga0181569_10001365_pt1 | contig 19192 bp, 13 predicted proteins | sample 101ome_19_FD_132452 | JGI IMG/M metagenome (GOLD analysis project Ga0181569, IMG submission 132452) | Coastal salt marsh microbial communities from the Groves Creek Marsh, Skidaway Island, Georgia - 101405AT metaG (megahit assembly) | ecosystem: Environmental > Aquatic > Marine > Intertidal...
GTCTTCTTCAAACGCGCGGCGCGGCGCGCGACGCTCTGAGCGGTGCGCTATACACGTGAAATACCTATCACAAACGAGCCGTGTGATCCTAATGAGCGGGCGCGTTTGAATCTATGCTCGCAGATCTATGCTGCGCGGGTGTGGGATGCAGTGCGTCTGCAAAATGTCCTTCGTCGATTTTTTCGCCTCCTTCGTGTTCAACACGAGGTTCAAGCTTTGGTCGAGTTCAACCTTGAGATATTCATCTTTGCACTCTTCGACGATCTTGACGAGCGTCTTGAGATTTCTCACCGGTTTGCCGTTGACGCCCGTGACGATGACGTTGACGATGTCTTCGTAACCGATGTTGATGTCGGACGAGAGCACCTGAGACACGACGACGACTTGGTCGTCTTCTTTTTCCTTGTGTCCGTGCATCATCTTGGTCAGCAGACGCAGCGGTGCGTCGTAATCGTAGTCCTTGCCGTATTCGGAACGCAAATACGGAACGCACACGACGGTGAACACAATACCGGCGCAAATGTAATACGACGGCGGTTTGCCCTCGATGTGCACGGGCACGAGGCGGTCGTGCGGTGTCAACGCGATTACAAAGTTCATGACTTTGCCGTCGCGAAAGACGGTGATCGCCGCCTTGTCGCCGACGTATTTACGGCTGACGAGGTAGGAAAAGTTGATGCGTTCGCCCGTTCTGAACGCTACCGTGCCGTCGGATGCAACCTCGATGCCGTCGAATTTCATCAACACGTCACCTCGCTTCAAAACCTTGGCGGCGGGCGCCAACGGCGAGATGCGACGAAGGAGCACGCCCATGTGCGTCGGTTTCATCCCCAAACTCTTGCGAAGCGAAGGGTTCTCCAGGCGTTGGAACTCGCACTGCAATGCTGGGAAACCGTTGTACTTGCCGGTGCGTTTGTAGTCGGAGATGAAGTGGTCGATGACGGGAGTGGGAATGATGTACCCGATGTTCTCGGTGTCTGAATCCTTCAACGATTGGAACGCAACCCCGACGCACTTACCCTCGCGATTAAACGCTGGTCCACCGCTGTTCCCGCTGTTGATCGCGGCGTCAATCTGTACTCCTAACAATTCCGCGGCGCCGTGCGAATACGACGTCACTTCGATTCTCGACACGACGCCCGACGTGACGGAAATCGCGATGCCACCCACCGGATATCCCACCACGGTGACGCTGTCCTGCAAACGGGGCAAAACGCCGAATCGCACCGGATCCACTCCCTCGAAAAACTCGTCATCCTCCACCGTGAGCAGCGCCAAATCGCATTCGACGCCGATGGCGAGCACCTTGGCGACGTACTTTTTATCGCTCCCCCGTTTCTTCAACTTCACCTGCGTGTGATGCTCCACACTGTGCGCGTTCGTCAACACGCGTTTCCCCTCGATCACGAACCCCGTGCTCGTGGACGAATTCTGCCTCTTACGCTGCCACGGCAACGAATAGTTGGGCTCGGTGTGCACGCAAAACACCTTCACCACCGCGTCGATCGGGTACTGCGGCGCTCGCTCGTCATCGCTCGCCCACCCCGCGCCGTCATCGCCGAAATAATCCACCACGATATCATCCTCCGTCTCCTCGTTCGATCGTTCGCTCGTCCCGTTCGTCTCCGGCGTCTCCGTCACCTTCGACCGCCTTCGCCGCCGCTTCACCCCTCGCGCGCCGTCGTCCTCGTCGTCGTCATCGGTCGTCGCTTTTCTCGTTCCCTCGGCCGTGGACGTCACCGCCGACGTCCCCGCGCCCGACCGCCCGGTCGTCGCGCGTCGCGCCTTCGCCCCCGCCTTCACCGTCGCCTTCACCGATGCGCGCACCATCTTCGCGACGTCGAGTGACGCCGCGACGACGAGACGCGCGCGCGCACGAAATCATCGTCGACGCGCATCGTCGTCGGACGACACCGTGGTTTAGGCTGCTGAGACCGTACGTACTTTATTCGGACACCCGTACAGTACTATAGAACCACCACACACCGTCACGAAACCACGCACCACGCACGCACGTCCACGACGACAGATAGACACACATATCTCGGACGAACGATCCGTATCGAACACCTCTGTCTCCCCATACAATACACGAACGATATCCCACCCCGTCCCACCCGCGCGCCGACTCGACGGGACGCCGACGCGACGACGCGAGACGCCGACGAAACGCTGCGTCGATGCGCGCGGCGTCCGCGTCCGCGTCCGCCAACGCGTCCGCGGCGGCGACGACGAGCGATGGCGGCGATGGAACCGCCGTCGCCGACGTCGCGGACGCGTTGGCGTACGTGCGGGAAGTCCGCGCGCGTTTCGCGGACGAATCGTTCAAGTACCACGAGTTTTTAGGCGCGATGAAGGCGTTCAAGCGGGGAACGTGCGTGGACGCGATGCGAGGCGACGCGACGCGATGCGATGCGCGATCGATCGATGCGACGCGAGGGTGATGACTGACGCGCGCGTTCGCGTTCGCGCGCGCAGATTACCCGTGGACGTCGTCGTGGAGAGCGTGCGACGAAGCCTCGCGGGGCACGACGATTTGTTGGATGGCTTTCGGGCGTTTTTGCCCAAGGTGCGCTTACCGATCGATGGCGACGACGACGACGACGACGATGGCGATGGCGATGAAGACGATGGCGATGGTGATGAAGACGCGCGACCGAGGAGGCGAGCGAACGCGACCGAGGACGCGAGACTGACGCGAGACGACCGGTCGATCGGGCGACGGGACGACGACGCAGGGGTACGCCGACGCCGAGGACGCGGGACGCGGCGCGCGGGCGAGTCGAGGCGGGGCGCGACTCGCGGGCGGCGCGAGCGCGAGACGAATCAAGGAGGAGGTACGCGCGACTCGCATCGCGGTGCGTCGCGCGACGACGACGACGACGACGACGACGACGACCGCTCGAGCGCGCGGGTCGAGCCGTGCGTGAACGCGAAGCGGCGGCGCGGGTCGGAGGGGGTCGGGTATGAGTCATGACTCGTCGTTTTCGAATCGGATCGATGTCCAACCGACCGGCTGACGAGGTCCTCACCCCCGACGCCGTCGGGAGGCGCGCGAGCGGCGTGGGATGTCGTCGTCGCGCGGTCGGGCGTCGCGTGCGCGAACGCGCGTGATGATGGCTTGTATTTTTTTGTTTTCTTTTCTCTTTTGAGTGATGCGCGCGATCGTGCGAGCGAACGAGGTGACTGACTGTACGGCGCGACGACGCAGGAGGCGATCGAGCGGCGAAACGCGTCGCTGCATAGCGGACAGGAACTCTTGAAGAGGATTCGTCAGAAATACGCCGCGGACGAGCGGCCGTATCAGGCATTTTTACTGGCGTTGATTAAATTCCGAAATAAACAGTTCAGCGCGGAGGAGGTGGTGCAAAAGTGTGCGATTTTGTTTTACGACGAGCCCGAGTTGTTGGAGGGCGAGGACGGGTTGGCCACCTTTGTGCCCAAGACGTGTCACCCGCCGAAGCGGTCGTCGTGGTTCGATTGGTCGCCCGCGGTGCACCATCGATTCGGAAGTGAAAATTTCCGATTATTCGTGCGCACGTTGTTATTGTGCGAGTACAAGAGTCGAATGAACCCACCCGAACCGAAGATGCGTCGGTGGCGCCTGACGGAGGGCGATAGCAGCGAATCCGATAGCGACGATTACTCTTCGTCGGAGGAGAGCGAGACGGAGAGTTCGCAACAGATTGAAAAAGAGTCGGGGACGCTTCGACCGGACCAAATACCACCGCGATGGATCGGTGAGGATAAGGATCGCGTCATGAGTGCGTTTGAACGAATGACGTTGACGCTACAACCGAAGGACGACGAGTACTGTTGGGCGGACACCAAGGCGGCGCGCGAGGCGAAGGAGAACAAGGATGAGATCGAGATTCGTGGGAAACGAGGACGCACCGAGGAGCGCGATTACTCCAGCACCCCTCGCGAGTCCCCGTCGCCGCCACCATCCTTCAATAAACGTCGAGCGAGCGCCAGAATCGTCGCCAAGGTGAACAGGGGCATCGTGTACAACCGCTTTCGCAGCTTGTCCTCGCCCGACGGTTTGGCGAGAGGTCGCATGCGCATGACGCGCTCGATGAGCACGGTGAACGACGAATTACCGGTCAAACCCAAGAATATACTCACTCTGAACCGAGATTCGAGCAAAATGTCCGCCAACTGCGCCGAGAGAATCGGTTTACACTCGCTCCCCGCCGACGTCGTGCAGCGCATCATCGCGCACTACTCGGCCCAAGAGGGCAAGGCGGAGTTGAACCAAATTCGCGAGGTGCTCATCAAATCCTTGTTGAAGAATTATAAAGGTAAATAAATAGCACGTATCATTAATGGTCACATCCATTTTCAGTATATTATTTTTACAATTCGCTCGCGCGCGCCTCTCCGCGCCGAGCGCCGCGCACAGCCCTAAGATCACACTCACTCTCACCCCTCACGTCGTCGACGTCGCGCGTCGTCGCCCGCGCGCGCGTTTAAACGCGCGCATCACGACATCACCCACGGTCACCGACGTCGCACTCGCGCGAACCCATCGCTCAGTGTCCACCGGGGTGTAAAAACTTGGACGCCTTCTTATCAGCCTCGGTGATCCCAGCCGTCGCGTACACGACCGCGCATCCGACGACGGCGATGCCGGAGAAGAAGGGCCACGCGCGCGGAACCTCGCGCGCGAGCGCGGTGAAGAAACTTTGGTTCGAGTACGGCATGTCTGAGTCGAGCGCGGACGCGAGTGCGGACGCACGCCGTGAAGGTGGAGAGGTGGGCGCACATCGTCCGGCGAGGGGACGGAGTGGGTCGCGCTTGGGTCGTGATCGGTGGAATGTGTGAATTGTGGGATTCGTCGTCACACGGTCGCGTACGGTGACTTGAGACGGCTCGGCGCGTCATGGCGAGCGCGGACGACGGTCGGTACGATCATCTCGTGAAGATTTTGCTCGTCGGCGACAGCGGCGTGGGTAAATCGTCCCTCGTGCAGCGATTCGTGCACGACACGTTCGAGGAGGTGAGTCCCACGGTGGGCGTGGACTTTAAGCTCAAATACGTCGACGTCGATGGGAAACGGTTGAAACTCACGGTGTGGGACACCGCGGGACAGGAACGTTTTCGCACGCTGACGAGCTCGTACTACAGAGGCGCGCACGGGGTGGTGTTCGCGTACGACATTACGAGCGAGGAGAGTTTTCGGAACTTGCGCGACGTGTGGCAAAAGGAGGTGGACATGTACGGCACGATTGCGAATTCGGTGAAAATCGTCATCGGGAATAAGATCGATAGGGAGGGTGAACGCGCAATCGCGCGTGATGACGGCGTGGCGTTCGCCAAGGAGCACGGGTGCTTGTTTCTCGAGTGCAGTGCGAAGACCAAGGTGCGCGTGGCGGAGGCGTTCGACGAGCTGGTGAAAGCCATCTTGGAGACCCCTGGTTTATTGGTGGACATCGAGGGCGACGACGATGGTGTTAAGCTCGGGGCGTACGCCGATCGCGCGAACGGGGGATGTTGCTGAGCGACGTCGAAGTGACGCGCGACGTCGCCTCCGCGTTGAAACAAACGTGTAGCAAGTAGTAGACGAAACGACGGCGTGTTGTAGAAAAGAGAGTAGAATGTTTGCCTAGGTTATAGTATTGAAAGTCTTCAAAAGAAAAGCTACATAATTGCCCAGCGCCGAACCATCGCGACGATGGTCCTCCCCGAGCGTTCACAGTGTACACAGTCTCGTCAGCGCGCAACGGGAGAGTCATCCCCTTAGAGCGGCGCCGTGAGCACGGCTTCGTACTTTTTGATTTGGCTCATGAGAGACAAATCAAAGTACTTCTCACCGATGCTAGCCGTCAAACCACCGATCAAGCGCGGGTCGACCACGGTCTCAATCTTGAGCTTGGAACCTTGCGGTGCGTGACCCTTGATGGAGTCTTGCACGTTGGTGAGTTGCTCCGGCGTCAACGCGTGCGCGGTGGTGATGACGCACTTAACTTCGTTTCTAGACGCCATGCACTGCTCTTCGAAGCGAAGAACGATCTTCGGCAATTCGCGCAACCGACCATTCTCAGCCATGGCCTCGACAAAGTTGCTCGTGATGGGCGTGAACTTCGCGCCTTGGCAAAACTCCTTCACCCCCGCCAACTTTTTGCTCTTGGCCATGGACGGATCCATCAAGAATTGCTTAAACTTGAGATCCTTCTCGACCAACGCGGAGAGCTGATGCGGTGTAATCGCGCGCGCGAGCCAACGGTCAGTCTCTCGTCTCACGAATCGTTCGCAGCGCGCGTCGCCGTCGTCCGTCGAGTCGAGCGCGTCTTCGCGCGCGTCGCGTCGCGCACCTGCGCCACTTCACCCTCGACCGCGCTCAAGTTCCCAGCCTTGGTCGCCGCGACGTACAGAGCCGTCGCGTATCGTCCACTCGTGCCGTATTGTTGCAAAGGCGCCTGCACGGACACGCATGACATTCGCGTTCGTCGGTCAGTCGGTCTGCTCTCACCACATCGTTCGAAACCTCGCCTCGGTCACCCTTCGTCGCCCTCTATCGCGCCGCGCACCGTCACCGCGTCTCTTCTCGTCGCGATCGCGCGAGACGTATTACGCACCTTGACGTCCGCCGTCGCCGCCGCGCCCTTGGCCGTCGCGTACGTTCTCTGCGTCGTCGTTCCGTCCGTCGTCAGTCGCGCGTCTCGCGATCGTCTCGCGCGCCCCCGTCATCCTCGTCGTCGTCGTCGGCGCGTCGACGTCGTCTCGCGGTCGCGCGTCCGTCGCGCGGTCGAACGTGTTTTCGCGCGCACCTCGAGCGTCGCTCGCGCGCTCGCGACGCGAGCCAATCGTCGAAGCATCGTCGTCGTCGTCGTCGCGCCGGTGTGAGGGGATCGGCGAGCCGGCGAGGTCTTCGCGATCGTGCGGGTGGTCTCCATAGTGTGGATCTCCGAAGCCCATCTGTGACAACGTGTTTCGTACTCAAGAGGTTTGAGCTCTATCTTTTCCATTTTGGGCATCGCACGCCGACGAGCGATCGTAACACCCACGCCACGACCTGTTCGACGCCACACGTCGTCAGCGACGCCGGCGTCGCGATGCGCGCGCCGTCGAGCGACGCACGGGACGATGCGGGTGCGTCCGCGTCCGCGTCCGCGCGCGCGGACGCGCGAGAGCGAGCGCGTCGCGCGCGATCGCGGACGATGATGATGACTGCGGGAACCGGCGTCTTGCTCGCGACGCTCGGCGCGTCGATCGCGCGCGAGGCGAGCGCGGGAGGAATCGTGCAGGCGGCGTTGCGGGCGACCGGGGGTGAGAGCGCACCGACGCCTTCGCGCGGTGGGAACGAGACGCCGTCGGGACGCGGGGAGAAGGAGTCGACGGGTGGCGGGACGCGCGCGGTGGAGGAGTTGGATGCCAACGCGCGCGAGAGCGAAACCGCGGCGGCGATTCGTCGAGGCGCGCGCGTCACGTTGACGGATGAACGCGCGGAAGAGCTCATCGCGGGTCCGATGATGGGGTTGTACGGTGGGTTGGACCAGACGGGCGAGACAACGAACGCGTTGCACGTGTTGACGGGGAGCTCAAGCGGGGACTACCTCGTGTGGTGCCACCAAGGAGAAGAGACGAAGAGCGCGGCGCCAGCCGTCGCGAGCGCGGGTATGGGTCTTTTTGAGACTGCAAAAAAGGTCATCTTTCACGGCGGGTACAAAGTGTGGGACTCGGGGAGCGAATTCGAAGACGTGTCGTCGACACACGCGTTCGACACCGCCGCCGGCGCGTTTGAATGTCTCACATCCGGAGGTTCGGAAGATGGGAAAGCCGCGCTCGGTAAGACGAACGGGGACTGTCCGAGACTGCACGGCGACCGTCCGAGCAAGCGAGACGAAGAAGTGGCCGTCATCACGGCGAAACCGATTCATTTACCGCGTTCAACCGCCATGGCGACGCTGGGAAAACATTTGGAGAGGCGCGAGTTGCCGGCGCTCGACGTCGACGACGAAGATGACGAAGACGACAGCAGCGTAGCGTCGACGGGATCGCAAGAATTGTTAGATGAGGGTGACGACTCCAAGCTCGGCAAAGGGAGCAAACAACACGCCTTGATCGTCTTTGGCGGCCGAGACGAGGATGACCAGCGCTTGGATACGCTCTACGCGCTCGGTCTCGACGACAAGCAGTGGCGCAAAATTGAATTCGAACGCCCGGATGAACGCGATGACATGGTCCCCCAAGGACCTTTTGAGATGCCGATGATAGTGAAACACGCGCACGAGAACGGTAAGCCGTTTCCGCTCGGACGCTCGGGCGCGACGGCGGTCGTGACCAAGGATAACAGGATGATCATCTACGGCGGTTTCGTCGTGGAGGGACGATTGGGTTTCAACGTCGGTGAGGTTTTGTCGCTCGACTTGGATAAAATGAAGTTCAGCTATCCCATGGTCAGCGGTAGTCTCCCGGTGCGTCGTAACAAGCACTCTGCCATTTTGGACGACAAGCAACGCATGTGGATTTGGGGCGGCTCCGTCTGGGACCACACGGGCGGTAGCTCAACGTACGCGTCAACGGCGACGTACTACGCCGACGTCAGCGACCCTAAATCGATCGTGTGGCATCGCGTGGACACCAAGGGGAAACCACCGAGTCAACGTCGCTTCCACAACGCCCTCTTCATGGACGGGGCCATGTATATCATCGGCGGCGAGGATTACCGCACGCGCACCTACCTCAGCGACGTGCACCGATTGGATCTCAACACTCTCACGTGGACGCAGCCCGCGGTTCTCGGTGGCATCAAGAGTGGTCGCATTCGGGCGAGCGCGTTTCCTTGGATTCCGACTGACGCGCACGTCAAGGAAGCCGCCTTGGGTAGGTCTCACCACCATCACGAGGACGGCGAGGACGACGCGGAAGAACACGCGACAAACAAGCGCAAACATTCGAAAAAGGCTGAAGTCAAAGACTCGAAGAAGACGGAGAGCAAGGAATCCAAGAAGACGGAGGGCAAGAAATCCAAGAAGGCAACCGATGAGAAGGACGAGAAGAAAAGCGACGAGGAGGCGCGAGTCGGGCTCATCGACGCTTCCACATGCGGAACCGGCGAAACCGCTCGCGTACGGACCGGTGAAAATCAACCGGACATCGAGCATCTCATCTCTGTCCTCGTCGACGGTTCGACGAGCAAACTCGGTCAACACGATGCCGACGATGAGGCGGCTTTGGCGTCGAGTCTCACCTCGTCGGGCTGGTTGCCGAACACGGCTCGAAGTTCGTACATCCTCTCCGAGTCTAGCATGATTTGGCGCAAAGCGCCCGACGTCGGTTCGAACGAGGGTCTTCCCGGCTGGATCACAGATAGCAACAGTCGAGATAAGTCGGTGCTGACGGAGACGCTCGCCGCGGATCCAGAGGCGTCAAACATCGAGGCTCGTCTCTTGCAAGCGATCAAATCTAGTCGCGGGACGCCGACAGCCGCGACGACGGAAGACGACGACGATGAATTAGACACGCTTGCGGAGGAAGCGGGCCACATCGGCAAGACCAAAACAAAGACGGCGAAGGACTCGGTCGACAAGCTTCTCAAACGCGCCAAGCGCGACGTCGAAAAGGAGGAGAAAGAGAAGCCGAAACAATCAAAGAAATCGTCTCGACGCTCTGATAAGGATTCCGAAGACGGCGCGGATGACGATGCGTCGCCAAAGCGCGACAAGAAGGGTGCTGAACGGAAAGACGACCGCAAGTCGAAGCGCAAAAGTTCGGACGACGACGACGATGATGATGATGTCAAATCCAAGCACAAGAAGTCAACCCAAAGTGACGACGACGACGAGGATCACAACTACCCGAAGCGCAAAAGTTCGGACGACGACGACGGTGATGATGATGTCAAATCCAAGCACAAGAAGTCAACCCAAAGTGACGACGACGACGAGGATCGCAAGCCGAAGCACGGGAAAAAGGGCCGCAAAGATGAGGATGAGGATGAAGATAAATCGAAAAGTTCCAAGCATAATAAGTCAGCAAAGAAGGGTGAAGAAAAACTTCATCTCTCGGCGGCGGCGAAGATGCTCCAGAAGATTCAAAAGAGAGGAGAGGCGGCGGCGCATTTGGGAGCCGTCTCGAGGGTGACGTCCAATCCCGCACACATCACGTATTTCTGGAGTACGATTTCAGTTTTGGCGATTGCCGCCGTGATCGCGATCAATTTTAGGCCAACGAGAAGTCGAGACCGAGCGGCGAGCCAAACGGAGAGAATACCGTTGGTGCCGAGTAGTTTATCTATGTCAGACTCTCCCAGCACGTCTGCAGCCAAGTGGCAGCGAGACGCCATGGCTCGAAGAGGTATCGCGTACGGAGACTTTGACGAGTTTGTGTAGATCTGCTAGTACGTTAAGTTCAATTATAAAGTACATTAATTCATAAGGGTTCCTCATCATACTTCTGCGCTTCGCGTCAAAAGCGGCTCCTCGGCGTCGTCTCTCGCGTGGAAGAGCTTTCCTCTCGCAACCGCCACAACTAATACGCCAAACATGAGCACCGCGAATCCGAAAACCACATCAAACACAAAATACGCTTGCTCCGAATCCGCAAGTAATTGAACTTTCTCTTGTCGATGTCCGGGAACGTTCAGTCGAACGTAAGATGGATCGATGCCCACAGCAGACGCATCGGAAGACTCCTCAGTCTTCAAAATCCACCCGCTTGTCGGCATCTCGACGAGAGCTTCGACGTCACCCTGCACCACAGAGACGTTTGTCAAAGGGGTTTTGACATTTTCAAAGGTGCACTTCGCATCCGCTTGGAAAACACACTGTGAAAATCCAGTCGGTTCGCATTTTAACGCATAGAGATCGTCGCCGTATTTCCCTTCTTTGTGACTCCAATAATTCCCGGGACGATCCTCTCCACATCCTTGGTCCACATGGCAGGTGAACACGCTCCGTTTTACGTCCGCGGGATCTTGGATTGTCGGATTAATCTGTTTGTTGATGATGTTGAGAACACCCGAGTCTCCTTGAATCATCGCAGATATATTCTCCGACGTATATTTGCTTGAAGTCCCGTACTGTTCCGCCTGAACAGTATTTTCATCACCACACTGATTTACTATACCAATCTCCGGACAGAACCGAACCCCGTGCGACCGAAGGTTGAGGTCATCGCAGTTCTGTGATCGCGAGTTTCGCACATTGAAACACTGCCCAATGTCCAAATTTGGCGCGCACGAACACGTGCACGTACCGCTGAACCGCTGCGTGTTGTCCTCTGTCCACGTCGTATCAGGTTGCAAGGCATCCGATGACGCCTTCGAGGCATCTATTTGATTCTGCGGCACAGAGTTGACCAGATTTTCCATTTGATCGTTGTACGTGGTTCCATCCTGTTGACCGAGGTGGGAAGCCAAAGCGTTTCTCGCAGGCTCGAGTTTGTGATGCATACTTTGCCACAAATTGCCATAGGTTGCGCGCGCACCCCGACGACTGGCGAGACGGCTTCGCTTCATCATCGTCTTGCGTTCATATTCCGTGCAGACGACTGACTTCAAACGCTTCCACACTCGCTGCGCGGTAAAGACGTTGTCGCGCGATAACGGGGTTCGCTCCGATTCAGCGAGACTCGCCTGCTGTACAACCTTACTCGCCGCCGGACACTTGGAAGAAGACGCCCACGTCGTACCAAGACTCACGACGATCGTGTGTCTAGATGGAACGGTGACCATCAGCGATCCGAGCGTGCCCGTGTTGAATAAAACATCGAATTCTGGTTCGTCTCCCTCGAGCACGGGGCCTTCGACGTCTCGGCACTCCGAACCGAGACCCGATGCCGCCGCGCTTGGCTCGACTTTCTCGCTGGAAACCCTCGCGTTATAAACATATCCACCCAGACCGTAGAACCTGTTCGCCTCAGGAAACGCTGGAATGACGATGTCGTCGATGAAGCTTGAGCTGACGAGCTGGCGAACGCGTCCATCCGGCATTTTCCATTTACCTCTGTTGACGATGAGCTGACCGAAGCGCGCGACGTCGCGGCAACTCGCGAGCTGGCCGCCGACGAACGAGATATCGCCATTTTCATGCCCGTCGTGATCGAAAAAATCAGTTAAACCGAGCGGTTCAGCCAAAAACTTTTTCGCAAACGCGGCGGGTCGCTGGCTCGTCGCCCCGCGCAGCACCCCGTTCAACAGCTTCAACGGCGTTCGAGTCGGATTATTATACAGATCGTCGTCGTCAAACACCGTCCCGGGCTCATTTGAACCATCCGAACCAACCTGCGCGAGTAAATCTCGCACAGAGAGCTTTTCCCAATAGTTGTAGTTCCACAAGGCCGGCGTGTCGCCTCCGTGTTCGCTCGCCGCGTCCAACAACCGCTTCACGCTCGAATCCAGGGTCAAGTCTTGCCGAGCGATCGCCACACCGATCGCGAGCACGGTGGCGACTTTACCGACGCCACCCACGTCGAACACACTGTTCAAATCCGCGCCGTTGTAATACTCCTCGTGAACGATCACGCCATCCTTGACGACGACGAAGCAATCCCGAGACGGGAGCTCCTTTCGAATTCGCGTCGCGCCTTCGATGAGATCCGTGCCGACGAGTCCGTGCTCCTCGGGAAAGCTCGAAAACCACGAGTCGTTCGACGGTCCGAGCGCGTCGCGACGACCGAGCGCCTTGAACCCGTCGAGATTTTCATACGCGAACCACGCTCCGAGCGCGAGCACGAGCGCCACCGCGACGACGACGACGCGTGAGCGGTGCTTGGACCACCACGACCGACGGCCCTGCGTCGCCCACTCGCGACTATCGTCGTTCATGGCGATCGACGACGACGCGAGGCGCGGGTGACGCGCGCGCGAGTGCGGACGGGCAGTGTAACACCCCACGTCGTATTTTGCTCGAGGTGCTTGAGTTACATACGGAAAGAGGCGAGCGAACGCGCGGCTCGAGGTTGCGCGCGGGGAAGGTGCGAGAGAGGCTACACGTGGTGACAGTGACGAGAACAATGGACTCACTCAGAGCCACGGGGTGGAGCTGAGATCGCCCGAGGCGGAGCGATCGTCGAGGGGATCGACGGAGCTCCCGCCGGCGACCTCTTTGCCGGCTTTCGCGCTCGACGCTTCCCAGCCTCCGAGAGGCTTGGACGTGTCCAGAAGCTCGGAGAGCGATTCGCCGGAAGGAATGGATCCGGCGATGGCGAATTTCACTCCTGTGCTCTCGAAGATTCGGGAGAGACCGAGGAAGATGTGGTGTCGTAAGCGCATGGTGGTGAAGCCGGCTTGGCGAAACGTCGCGTACTCGTTGTAACAGACGATTTCGAGCACGGCGCCACCCGCGAATGAGTTCATGCCTGTGAGCGTGCATCTCGGCGCGAGTGAGACACCGCGCACGACATCGACGCCGACGGTGGAACGCAAGAAGCTCTCCACTTGCGTTTGTAAGTGTGGCACCTTCGGCAAATCGTCAAACGAAATGGCGAATTGCTCGCGGAATTCACGGTATTGTGCCCTGGATAAATTCTCAACCTTGTACGCCACCATGGCTGAGTTGGGGATGTACGCAATCTTTCCCGCTCGATTGATGAGCTTGGTGTAAAGGTAGCCGATGGACTCGACGCGTCCCGAAATTTCGCGTCGACCGCCAATCAATACTCTCACGACTTCTTTCGGAACGAACCATCCGGCGGCGATCACAATCAAACCTCCAAAATAGTTAGCGATCGTGTCTCGAAGAACCACGGAGGCCAAGATACCGAGAACCACACCGCTCGCGCCGATAATTTGAAGCACGGTGCGAAGCGGAACGCCGAGTGAATCGAGCGCCGCCAAACTTGTGATCCCCCAGATGAGCGCCGCGCTCTCCCTATCGTACACGTGCGCCGGTATTAAATCACGAGGCTCCCTCGAGCCATACATTCTCCGTCTCAGACCGCCGGCGGCGGTGGCGAGATATTTTTTCCGCACGCTGGTCACCACCGAACCGTAGTACAAAATTTTTAACATGCGCACCACACGTTCGGGCGGCAACAACTGATGCGCGTCGGGACTCGCGATCGGAACGATAATTGCGTACACGAACGCCAGCCCGACGTTAAACAGCGCGCCCCGACCTAGCTTGTACACGAATCCGAAAAAACTGTCCTCGAACGCCCCTCGCTTCTCCGCCGCCGTGCGTCTCGCATTCATAAAACATTCATGCATCACCACCAACGCCGGACGCAGCGCCCCCACGGCGAACATCAAAGAAAACGAAAACATCGTCGCGTACGCCAGCACCTCTCCAACTGTCAATCCCGTGGCGCTCTGCAACACCTGCGGCAGATATTTCGCGCTCTGCCTGGCGACTTCGTCCGAAATTGTGGACGCCGTCGCGCGCGTCGACACCGACCTCCGTTCGCTCTTCGCGCGTCCATCGATCGTCGTCGCGCGACTCGCCGCGCGCGCGGCGTCACGCGGCGTGCTCGAGGGTCGCCTCGCGCCCGACGCGTCGACGGTGCCTCTGGGCCAACTGTTGCGCCGAGCCGGCGCGGACGCGGACGCCGACGTCGACGCGCGCGCGGGCGCGAGACGTGCGAGCGACGCGCACGCGTGCATCATTGTCATCGCTCTGTCGGTGACACGGATCGCTCGCGTGGCGCGCGCGCGTGTGACGACGACGCACGCTCGCGCTCGAGTGCGCCCACAAAGTTGAAATTTCAAAGAGGGGGCTGAGCGACGCTTTCTCGGCGAACGCGACGAAGGGTGGCTTCGGGCTGAAGGAAGTGCACGAACGCGCGCGCGTGTGTGAATTGAAATGTGAGTGAGCGAGCGAGCGAGCGAGCGGTGGCGCATCAATTCTTCCGAGGTTTCGGAGGATCTCGGCCGCCGCGCGCGACGAGCACGAGGATGGCGCCGCCGAGCACGCCGCTCGCGACGGCGGTTGGATTTTTGTCGACGATGCGTTCGGCGCGACGACGAATGTTGTGTCGAGCGCGCTTGAGAAACTTGATGACGGCGTTTTTGAGTCTGTGCGCGAGAGGCTCCTTGACGCCGGCGGACATGCGTTCCTTGAAGGGCGCGCGAAGAGGACTCTTGGCGACTTCGGCGTGCACTTCCGCGGCGGCGGCGCGCACTTCGCTGAGCCGTTCCGTGAGTTTCGCGCCGGCGATGGTTTGCTTGGGCGTTCTCGCCGAAGAAGTACCGGAACCTCTGGTCGAGGCGGTGGCGGAGGCGAAGAGATCGACCTTGCGTTTGGCGGGCGGAGGCGTGGAGATGGCTTGCAACGCCTCGCCCGAAGCGATGACTCCTGCGACGGCGCGTTCGACACACTCTCGAATCGCCGCCGCCGTCTCGACGTCCGGAGGCGTTTCAATCTTCACCTCCTTCACAACCTTCTTCGACGCCTCTGTCTTCGCTTTCTTCTCCGCCTCGGCGCTGCTCACTATGACGCGCGTCACGACGGCGGCGACGACGTCGCGAATCACCGCGCGTCTCTCTTCGTTCTCCTCACCACTCGACGTCTCCTCCCGATCTGACAACTCTGCCGCGCTGTGAAATTCATCCTCTCCCGAGCTCGCGCTCGCGCTCGGCGCCTCCGCCGTCGGATCCACCCACAGCGGTCGCTTCGCCCCCGCCGTGCGCGTCTCCCCGGCCGCCTTCTTCACCTCCCCACGCCCAGCGGACGATAGTCTATGCTCCAACGCCTTCTTAATCGGCGATTTCTCCGGATCCACAACCGCACCGCTCGCGCTCGCGTAAGCGCCCTCGCGTTCCCTTTTCTCCGCGATCTCTTGAATTTTATCATCCTTCGCCTTCACCTTTGCCTGTCTCCTCCGACGCTCCTCCTCCGCCATCGCCGCGCCCCTCGCGCGCACCTGCGCGACGCGTCGATTATACGTCGCCGCGCGATCCTGCGTTCCCTTGGCGTTCGGTGTCGTCGGTCTCTTCGCCTGGATGGGTGCGCCGTCGGTGGCTGTTGACGTCGAATCACCGTCGCCTTCTCGTCCACGCGTCGCGCCGTTCGACGCCGCGACGCGCGACGCGACGTCCACCATGACGGATCGACGTTCTCTAGATCGTCTCGCGACGCGCGACGGGTCTTACGCGACTCGCGGTGCGCGGTGTGACGACGAATGCGATTCCGAAATCAATCAATCAGGTAATTCACAGCGCGAACCCGTCGAATCGCGGGTCTCGAGGCGGACGCGTCGACCTCGTCTTTAAAACGGCCGAGACGCTCGTGAAATCATACGTGCGTTCGTCGTATGAAAATCTGCTATGATTACTACTGTGCTACACCTTCCTTTCCTTCCTTTTGTTTTGTTTTGTTTTGTTGCGCGTCGCTCTCCTCGGCGGGAAACGCTCGCTCGCCCTCCGCGGCTTCTCGCGGGACGCGACACCGACGCGTCACCAAAAGTCGCAGTGCGCGTTCCAAGTGTCGAGAAACTGTGTCTCGTCGTTACGAACACTGCAGTTGGTACCGAAATGACGAGGCACGTACGATGTCTCGACGAGTTCGGAATTTCCCAACCCCGTCGAAGACGAGAGGAGCTGGGCGAGACGCTGCGCGTCGAAGAGATTGACGATGAAAGGGGCGTGCCCCGTCTCCCAGAGCAAGTTCAAGTCCCTGTACATGACTTGGCTAAACATCCACCTGTCGAAAATGGACACCTTCGTACGCCAAGGGGACGACGGCGAGCGTTCTCGGCGCACGGCCGCGGCGACGGCGGCGTCGAACGTGTGACGTCGCCAGAAGAGCGACGATCCATACACGATTCGTCCGACCTCATCACGGTGCGCTAAACGATCCGCTAAGCGATCAATCAGCGCGACGACTTCGGACGTCGTCGTCGCATATTTCTCCCGTTTGTGTCCGAACCACGATCCCAAGTTTAAATAAAATACATCCGGGAGAGCGTCGTCGCGTACGTCGTCGATCCAATACCGCATAGAGCGAACGAATTCGCCGTCCGGTCCCGCAAACATGTACGTGATTCGTAAATCGTAATCAGACCTCACGCTCGCCATCATTTCACTCGTATCGTTCGAGTACCCGGTACGACCGTACGCTTTGACTTGCCGCGCGGCGCCGTCCGCTTCGTATCTAAACTGGAAATCGATGAAACCGAGTCGAGCGAGCTGCGTCAAATCGTACGGCTCCGGGCACGCCACTTTGCCCATCGCGCGCAGTTCTTCCGTCACGGCGCATCCAAACGCCACCGCGAATTCCTCCTTGGTCACCGCCTCGCGCAGCGGCGCGGACAAAAATCGCAAGAGCCCCATCACGAGTCCTCGCGTGTCGCTATCGCCGACGAAGTGCACCCACAAGGCGTTCGCGCTCGACGTCTCGATCTCAAACCTGAACAAGCGGTGCGCGTCGAAATAACGAAGCACGCACCCGTCGTCACCGACGAATGTAAAGTTCACGAAACGCCCGCCCGTTTGGTGCGAGGAGCACGACTCTCCGCGCTTTCTCGTCGTTCGCGCCTCCTGCCGCCTCACGACGTTGGCGTAGTGCACGTTTTCGCGCACGCTCCACGTCAACCCGGTGAACGCGATGACGGCGACGGTGCCGAGAGACGTCGCGCCTGAAATGAACGGCGCGATGCCTCGCGTCCGTTCGACTCGACACGCGGTGGCGACCGCGACGTTCGCGAGGAGGAAAAGACACACCGAAAGATGACGCGAGCACCGCATGGTGACGACGCGATCGGGCGATCAGTGCGCGCGGAACGCGGTGAAAGGCGCGCGGTTGACTCGCATGGCGTGCGTGGCCCCGTCTCCGCGCGCGACGCCGACGGACTCTGTCGTCTCGAACGCGCGCGGGACAGCAGTCGAGACGGGTTCGAACGGGAATCGCGTCATTCCTTCGCGCGACGCCTCGAAAAGGCGCGCGGCGTCGTCGCGCGCGGCGTCATCGCGCGTGTGCGTCGTGTCTTCGTCGCTCGGGGCGGTTGACACGCGCGCGCGATGGCGCCGGCGCGCGTCAAGCGCGCGAAATCGTCATCGGTCACGACCGTGCGGGACGTCTCTCGCGCCGTGGCGACGCGCGATGGGGTGGACGCCCGGAACGTGAACGGAGAGGTGGCGATGGACGTCGACGCGCGTCGCGTCGATCTCATCGAGGCGACGCTGGCGACGTGTCGAGCGGCGGAAAAGGCGATGTTCGAGGCGACGTCGGCGAGCGAATGCGCCGAGGCGACGGCGTGCGCGAGGGCGGCGTTCGAGATCGCGCGCGCGGCGAGCGAGAGACGATCGACGAGAGATCGGGCGAAAGCGTCTGGGGCGTTCGAGGCGGTGAGCTCGCTCGCGAGAGCGTGCGCGGCGAGCGCGGCGTGTCGCGCGGCGGCGAGACGCGGCGGCGCGGGCGGAGGCGAGTGGGCCACTGCGCGGTGGGAGACGGACGCGCGTGACATCGCGGCGCTCGTGCGGGCGCTCGTGCGGGCGAGCGGGGAGGATGTGCGATTGTTCGATTCGGTGAGTGTGGACGAGGGAGGGGAGGGGAACGCGGTGGAGTGTTTGACGTGCGTCGCCCTTGCGTCCGACTGTTCGGACGACGTCGATCATCGCGCGGTGTGTTTGGAGTGGTTTTCACGCATTTGGTTCGACGAGGCGTCCAAGATGACGACGTCGCGCGTGTCCAAGTCGGAGATCACGAGCGCGAGCGCCGTGTGCGAAGGTTTCGTGCGCGCGCTCAGCGTCGCAGCGCGCGCGGGGGAAGACGGCGCGGAGTTCGATTTCGAAACCGTTGCTAGATACGTACCTCCATTCGCAAAGTATGTACGTTTCGTCGCGCTCAGCGATCACATCGACGACTATTTCGATGCGGAGACTCTCGGCGGCGCGTGTTTCGCGCGGGTGTTGGAGATTTTCAGCGACATCGTGAATGCGACGTTGCGAGCGTACAGAGCACGTTTCGCCGATATGGACGAGTCCATGGCTGTCGCGCTCGTGTACGCGCTGGACGTCATCGAACTCTTCACCGCGGATACGAACGCGTACAAGATGATCGGTGAAAAGATTCAAGACGAGTTAGTGGAGACGCTGCGCTTGTCGGCGATGGATTTCGCGATCGCCTGGACCGATCCCCGAGCGAACTCCGCGACTGTGCGTCTTCTCGTGCAACGCGACTCGCACGCGGGACGTCCGACGCACGCGCTTTCTCTGTATCGAATCATCGGAAATCTGCACGATAGCGAAGAACAGCGTGTGGATAGCGATCTGTCGCGCGCCGTGAAGAAGAGCCAAAAACAAAAACTCGCA
>Ga0181569_10001371_pt1 | contig 19156 bp, 30 predicted proteins | sample 101ome_19_FD_132452 | JGI IMG/M metagenome (GOLD analysis project Ga0181569, IMG submission 132452) | Coastal salt marsh microbial communities from the Groves Creek Marsh, Skidaway Island, Georgia - 101405AT metaG (megahit assembly) | ecosystem: Environmental > Aquatic > Marine > Intertidal...
ATTGCTTATTTCTTTTATTGCTTGAAATATTTCCTCGTAATGTTCCTTTGGCATAACTGCCTTGGCTTCGTTTAGTCTTTCTATCTTTTCCTCGATGTTGTCATAAAACGTAAGCTCTGATTCAACCCCCTCAAGACCTTCGCTAAGGTATCTGTAGGATATGTAGTTATACGTATTATCTCTTAGGGTTCCGTCTTCGTCTATTTCGTAGAATCCACCAAAGTCACATCCGCACTCGTCGTACTCTCCAGAGGCAGTGAGATTGAACTTCTTACAAAGCTTGTGTACAAATGGCACTACAGGTGACCAAGCGGAATTTCCCAACAACTCTAAACTTATACCGCCTAAATCTAATTGTTGAATGTCAAGCCATTTAGATCCGAATACATCGTATACGTCTATTAATTCTGATGGAACGTCTAGTCCAAGTGCCGCATAGAAAGTATCATACCAAATGAGACCACCGTTTTCAGCGTTAAGGGACTCAGCATATCTGAGTGCGTCGTGTAATTTCTGTAGGTCTTCTTTCTTTCCAGAAAAAGAAACCCAATTTGAACAATAGTTTGGCATAGTTTTATTTGTTTATTTATATGTGTCCTCCGTATGTTTTTTCATTGTCTTCAAAAAAGTCAAAGCGTTGCTCTGATTCGGAAGTCGGATCGTCCATCCCATCGCCCATACCAAGCCCCATCGATATGTCTGTGTTCTCTAGAGCGTTGTCAATTTCTTCTTGATATGAGTCTTGATTCTCCCACAACCATACTTGTATGTCGTGGATTCCTACGTTTGATGGAACGTCGATGGTTACTGATGCTATCCTATGATAGACTTCTCTTGTTGTGATTGTTACTTTTTTCATAGTTTTATTTATTTAGTTCATCAAATTGTTTAATCTTATAGTCAGCGTCTGTCATTAGTCTTACCTTTCCGTCAACCTCAACGTACATAATATCATCTTCTTCGTACCATTCGGTGTATAGAAAGTATCCATCTTCGTACAATAACTCTCTGAGTTTGCCTTTGTCAATGATGCCATCCATTTTATCTTTTTGATAGTTTCCATAGTCTTGGTTATACACGCCTTTCAAATAAGAAATTAAATCTGTTTCATATTTGATGTAGTAGTCATCACCGCATAACCATCCCTCGTCCATTCCCTCTCCGGTTACATCACACCTACGAGCATGATATATGCGTTCAGAAGGGTTGTCTCTAACTAGTTTTACTTCCCACTCCTCTTCATCCTTTTCGAATTGCTCCATACGTTGTTCTTCAATACTTTGTATGAAGTCCGCATCTTGAATCATAGAAAGTGCGTGTTCTCTGTCATCTGCTTCAACCACTCTAGTGATTGACTGCGTGATTGTTTGTGTGATTTCGTATTTCATTTTGTTTCTTTTTTAAGTGTTGATACTTGTGCTTCTAATCTCTCAATGTAATTCATCAAGGCATCGATGTAGTATACATCATCTTCTTTTAACTCTTCAAGTCTGAAACTTTTGAAGTAGTCAAATGCTTGGTCTACTCTGTCTATTAAATTCATAGTTCTATTCTATTATGTCCCAACAATCGATGCGAATTATACCATTAGCGATATCTTTGGTTTCTTCTACGAAGTATTCGCAGGTTTCTGATTCCATTTCTGCGGGTTCGTTATTAAACTTTACGTTTATTGATTTTTTAAGGTTTGTATTTGCTAGAAGAAATCCTTCTACTTTATCTAAGTCTAAGTTATCAGGATAATTGATTTTAGTCTGTACACTTTTAGTGTAGTATCTTGTTGTTTGTATGGTTATTTGTTTCATATTTCGGTGTTGTTTATATATTTAACTTACTCTAAGTATTTAAGTAACCCCCTCATAAATATCGGGGGGTTACTGAAATACGAGAGTTAGTAAGCGAATCTTTCTTGGTGGGTTGCCACATCATTCCAATGACTCTCTTCCGATCGTGGCACAATCACAGGCTGTGGGACGTGCATGTGATCATCAGTCTTTTTGACTACGAAGCCAGAGGTATCGTGCTTGGCTTTGCCCTTGGCAAGTAATCCAATGATGCTTGGTTCTTTAAGGTCGACCATAAGGTCATCACGTTCATCGCCATTGACTACAGGGTAGCCGTGCCAAGTCTTAGGTAGCTCGTCAAAGACGATAGCAACATTGCCACCGTTCTTGAGAACGTCTAGGGCTTGGGACTCAGAACCATCTTTCTCACTATATGAGAAGGTAACCACATAACGATTGCCATCAATACCATATCGTGTACCGGCTTTCTTATGATTCTTAGTATAGTCATAGAAGACAATGTTGTAATTGAATCGTCTTACTTGGCGAAACATTGTTTCTACTAAGGGTTGGTCTGATGTACCATTCAATCGTATGGCAACCTCTTTGCCCTTATTAACATAGTACTTCGAAAAGGATTGTATCTCGTTATACAACTGATTGTAGAATGCATCTCGGTTTAGTACATAGTACTTGGTTCGTTTGATACGAACTTCTTGAACTGATTGCATTGCTCCACGCCCTGCGGTATTGAGGCAAGACATACGGCATCCTTCAGATGCAAAGGGACACATCTCTTTGCCCTCAATCTTAGAGGGGTGAAGATATAATATCTTCGTAGGTCGCTGATTCTTTTTGGTCTTGGCGTTAGTGTTGCCACTGCTTAAAATATTTTTCATAGTTTTATTTCTTTGCGTTCATCTTGATTTATTTATGTTTACATTTATTTTCTATACGTTCGATAAAATCTTGATGGTTATCAACCATAGCACAGGCTTTTTCGTATGCTTTTTGTGACTTGCGACTTACTTCTAAAAGAAGTTTTTTGCCACCATTAAACATAGTGAATGACTCAATGGTAATTCTACCATCTCGGGTTTCAATTTGTACTGGGTATACATATAGGTAGTACCCACGTTTACTTACTTGTCCTGAAAAGTAGTTCATGCCGCCTAACTCGTAATCTACTTTTACCTTTAAATGGTAACCGTCTTTTTCAATATATTTTTTCATGTTAGTTAGTTTTTACTTCGTTCATCATTTCTAATAACTGCTCACTTGTATACTCGATAGTCGGGTCATTGTAATCAATCGCAGTAATGTATCCACCTTCAAGACCTTCTTGAATAATGCAACTATCTTGAAATTCATCCAAGTACTCATGTATAATACCCTCTTCTTTTGCTTTGAATAACTTTGCATTGGTGTATCCACTACGGGCATCACAACCTCCATGTATTTGTAGCAATAGATATTGCTCATCATTAATCTCAATCCATGAGCCCTGCAATATTTGAGATAGGTCTGAGTCCGAATTGTATGTATTGAATGTGTTTAATACTTGTACATCACCAATGGTGTTTAGCCAGTCCCATTGCTCCGCACTCACACCATGAAACACACTTATAGCGTCCCAATCATTGCAAGGCATAGAATTAAATTCGTCGCATATCTCATCGGTATCTAATTGAGATAGGTAATGAAACACGGATACAGTTCGTTCTAATTCGTTCCATTGCTTGGAATAGGTGTAAGTCTCTTCGGGTTCGCTCTCGAAATCTTGGATAGTTTTAACTTGATTACGTTCCCAATTACGTCCGTATGCTCCACCGCTGTCGAGCATATGCATACCTGTATTTTCGGTAAGCATGTTGTAGATAATTTCTTTTGTTGTCATGATATAATTTTTCATTTTATTTATCTTCGATAACAGGTTCAACAAATGGTTCAATCTCATATTCACATACATCCTTTAGGATGTCTGCCACCATATTGCCATAGTGAATATAAAAGTGTGGGCTAAACAATGAGATTTCATTGTTCTCAGTGTTCTTTCTATCTTCTTCAAAGATATTAGGTAGATGTTCCCGAACTGTTTCAAGGTCAGCACGTAATCTTTGAAATAAATACATAGCATACATGGGATGCATTTGCTCAATTTCTTTGGTGAATTTTTCGATAGGTGATTTCATATGTGTTTTGTTTTTTATTTGCTTTGGGTCTCAGAATAATAATTCTCTATATACTCAGAGAGTACTAATTGATTCTCTGTATCTAGTTGAGTAAAGAACTGAAAGAAGTTCTTACTATTATTCCACTTACTAAGTAAGTGTATGTAATGTCTAACGCTGTACTTTGCAAAGGCTTCCTCTAGGAAGTTAGATGGGTAGTTATACCCAAAGTAAATTGCTTTTTGAATTGAGTTCATATGTTTATTTCTTTGATTTAAGGTCTAACAATGCGGCAATACCTACGGTAGCCAAGAAAAAGACGGCTATGATTAAGCCCATAAATAGTTGAAATTCTGAATGCGACATATTTGTTTCGGTTTGTTTGGTTAGGTAACTTACTCTAAGTGTTTCCATACCCTTCATAAATATCAGGGTATGGGAACACGAGAGTTAGTAATGATTGGGTCTCAGAGTTTACTTGCTCTTAAGAGCATCCATAATTGCTTTAGCACTAGGATAGGTATAACCATCTACAGAAGAAGACATAACAACCTTCGGTTGAGCTTTCTTTGATTCTTTCTTGACAACAGCTTCTGCTAAAGCAGTAGACATAGTGCCAAAGGACTTCATATCACTTTCAGTGAACTCAATCTTTTTCTGTTCAACCTTTGGTTGCTTCTTGACTTTCTTCTCAACCTTCGGTTGCTGTAACTCTGCAATAGCCTTGCTATTGTTGGCTACCATCTCTGTAAGAGATGACATTTGCTTAGTTAACTCGGCAATAGAACTAGCAAGGCTAGTTAAGGCTTCTGTCTGGGTATCAACCTTCGGTTGCTTCTTCGGTGCAGACTTGGGCTTGGATGAAGCCTTTGGCTTGGAGGCAGTCTTTGTCTTCTTAGCGACCTTTAGGTCGAGAGTCTCAATGACATCCTGAATGACAGCCTTTGGCTGAATAGTCGGCAACTGAACCCTACGAGCCTTCGGCTCTAGTCTTTGTCTTGCTTCCATCAACTCTACGAGTTGTTTACCCTGCACTTCAAGGAAGTGGTCGTGGATAGGCTGACCATAGTAGTGCTTCCAACCCTTTAGGGTTGCCTTATCTACTATGTCTTGAAGCTTCGCTTCCTGTAAAGAGATAGCCCTTGTAAGCCAAGACTTCTTGGCTTTGCGAGTTTTGAAATGGTTGATTGAAGTTAAAACTTCTGTTGCTGTGATGATGGTTTGGTTTTTCATATTTACTTAGGTTTATATATTTTTTTTTCTCCTCACCCTTAAAAGGGAGAGGAAAAAATATAGTAAACCAAGTATAGTCCGACTCGATGATTCCAACTAATCCCCCTTAGACTTAAGGGGATTAAATCAAATTGGACTGAGACTTGTTGCAGAAAAAAATATCCTTTGGATAAACCGAATCCTTAAACGTCTTTCAAAGAAAGGTTGATCGTTGAATGGCGATAGCCATTTACGAGTGCACACTGCACAGGTAAACCAACCTTTGGTTGATGGCAAATTTATTTAGGGGAAACCTTTTAGGTTTTTTTGTACACAGTTGACCGATGGTGTACAGAATATTATAGCCCTTAGGGTCTATAATGCCTGTCAGATTTAGATTTTTACTACTTTGTAGTACCGAAGCGGAATCCCTAGTGCGTGATTCAGTACGCATAATGCGATCACAGAATTAGGAGGGGGGTGCTTTCCGCACGCACCCGTGTGCCTCCATACATACGTATTACCATCACTGCGTGCACGACTTTTACTTCAGACATTTGACCGGGGGCTATTTTAAAAGGGGGGCATTATGTATCTTTGTTATGTGCAGGATCATAATAGCGAGGTATTCAAGGCCAAGCGAAAACCAAAGGGCTCAATCAGGTTTAAGATACAGCTCAATGAGGAGCAGAAATTAGCCAAATCAGTTGTATTAGAGAGCCACATATCTGTTATCACGGGTGTAGCCGGTAGTGGAAAGACTTTATTGGCAACGGCTATTGGATTAGACTTATTATTCAGAAGGGAGGTAGAGAAGATTGTAATCACCAGGCCTATGGTAAGTGCTGGGGAGGATATGGGATTCTTACCTGGTGATGTAGCTGATAAGATGGACCCTTGGTTGCAGCCTATTTATCAGAACCTGTATGGTTTATATGGCAAGGATAAGATAGATAAGGAAATTGCTGAGGGCAGAATACAGATATTGCCTATGGGTTATGTACGGGGGATCACTTTTGTGGATACCTTTATAATAGCCGATGAGGTACAGAACTTAACGGACAATCAGACTCAGGCATTATTGGGTCGTTTGGGTAAGGGAAGTAAGATGGTATTGTGTGGTGATTTAGCTCAGATTGATTTAAAGAATAAGAAGATGAGTGGCTTATCTTTTTTACGCAGGGTAGAGGAGCAGGTAGAGGGTTTCAGGATGATCCGATTGGAGAGCAATCACAGGCATGAGATTGTAGACAAGGTATTGGAAGTTTACAGATTATTTATAGATTAGTATTATGTATATAGATTTCATCAGGGAGTATCAATTGACGCAGCGTCTGATACACATGTTTCCGAAGGTTGAGCCAATTACTACGGCAGTATTTTGTGTTAGCCCAGACTATAGTAGTGGGGTAGCAATGCAGGTGGCTCATCATTTAAGTGATAGGGGGAATATGCCTGATTTGCATATGGTGGAGGTTCCATATCCTAAGGAGTCTGTTGATCAGTACATAGAGGAGCTTGACTTGCTTTTAGATTCTATAGTTGGCAGGTATGATAAGATTGTCTTAGTTGAGGCAGCCGTACTATCTGGAAATAATTATACGTGGATAGTGGATATGATATGTTCTCGTGGCTTTGAGAGGGACGACATTATAGCTACTGCTCTTATACAGAAAGCAGACTCTATATTTGAGTGTGATCTAGTTGGTGATTATGTTACCGATATGCCAGAGTTTTACTGGGAGCGGTATAATAAGCATTGGGATTAGTATAGTATTACTGTATCCCCTACTGCGTGAGTATTCTCTGGGGCCCAAAGCTTGCCGGTATCATTTGTATTGATATTAACGGCAGTGTAAACGGTACTGTCTTGGTTGCTCTCAATCACTGATATAATCAGTAGGCATATTGTAATTGCTTTCATCTCTCTTTGGTGTTAAAGGTTGTTGTATTTAGAATTTGCTCATCATCTGCAATACTTGCCTTCTCCATTAGCATTTGATGTAGTGCAAATTTGTATTCCAGTGCATCTGAGTAATCCTCAAACTGATCCACGCATTCTCCTTTTAGATATACACGCCACTCTTTTTTATTATTGACGTATCCTTTTACTATATCAATCATCTTTTAATCCCCAGTAACTAGCGTTCTCTTCTGTTTCTTCTTTGTTCCCCTCATTAATATAAATCGGAGTCCCAGTCCCTACGTAAGCTCCCCATACATTATACTCTAGAAATTCGATTGCCTCTACGTATGGATCTTCTACATCATCCATCTCTTCATACTCCTTCATCATTATCTCAACCATTGCCTCCTTAGAGTAAATAACACGTGGTAAATCTAGATCCATTGCTATACCCATGACAGCATCATCAAAGCCATCAGCGAATAGTATCTCGTGATCTTTCACCATTTGATCGTAACTTTTATTTTTTTTGGTCATAATATTCTCTCTTTAATTCTTCTGTTATTCTTTGGGCCTCATCATACGTCTTCATCGCTTTCCGATTCCCAAACTCCCATTGCTGATGACAGTTCATGCAATAGATCATGAAATTCCTTGGGTGGTTCCGTAATTGTGGGAACGACCCTTTGGTAATTATATGTGAAATGAACATGGGGTGGAAATGTCGTATGACTAACCCACACTCCATACACTTCTTCTGACTGGAATTCCAACACTCTTCGTACCATAATTTATCCTTCTTTTTTTGACTCATATAAATTTCGGAAGATTCTATTACCTCTGCTATTAGCTCTCCAGGTAACCCTTCCATTATTTCCGAGATCTAAGATAGTAAAATCCTTCATATAGGACTTAATCTTATTTGCTCTCTCCCTTACTTCTCTTTCTATCTCCTTACCTTCTTCTACTAATTCCAAATGTTCTGAGGCCCATTGTATAACTTCATCTGTAGCTTGAATGGTATTCTCCTCTGGGTTCTTGTACTTAGTTGATAGAAACTTTTCTAAACTCTGAGTCCCATCTGCGTCTGGTGCGAATTGATGAATATCCTCTTTTTCTTGGATGGCCTGACGGCCATATTGTACTCTTTCCCAAAAATTTTTAAAGGTGTCCCATATCATCTCTCCCACTTCTCTATTCCTTTCTATATAGATGACATCTAAATCCCTTCCATCTTTAAGGCTTACTATATACCCCTCATCACAATCTAATCCCATTAGATATGTTTGTAGCTGCAAATAGTATGATGGTGGCAAACCTGACTCCCACTGCTTAGCTGACCAATTGGATATAGTCTTAATCTCAACTATCTGCTCAACATTCTTCTGAATCAATTTATCCTTCCTCTTTAAAGGCTTAGTGTGTACTATCCTATCAGGAGAAAAGAACATGCCGGGATAATCATCGTTTAGAACGTAACCTTGAACCTCATATAGCTTTCTCTGCTTTAAACCAGAAGCGTAATTGGTAATCAGATTATCACCATCGTCCCAGTACTCAAATAAGTCTGCTACTACCGGCTCCAATACATTACCCATAAACATAGGAGTATTGTAATCTACCTTGGGATCAAAGTCACCGATCTTCTGATAATATAACTCAACGGCACTCTTCCATGGGTTAACGCCCATCATAGTACCAATCTCTGAACCACCTATACCATTGAAGCGGAAAGCCAACCAGTCATCTAGCTGGCTCTCCTTGTCAATGTTTACTATCTTGTAACCCATTCCTCGAACTTCTCTGCAATAGATAGGGTCTGAGCAACAACCGTATCATTGTTGTGAACATAAGAATTAGTTACGATAGTGCCCATTAATTCAACGGCACTCTTTAATGAAGACTGACGGATGATGCTTCTCTGCTCATCGCCATAGTGCTTCATGTGCTTAGACTGGACCTTCTTGTCAATTTTCTTGGCTAGGTCCTTGTTTGCTACGTCCATCTTTAAAATGGTAAATCATCATCCAATTCAGCAGTATCATCGTTAGAATCACCGCTATTAACTCTTGCATTTAATTCATTTACCTTGTCTAATAAGAAAGCATCACGCTCACTCCAGTCGTAGATCTTCTCTCCACTTTTTTTCTGCATCACCTCTGGTTCAGGCATTCCATCTGGATTCCCCTTGGTGTGTGCCCACTTAACAGCATTACCACCTTGCATCAAGATCAAGCCAACTTGCTTCTTGCCGTTCTCCTCTTTTAATAAAGGGATAAACTCAACCTCCTTAGATACATCGATGTTCTTTGCCATGGAAGCAAAAGCTCTGAAGTAAGAACTCTGCTGTTTCAATTGTAGCTGATAACGCTCACCTGCGTCATCAATAATGATGTAGCATTCCTGCTCACCAAACTTGTTTTCTCTAGTACCGATTTCACGAATCATTCCCGATACGCTATTGTACTGTGTCCATTCCTCGCCTTGTTTGCGAGATACTTTGCCTTCTCTGATAGATAAGTAAATCTTACTCATGCTATCACTAACATTTGTTAAAGCCATACGCAAATATAAGCATATTTTGTAATATGCAATAATCTTTTGTAAATTTGTATTATGAATGAAGAACTCAGAGATAAGATAGATAAACTTAAGCGGCAATTGAAGCGTGGGGACATGGCACGCATTGTAGAAGCTACTTCTCCATATGGTGTAAATAAGTATGATGTGTATAATATTTTAAGCGGTAAGAGTTTAAGCAATCATCAAAAGATACTAGTTGTAATGAGAGAGGTTAAGAAACACATTGAACAAAACAAAAAGTTCATTGAGGCACTAGACATATGACATACGATGAACTAGATAAAAAGATCATCGAAATAAAAAAGAAAGGCTATCCATATATACTTCAGCAAAGTAAGATATCTGAGGTTAGAGGTAGGTATTATACAGATGAGCTAGATAAAGAGGTAGACAGGCTGACTGAGCGTGTGCATGAAAACATTATGTTCTTATCTAAGATGCATAAATCATGGCCTAATGCCAATAATGTAAAAGAGTTTGTGGGTATCAGAGTTACTACTGGATATGACAAATTTATTAATCAAAGAATGAAAATAGTAAACTTTGAGTACTTGATTGTAGTGTCTATATACTACAATATACCCGTAGAAATACTACTATTTACAGATATACAAGCAAATGAGAAATCGATCAAAGAGCAATACCCTTTTATTTTCGGAAAAAATTTTAATAAAACCATTGTCGGTAAATGAGGCATGGCAAGGAAGAAAGTTTAAGTCCAAGAAGTACAAAGAATACGAAAAGACAATGATGCATCTGCTGCCAGATGTAGAACCCATCATGGAATCTAAACCCATGGAGATATTTATTGAAGTTGGCTTTAGCAATAAAGCATCTGATATTGACAATATAGTCAAGCCATTCGTAGATATACTACAGAAGAAATACAAGTTCAACGATAAGCATATCTACAAGATGACCGTAGAAAAGTTTATTGTAGATAAAGGCAATGAGTACATTGAATTCTACATGAAAAATAGAATTCCTTCTCAATATCGCCTTGACGATTTGGAGGATTAATTTTTTTTATTACCTTTGCTGAGTACCTGGATTGCGTAATGGGGGTAATTCTTCATGGGTGCAAGGTGACGGAGTAATATATCCAGAACCTTTCTTAGGCGCTTCTTTTTTCCTGAAAGGGGGGAAAGGGGGGTATGCCCTAAGGAAGGTTCAAGAGTAATATACTTCTAACTAAATATATCGTGTATATAAATGCTAGAAATAGATATCACCTTTTTTCACTATATTTGTAAATAATGGGTTATCAGTTCAAACACCAGCCATCTCAATTTGTTACTGAGGCAAAAAAGAACCGTGATTGGTACAAACAGAACCTTGAGTTTATCATGTCTCACTTCAACAAGAGAAATGATAGAACTAATCGAGTTAGAAGAACAGAGGACATTGAAAATCCCATTGACGAGATAGTAAGATTATTTACTTACTATTTAGGCAGACAATACAATAAAGATTATTACTATACAACTCAAGATCAGAACAATTGTGATCTACCTACTGTTTGGATTAATGGGCAAAAAATAACATCGCTTATTGATTACATGGTAGGTAATGCAATCAAATTGATTGAAAATATTGAACCAAGTGTTAGAGCTACATCTAAGGCAACTACAAACAAAAAGACAGAAGCCTTAGAGATGGAAATGCTAAAATTTGATATTCCTGAATTTTTTGAGTTGATGGAGGCATATGGAATTTCAGCCGACTTTACTGGAGCTCAGAAAGAGTTTGAAACTCCAGAAGAGTTGTATAAATACATGGAGGAAGATCATCAGGAAAAATCTGAGATATTAGCTATTAAACTAGCTAAGGACATTCTTCTGCGTAATGATTTCCTGAACAAGTATAAACAGGCATTCTTGTATCTACTAATGGGTGGATACTGTGGATTTAAAAATAGAATTGAGAATGGCAAGCAATACTTTGACGTTGTATTGCCTCAAAATATGATTGTCGATAGATCTCATGACGATGACTTCTTAAGTGAGATGAGATTCGTTGGAGAAATTAACTGGCTATCTACGGGAGACATTATTGAAAGATATCAAGACTTCTTGACCGATGAAGAGATACAAGAAATTGGGTCTCTGACATCAAACAATCTATATCAATTGCTGGACTTAACTACACACCCATATGCAACAACATGGGCGTTTACTTATAATAATATCCCAACTCTAGCCATTCTAGAAGGATATTGGATAGGTATGAAAGATATGGGTTATGAAAAGAGCAATGATAAGTTTGGCAATACCCATTATTCAAAAATAAGAAAGCAAAGAAATGGACAGTACTGGACTAAGACTGTTTACAAAGGTATTCTAATAGGTAACAAATATATTGTTGATGCCGGAGAGGATACTAATATTGTTCGTAAGCATGATAATCCAGGTGATGTACAAATGCCTATTCAGGTATTCATGCCTAATATGGTAATGGGTGAGAATAGAAGTATTGTATCTCGTCTACATAAACATCAAGATAGAATAGACTTTATCACAAATGAGATCACTAAGATGATGACTCGTGCTAAGGGTAAAGTATATATTATCAATAAACAAAAGTTAGGCACATCAGAAGCAAAGGATGTTATATCTGATTTTGAAAGAATGGGTATGCACATTACTGATGGTTCTGCTACTGGAGAGGATTACGTTCCAGGTACTGAGTCCCGTTTGGTAGAGACAGTTGATATGACATTAGATCCAAATGTTCAGCAACTTGTATCACTAAGAAGGGAAGAAGAGCGTATAATGGAAGAGATTGTAAATATTCCTAAGGTTGCTCTTGGACAGCAACAAGGTTATGTAGGAGCTAAGACTCAAGCAGGAACTATTGCTCAATCTAATCTAGGTACATCTTACTTGTATCAGGGATATATTCGTTTTATTGAAAAGCATTTATCATTTGCTATAAACCAATACAAGGTATCGCTTATGGATGATGATGGCGAGGATGAAATTCCTGTAATATCAGAAAGAGGCCGTGAGTGGATTAAGATTACAAAAGATTTTCAGTTTGAAGAGCTAAATGCCTATATCAAAGTTCGTGACTTTATTGATGAGACAGGCAGAGAAAGAATTTTAATGCAAGCTCAAGCGGCTATGCAGAATGGAATGATTGACATGATTGACTACTTGAAGATTGAGCAGGCTAAAACATATACTGAGTTGATCAATGAGTTAGAGTATCAATTGAAAAAGAAAAAGAGAGATCAGGAAAAGCAACAGCAGTTACAGCAAATGATGGCTCAGGCTCAAGCTCAACAACAGATGAATCAGCAACAAGAAATGGAAATGTTGAAAGAGGACAATAAGAATTATCGTGAAGAGCTTAAATACAATGCTCAGACCGGACAAGCTCCTCCAACAGCTGATGAATCTGAGTTACCACAAGAAATAATATAGTTTTAATATAAATTCATTATATTTGTAAAAGATGGAAGATAAAAACTTTTTATCAGAGATTGCAGAAGAGTTGAACTCTGCTCAGCCAGACTTGCAAAATGCAAACGATGGCGAGACTGTAATCCAAGAAGAACAGGTTGAAGAACAGGTAGTTGAAGAACAACCTGTCGCAACAGAGGAACCACAACAGGAAGAAGTAAAAGAAGAAGAGGCTCCATCTGAGCCTTCTTGGTACGAGAAAGAAGAAGAAGCTGTTACTGCTAAAGCAGAGGAACCTGTTAAAGAAGAAACTCCAAAAGTAGAGGAGGATCCAGACATCGAACTCATTAGAAAGTACAAGAAAAGCGGAAAATCGCTTCGTGACTTTGTTAATGATTATAAGGTGGAGGATTATTCTGCTATGGAAGAGAAGGACCTTGTCAAAAAGGGCCTTGAAGAATTCTATGGATTGGATGGCGAGGAGCTAAACAATGCAGTTTATGAATTTGAAAACTCTTCTATATTTCAAAAGAAGCAATTGGTCGAGGGGTTCAGAAATCGTTTTGAACAAAACAATGAGGCAAAGTTGAAAGAACTAACCTCTGATTTTGAGATTAATGAAAAAGAACAACAAGCGGCTATTGAACAACTTAACCAGTCGATGGAAGGTTACCGTCAAAAGATTGTAGATCAAGAGATGTATGGTTTAAAAGTAACAGACGAAATGTCTAAGGACTTGACAGACTATTTATCAAAGGACTTTACACTTCAAAAAGAAGATGGCACGCTGGACATTGAAAAAGCTTATTCCGTAGCTTTATGGTTGAAATACGGAAAAGATTTGGTAAAGGCCAATATCACAAAAGCCAAAAATCAAGGAAAAGAACAAGTCATAAAAGAAGTTTCTAATCCAAGCAAAAATAAAACATATGGTGGACGTGCTGTTGGTTCTGGACTTGAGGCCGCACAAGAGGCCTTTAATAACTTATTTGAATTAAAATAAAAATTAAAAAATGGCAACAACTACTAACCTTCCTTTGAGTCAATCATTATTGCTTAAAGGTTTAGAGCTACCCAATAAAATGCAAATGGTATATGCGCAGGATTATGGGTACAACGTATTGACACAGCTTTCTGCAAAGTTAGCTCCTTCTATTTCTACCCCAGTCCCAAAGGTTGAGGTATCTTCTCTAGGAAACTTGGGTGTTTTCGCTCCTGTTACCGGAAACACTAATATCGCTTCTACTGGTGAGGTTTCAGTTTCTAAAGCTGGAAACTTCCGTGTAGGTGATGTTGTAGCTGATAAGAACATGGTTCAGGCACGTGTAACTAAGGTTGACGCTGCTGGTAATAAGATTTACTTAGAGCCTGTTACTGTAAGCGCATTAACTACTTCTCACTTCGCATCTGGACATAATGCTAAGCGTTTATTTGACGCTTCTGCTAACCGTGATAGCCGTGGTAAGAGCGTATTGAACTACACTCCAGATACAGATTACGCTTTAACTGCTGTTACTCGTGAGAGTTCTCGTCAGTCTCGTCGTGATCGTACATCTTCTTACGTTCGTTGGAACGGAGATTTCTGGTGGCGTTCATATGACGATTTGGCTTTGAAAGCTTTCGCTAAGCAATTAGAGTATAAGTATGCTTTCTCTGAGCGTGGTATCCACACCGGTGCTGATGGTGAGTACTACACTACAGGTGGTGTTCGTTGGTCTATCATTAACAAGGGTGGTACTTACCTTCCTTTGACTGGTGAGTTGACTCAAGCTACTTTCAATGACTTCTTAGAGAATATGGTACGTGTTTCTGCTGATAACGGTCGTAACTTGGTTGCTTTGATGGGATCTGCTGCTATGGCACGTCTTCAAACAATCTTGGGTGACTACATCAAGCAAGCTGGTACTATGAACACTTTCGGAGGTGCTGCTGTACAAGGTTTGAACGTAATGCAGTATAGCTACGCTGGTATGAACATTTCTTTCGTTCGTTGGGCATTGCTTGATGACGAGATGTTCCGTGGTGAGCTTTCTACTATCAACGGTAAGCCTAAGATGTCTAACAGCATTTACTTTATGGACTTGACTCCTGTACCTGCTGCTGACGGATCTGGTAACTTAAGCCCACTTCAGAAGTATCACTTCAATCAAGATGAGTTAATCGCTAACTACGTTCCTGGTATGATCGGTCTTAATGGTTCAGATGCTTCATCTGTAAAAGAGGCTATCGCTGGAAGCTCTATCGCTTCTTTAGGTACAAGTGATATTGATTCTGTTGAGTTCCACATGCTTTCTGACTGTGGTCTACATTGTATTGCAGATCGTATGGGTCTGATTGAATTCGCTTCTTAATTTTAATAATACAGAAAAATGAAAAATCTAATTGTAAAATCCGGTGCTACCTTAACAGGTGCTTTAACTGACGGAGTTATCAAGATTGCTGGTGTATTTGGAGGAGATGTTGAGTTAGACTACAACGGAATTAAAAAGGCTAATTTAGCTGCTTATTCTGCTGGAACTGCTCAGGTTTCTACTGTAACTTACGCAAGCTCTTTGACTGCTGGTGATAAAGTATCTTTTCAATTGGTACAAGACTTGGGCGATAAAAATGATGCTTTAACTGATGTTTACACTCAAGTTATCGAGCACACTATTACCGCTACTGATACAGTAACTACTATTGCTACATCTGTTAAGGATCAGGTAAATGACCTTCCTTTTGAGATTGTTGCTACTAGCGCTGCTGGTGTAGTTACTTTAACCGCTACTGCTCCTTACACTATCTTCAATATTGCTGAAGTTAAGGACGACGGAGGTAATCAGGCAATTGCTACCACTACTCCTGGAGTTGCTCCAGCTGGTATTACTGGTACAAACTTGGTTGCTATGGCCGTTGAAGGTGCTGTAGCAGGAAGCAACTATGATATCCTTGAGCTTATCTACGAAGATCCACGTCCAGGTGATTCAATCATCGCAAACGGGACTCAGGTAATCACGTTGTACATCGAGAGCACAGTATCTACTACTGATCTTGAGAACAGCTTGAAGGCTCTTGATATTGCTGACGTTTCTGGTAATGCCATTAGTGATATTAATGGTGCTTTAGCTCAGATTCGTGAGTATATTGCTAAGCTTTCCTAATTAAGCCCCCACAATGAGGGTCACTTTCGGGTGGCCTTCATTTTTATCTAAACTGTAAAAAAATTAATAATTATAAAATGAGAAAAAAGTATAGACTAAATCCAAAAAGACAAAATGGTAATATCTCCATTGTTGGATCATACAAAGACAAAAGAACAGATAAAGAAGTATTTCTTATATCTGGTGGCAAGAAAGTAGTTAATTCATTAGACGAGAAAGATAAAGTTTACTCTTACGTATTTGAGAGCGGACTTCCATTAGAATTATCTTATGATCCAGATGACTTTAAGGATCAGGCTGTAATTGATTTTTGGAAAAACCACCCACTTGTAGAAACAGACGGATATGATAATCCTAACTTTGTAATGACGGAGTTTACTTTGGAAATCAAAGAAGAGATTATCGATTACAACTATAATCTATTAATGGATGAGATTAGATGTATTGCTGAGGTGATTGACATGACAGAAGAGCAAAGAAGAGACTTAACCTTTGCACTAGGTTATGATCCAAGAGAGTTCTCAAATAAAGAAGTATTCTTAAATCTTATTGGCATTGATTTAGATGGTTATGCAATTGAAGACATGGATTTGGTTTCAAATTACCTTAAAACAAAAGGAGCAGAAAAAACAGCTACAGTATATGCTAATAAGGCAATTGTATATGGAATTATCAGAAAAGAAGGTTCTGTGTATAAGATATCTGGAAGAAATGCTGGAACTACTATTGATTCTGTTATTTCATTCCTTATTACCGATAAAGATGTATTTGAAAACTACATCAAGCCAGAGGTTGACAAACTAGATAGCTCACCTGAAATAAAGGCTCAAGAGGTTGATCCTTTAGACTTGCCAGATGAAATCAAGAATTTGATTCCAGCAACTGAGGCTAAAAAGAAAAGACAAACCAGATCTGCTGCTACTAAGTAGGTATTCATGTTTGATTGTGTGTGAGGGCAGGATATTTATTCTGCCCTTTTTTTGTTATATTTGTATATAATGACTGGTCAGGATTTCTTTAATCAACTCCAACAAAAATACGATAAAGCCTACTCTCAGTATCTTGATAATGCTAAGGCTAATCGTCTTATAAAGGAGGCAATATACAGACTGGTAGATAAGTTATATTCTAATTTAGATACACAAAAAGAGTATGACGAACTTATTGAGTTAATTCAAAATGAGGTATCTATAGCTGTTACATCTGGCAAGGCAGCAATTCCAAATAATTACTTACATCTATTCAGAGTAGCTTTTAAATATTCTGATACTATTTCTTTTGTATCAGGAGTATTAGATAAAGAGTATACTCTATCGAAGCACTTACTAAGAAAAGGTGATAAATTAAATTCCGCACAAGACGGAACCGGAACAGAATATGAAGTTACCAAAGTTAAGGGAAGTTCTTTTTTCCTTGATACTGCTAGTGTTGCTAGTCCACTGTATCACATTAGGACGTTTGAAGCGTCACCTACTTTTTCTGATAGAAAGAAGGGGTCATTGAGTGGGGCTCGGAAAGAAACACCCAAGTATCAAACCAATACAACAGGAACAAATAGAGAGTTGATATGTAATCCAGCTCCATATAGCATAATAATGGATTACATGACAAATCCACCACACGATATTGATGTTGCTAATAATGCTACGGACTTATTAGATTTCTATACAGAAAAGTTCTTGTACCGTCTTATGGATGAGTGTGTATACAGTGTATCTACTGAGACCCGTGACTACAACAATAAGCGTAGTGCTCAAGAAACCATAATTGAGAATCCATGATCCTACTAAAAGATATTGTAGATGAGGTAAGAAAAGACTTATCTGCTGGACTTGGGAATGATGAAAGTCGTTTTGATGATGAATACCTAGAGAACAAGATACACGCAGCTCGTGCCGTAATCATCTCTAATTATATATTACGCAGTGGCAGATTTTTTAATGATTCTTGGATTCAAACAGTTGATACTAACTTTGTAGATCGTGATAAGGAATGTGAGGCTGTTTACTTTGAGTGTCCATCTCCAATAACTATTACAGGTCATGAAGATGGATTTATGTATGTTGGTCATGTAAATGGTGTTAAACCATTTATGCGTTCTAGAAAGAATGGATTTACTACATTGACTATGCATTCGGCTTTTACAAATGATAAGAATGTATTTTGGGATTGGAAACAATTAGAACAAAACAAGGCAAGTCTTATCGTATATAATAATTTAAGACTAGAAAAACTACAAGTGCGTGGCATATTCAATTTCCCTACAGAGGTTCCTGGATTCCGTGTTGACTCAGATGCGTATCCAGTAGATGCTGTAGTTAGAAAAGAATTAGTTGAAATGGTAGGTTTAGATATTATGAGAAAGATGCGTGTGGCTCCAGATTACATATCTGATAGTCAAGATAAAGTTAACCCACAATTACCCGGTAAATAATGAAAATAAATGACGTTATAGCTGCTGCATCTGAAGAACTTGGAGTTTCCTTTGAGAATAATTATTTATGGTTCAAGGTATTAATATACCAAGCGATTCGGTCTCATAAAACAAGAAAAAAGTATAAGCAGTATCATAGAACACTAGAGGTTTATGATGATAAAATAGAACTTCCTGATGGTTGGTTCAAACTAGACTACGTTTATATATGTGGATCTACAGATAAAGACCACAAGAAACAATGCCCAGATATAGATTACTATGTTCAGGACAATTATATTATTTTCTGTGAGAAAAAAACAGATGGATCTAAATATGAGGTATGGTATCAAGCTTTGAATAGAGATGAGCATGATGAGATAGTTATACCAGATGATTGGGAGAGAATGCTAGTATCCTACATAGGCTGGAAATATACCAGAAGATATGCAAAAGAATATCCAGCATATGTAATGCAGTCTTTTCAAAGGGAATATCAAACACAAAAACTAGCTAACGTATAATGCCACAAGTAAGAGTTAC
>Ga0181569_10001373_pt1 | contig 19151 bp, 17 predicted proteins | sample 101ome_19_FD_132452 | JGI IMG/M metagenome (GOLD analysis project Ga0181569, IMG submission 132452) | Coastal salt marsh microbial communities from the Groves Creek Marsh, Skidaway Island, Georgia - 101405AT metaG (megahit assembly) | ecosystem: Environmental > Aquatic > Marine > Intertidal...
AATCATTGCCCGTACCTGATCATGACCAATCGCGTCCATCATCTCAAACGGGCCACGTTGCCAGTTAAACCCCAGTTTCATGGCATCATCAATATCCTGCGGCGTTGTTGTCACCGATGGGATAAGATCAGCAGCATAGGCAAAGACACGCGCCAAAACCGATCTTGCAAACGATACCAAGGGTTGATCTGCCGCATCATCAGGAGGGCTGATCATTAATGATAACGGGTCTTGGCTATCTGCCAGCATCGCATTAGCGCGAGCAATTAGCACAGGCACATCTGCATGAACAGGGCCAATATGACCATTATCTAGGTTCACCATTTGGGTCTTATCCTGCCGGTAGAAACCGCCGCCTGATTTATCGCCTTTATGCCCATCAGCCAGCATAGATTTGATCAAAGTGGCAACAGGATTCTTTGTTTCACCCACCGTGTGAAAAGCATCATCAGGAGGAAGAATAGTGGCGAGTGTGGTAACAACATCCGCCATCAAATCCACACCGATCAGATCATAAAGCCCGAAAATGCCTGTTTTTGGGATTCCCATGGGCCGCCCCATCACCGCATCAGCGTGATCAATAGCAAGATTATGGGCGGCAGCTTCAGCTAAGCCAACTTGAAGTGCAAAAACCCCAACCCGATTTCCTAGAAATCCAGGGGTATCGCGGCACTGCACCACGCCTTTTCCCAAAACCCTATCATTCATATCTTTCAGACGGGCCATAATGGCGGCATCCGTTTCTTCCCCTTCAACCAGTTCCAGCAAACGCATATAACGCACAGGGTTAAAATAATGGGTGATGGCAAAGCGACGGCGAAACTCAACTGGCATATCCTCAACCAGAACGCGAATTGGTATCGTTGAGGTATTTGAACTCACCACCGCATCAGCCGGAATGACACTGGCAAGCTGTTGATAAAGGGCTTTCTTGATATCTAGCCGTTCCACCACAGCCTCAATTATCCAGTCCGCTTTGGCAAGCTGCCCCATATCATCACGAATATTGCCAACCTGAATGCGTTCCGCACATGCTTTAGAAAACAGGGCCGGTGGGTCTGACTTCTTGAGCCTTTCCACCGCATTAATCGCCCGGCTATTGACCTCATCACCATCATCATCAGGCATATCAAGCAGCAACACATTTAGCCCAGCATTGGCAATTTGTCCGGCAATAGCACTGCCCATTGTGCCTGCGCCAATGACTGCAATGGAATGAAATGGAATATCCTTCATCATATTATTTTGCTTTCTGCTCTTCTAAAAGTTCACGCAGGGCCTGATTGACTTCATCACCGCGTTCAATTGGTAACATATGACCTGCATCAGCTATGGTGATGGTTCTGGCATGGGGTATTGCGTCCGCCATTGCCTTTCCCTGTCTCCATGGTGTCATCTGGTCATCTTTAGCCAGAATGATCATCGCAGGTTGCGTGATTTTGCTCGCTGCTTCTGCCCCATCCTGATAGGCCGCACAGGCACGCAAATCTGCGGATAAGGTTCCAGCCGGATTATCCGCCATGATCCGCTTGCCTAGATTCACATGGCTGTTTCCCGGCATCGGGTGATCGTGGAATTTTCCATCGCGTCCATGCCCCCATGACAACATGGCATCAAAAGCCGACATTTCATTATTGTCAGCCATATCAATCAGCGCTGGATTAACGCCAATAGTTAGGCCAAGCGCAATCAGACCAACACTGCTTACCTTTTTTGGATATCGGCTTGCTAATTCAAGGGTTACTAATCCCCCTTGAGAATGACCAACTGCCGTGACCTGATCAACCTTGAGGGTTTCTAAGAGATCATGACACCAATCCGCCATCTCTGGAATGCTGGGGATTGGCTTACCCTCACTTAGCCCATGGGCAGGGAAATCAGGGGCAACCACAGACCAACCACGATTGGCAAAAAATCTGGCCTGAAGCAACCAAGTCAAATGGCTTTGTCCACTGCCGTGGATTAGCAAAAGCACTGGCGCATCAGGATTAAACGCCCGCCCACCAGTAGAAACAAAAATGTTTTGATCATGAACCGTGACATACATTGGCTAGGCCCCTTTGCTCATGACAGATTTTCGTGCCATTTTAAGAGCGCGATCAAAATCTTCTTTGATATCTTTAATATCTTCTAACCCCACAGAAATCCGGATCAGGTCATCGGTTAGCCCTGCGGCCTTCATGGCAGTTGCTGAAATATGGGAATGGGTAGTGCTGCCGGGGTGAATGACTAAAGTTCTGGCATCCCCAACATTTGCAAGATGCGAAGCCAGTTGAACATTTTCAATAAAAAATTGGCTAGCCTCACGTCCACCTTTAACCCCCATGGTTACGATAGACCCTGCGCCTTTTGGCATTTGGCGCATCGCCACATCATGACAAGGGTGATTTGGTAAAGATGGATGATTGACCCAAGCCACATCCTCATGTGCTGTCAGAAAGGCAATCAGTTCTGCTGTATTAGAAAGATGCCGATCCATCCTCATACCAAGGGTTTCAATCCCTTGAAGAATATGAAACGCATTCGTTGGGCTTAAAGTGGGTCCAATGTTGTACATACCCTCACTTCGGACCCGCATTGCAAAGGCAGAAGGCCCAAACTCTTCCCATAAATTCACACCCTGAAAGGCAAAATGTGGTTGGGTTAAAGTAGGAAACCGATCATTTTGACCCCAGTTAAAGTTACCCCCATCAATGATAATACCGCCCATGGCAATGCCATGACCACCAATCCATTTGGTTAAGGAATGGATCACCACATTCGCCCCATGATGAATAGGTTGCATCAGATAAGGTGTATTAAGCGTTGCATCTATCATCAATGGGACACCAGCAGCATGGGCAATTTCTGCCACTGCAGCCACATCCATTACCTCAAGCCCCGGATTACCAATCACTTCACCAAAAACCATTTTGGTATTCGGTTGAATAGCATTAGCAATGGCTGTGTGATCTGTGGGGTTAACAAAACTGGTAGTGATGCCAAAACGCGATAAAGTATGTTCAAAGAGATTAATATTACCGCCATACATTTGCGAAGACGCAACAATATGATCCCCTTGCGAGGCAATAGCGGTCACTGCCAAAAACACAGCAGACATCCCTGTTGCAACTGCTACTGCTGACACACCCCCATCCATCGCTGCCAGACGATTTTCAAGAACCGCAATTGTCGGATTGGAAATACGGGTATAGAGATGCCCCCCCACTTCAAGATTATAGAGCGCGGCGGCATGTTCCGTGTTCTCAAACATATAAGACGTGGTCTGATGAATAGGCACTGCGCGTGAGCCATGCCTTTCATCTGGGGTAAACCCTGCATGAAGTCCTAGGGTATCAAAGCGGAATGATTTACTCATGATAATAGCTCTTTTGGTACTTTGGTTGATGGCGGCAGAAAGGGCAGACTGGTCATGGTACCATTTCTTTTGCCGTAACTGGTTTCCACCACCAAACCTTCGGTTGCTTCGCTAGCCTCAGTGGAAACTAAGCAAACCGCAATGTTCCGATCAAGGCGCGGCGAATAAGCTGCCGCGGTGGCATAACCTACACATTTTTGATCCAGCAGAATTGGCCACTGGTTTTCATTAGTGGATGTGAAACGATCCCCATCCATAAAGATGCCACAAAACCGTCTGCGCGCACCTTCGGCTTTAATCTTTTTTAGCGCAGCCTTGCCAACGAACGCAACATCTTGATCCAAATCACAAAGCGCATCTAAACCCATCTCAAAAGGATTAGAATTAGCATCCGTATCAGCATTCACCGAAATCATCCCACTTTCAACGCGTTCAATATAGTTCGGCGCGCCCGGGCCCATCTGATATGGCTTACCTGCCTCCATGACCAAATCCCATAATTGGCCACCTTTTGTGCCATCCCTTAAATAGAACTCATAGCCGCCTTGCTTGCTCCATCCTGATCGGGCTACCACCAAAGGAATGCCTTGCAATTCAGTTTCATAAAATCCGAAATAGCTCAACCGCAAGGGGGCATCACCAAAAAGGTCTTTGGCCACATAATGCGATTTTGGCCCTTGGATTGACAGGGGTGAGACATCAGGTTCAGACACATCAACATCAAGACCCATGGCAAAGGCAATGCCTTCGGCCATCATTAACGTATCGTTATCGGCAATTGACAACCACAATTCATCTTCGGCAATTCGCAACAACACCGGATCGTTCACCAGCGTTCCTTTGGTGTTACATATCGGCATATAAATCCCTTTACCGACCTCAAGATTATCAAGGTTTCGAGGGGTTAAGATACGTGCTAAGCGCAACGCATCCGGGCCTTTTAACCGCACTTGGCGTTGCACCGCAACATCGCGGATATCCACATGATTCACAAGGCGTTCGTATTCTGCTAACGCGTCACCGTAATTGACGGGCATATACATATGGTTATAGGTGCTGAAATGGGTTACACCTGCCGCCACGGTGCGATCAAAAAATGGGGATTTGCGAATGCGTGGGCCAATGGCAATTGAAAAAGACATATTACACTCTTCATACTGATATTAAAAAATTGACGAAAGGGGACAAGATTTAACGGGATAAATCTACGACAACACGACCACTGATCTGACCTTTGATAATCTGTTCTCCATAAGATGGAAGATCAGCAAGTCCAATGACTGTGGTAATGGCGTCTAACAGATCAAAGTCCAAAGACTTTGCTAATTCTTCCCATACCTTTATCCGGCGTGGGTTAGGCTGCATCACGCTGTCGATACCAAGCAAATTAATGCCGCGCAATAAAAAGGGAATAATAGATGCTGGTACAATGACGCCACCAGCGTTACCAATAGCTGCCGCTGATCCAGCGTATTTAAGCTGTCCCAACACACGGGCCAGCATATTGCCGCCAACACTATCCACGACCGCTGACCAACGTGCACTTTCCATCGGTCTTTCCACCGTATCCGCCAATTCTGCACGCGGAATGACCTCATCAATTCCAAACTGAGACAGATAAGCCGCGGCATCAGGCTTACCACTGACACCTGCAACCTGATAACCACGCCGCGCTAGCAACATCGCCGCCACCGAGCCAACACCGCCGGTTGCACCAGTGACCAGAACCGTTCCACTTTCTGGAGTAATCTGGTGATCTTCGATAGCCATAATACCAAGCATCGCCGTCACCCCAGCCGTGCCAATCGCCATCGCTGTTTTTAGGCTGAACCCTTTAGGCAGAGGCAACAGCCAGTCTGATTTTACGCGTGCCGCTTGGGCATATCCGCCCCACCATGCTTCGCCCACACGCCAGCCTGTCAAGACCACCTGATCCCCAGGCTTGAACCGATCGCTAGCTGATTCCCTAACCGTACCAGCAAGATCAACACCGCCAATATGCGGATAGTTTCGCACAATGCCGCCCTTACCAGACAGAGCCAGGCCATCTTTATAATTAAGTCCCGAATAGGCTACATCAACAAGAACATCCCCCTCTTGCGGCAAATCAGAATGATCAAGATCGGTGATAGTTGCCGCAACAGGAGCATTTTCCTCGCGCGTGAGAAGAAGGGCTTTAAAGGTCATCAGGAAATTCCTTTATTTGTCATTTCAGAATTATGTTTCATCAATACCCGAGGCAAGGCCAAAACGAAAGATTTTTCATCATAACATGCTGTTTTTTAGCCTAGGAAATCCACGATCAGAGCCGCACCAATGATCACTGCCAATAGCATCAGCCCCCCACCCATAATAAGATGCAGACGCGGCGCATGCTGTCTAAATCCATTGAGAACCCAAGGTATACCAAACACTACCGCCAAAAGCATATACCATAGGCTATCCACCGCCCATGCGGTTGCTGTCATCTGAACGCGCATCCCAAGCGGTTGATCCGGGGCAAGAAATTGACTAAAAACCGCCGTAAAAAAAACCGCTACTTTAGGGTTAAGAAAAGCAATCAAAAAACCATCACGCCCATGCCGCCACAACTGGCCTGAGACGGTTTTCTGATCCCATAGAGACGCATGACCCGACACCCCCTCTCGCATCATAGACAGACCTATCCACAGCAAAAACAGCACCCCTGCGATCTGAACCGTGACAAAAACAGCAGGCATCAGAACTAGCAACGAGGCCAAACCCAGCGAAACCAAACCAGCATAGATAAAAATGCCCACGCCGTGACTAATGCCAAAGATTAACCCTGCCAGCACCCCTGCGCTCGTCACGCTGCGGATCAAGAGGATCACACTTGGCCCGGGGCTAGCCGCCCCAGCCAGACAGGTTAATGTCAGGATTAGCCAATCGTGAAATGATAGCATAGACAGAATTCCTCAATGAATAGGCAACGCCACTTTATCATCTTGAGACTTGCAACAATAGGCAAGCCTATATAGTCTTTGCTGAATAATTTTCGTTTCAGGGAGGGAAAAATGAAAACACGCGCCGCCGTTGCCATGGAAGCCGGTAAGCCGCTTGAGATCATGGAAGTTGATCTTGAAGGACCAAAGGCTGGTGAAGTGCTAGTAGAAATTAAAGCCACTGGCATCTGCCATACGGATGAGTTCACTTTATCCGGCGCTGATCCCGAAGGCATTTTCCCTGCTATTCTTGGGCATGAAGGCGCTGGGGTCGTACTTGAGGTTGGGCAAGGGGTTACCTCGCTCAAGCCAGGCGATCATGTCATCCCTCTTTACACACCCGAATGCCGGGAATGTGATTATTGTCTGCACCCAAAGACCAATCTATGTCAGGCAATCCGCACAACCCAAGGCCAAGGGCTTATGCCTGACGGCACCTCACGATTTTCGATCAAAGGTCAGCCTATTTTCCATTATATGGGCACATCGACCTTTGCCAATCATACGGTTTTGCCAGAAATTGCGCTGGCCAAAATTAATCCGGCAGCCCCTTTTGATAAGGTCTGTTACATCGGTTGCGGCGTTACCACAGGCATTGGTGCTGTGATCAACACAGCAAAGGTTGAACCAGGGTCAAATGGCGTGGTCTTTGGCCTTGGCGGCATTGGTCTGAATGTGATCCAAGGCCTGCGCCTAGCTGGGGCAAATATGATTGTTGGTGTTGATTTAAACAACGACAAGAAAAGCTGGGGTGAGAAATTTGGCATGACTCATTTTGTTAATCCAGCAGAGGTAAAGGGCGATCTGGTATCGCATCTGGTTGAATTGACTGGTGGGGGGGCGGATTACAGTTTTGAATGTATCGGCAACACCGATGTCATGCGGACAGCGCTGGAATGCTGCCATAAAGGGTGGGGTGAGTCGATTATTATCGGCGTCGCTGGTGCCGGCAAAGAGATCAGCACGCGTCCGTTTCAACTGGTCACTGGCAGATCATGGCGCGGCACCGCCTTTGGCGGCGCCAGAGGCCGAACCGATGTGCCAAAAATTGTTGATTGGTACATGGATGGCAAGATCGATATTGACCCCATGATCACCCACACCATGCCGCTAGAAGATATCAATAAGGCTTTTGACCTGATGCATTCAGGCGAAAGCATCCGTTCTGTGGTGATCTATTAAATCTGACCAGATTTTATCTTAATGACCAACGCGAGGAAGGATGGTTTTCGGCCTCGCGTTACCCTTTTTTCACTTCCTCAATCCCTACTTGAGCCTGTCTCAGACACCTGATAGGGTTAGGGTTTAAATTAACCACTGCTAAAGATTTGCCATGCAAACCATCACTGAAACACGCCACATGGGCGGCACGCATCGTGTTATCCGCCATGACAGCAGCATCACCAAATGCCCGATGGAATGGGCGATTTTCATCCCTGAGGGGGGAAAGCCTGATGCATGCCTTATGTTTTTATCAGGGCTAACCTGCACATGGGAAAACGCTGCTACCAAGGCTGGCGCGCAAGCCGCCGCCGCCCGTCACAATATGGCCGTTGTGTTTCCTGATACCTCCCCCCGTGGTGACAGCGTAGCAAATGCAAATGATTATTTTCTGGGGCAAGGCGCAGGGTTTTATCTGACCGCGACTGAGGCGCCATGGGCGCCCCATTTCGCCATGGACCGTTATATCACCGAAGAAATGCCAGAATTGATTGCACTGACCCTTAAACAACCCCTGCCGCCACTTGGGGTGACAGGCCATTCCATGGGCGGGCATGGGGCGTTAACGCTGGCGATGAAAACCCCCGATCTGTTCACATCAGTGTCCGCCTTTGCACCAATTTCTGCCGCAATGGAAAGCGGCTGGGGGCAAGAGGTTTTACCAGCCTATCTGGGCACAGATACTTCCGCCTATCATGATCATGATGCCACCAAACTTATGGCTAGCCGCGGTTGGAAGGGCGATATTCTGGTGGATCAAGGTCTAGCCGATGCCTTTCTGGGTGAGCATCTCAAGCCGCATCTTTTAGCCGCTGCCGCCGAAGCGGCAAGTATCCCCCTGACCTTGCGTCAGCACGAAGGCTATGACCATTCTTATTATTTTGTCGCTAGTTTCATGTCGGATCATGTAGATTGGCACGCTACAAGATGTAAATAACCATGTCCACGACAGAAACCGCAGATTATATCATCATCGGCTCAGGATCAGCTGGTTCAGCACTTGCCTGGAGGTTATCTGAAGGACGAAAATATTCAGTTTTGGTGCTGGAATATGGCGGCACAGATATCGGCCCCTTTATTCAGATGCCTGCGGCATTATCCATGCCCATGAATATGAAACGCTACGACTGGGGCTATCTAGCAGAACCTGAACCTGCGCTTAATAATCGTCGGCTGGTCTGTCCCCGAGGCAAGGTGATTGGCGGATCATCATCAATCAACGGGATGATTTATGTTCGTGGTCACGCTGAGGATTATGCCCATTGGCAAGAAAACGGTGCTGAGGGGTGGGGTTATGCTGATGTGTTGCCTTATTTCCGGCGCATGGAACACTGGCACGAAGGTGGACATAGCTTAGGCTTTGAAGACCCCGGCTTTCGCGGCACGGATGGCCCACTTCATATCACAAGGGGCAGCCGCAAAAACCCACTTCATCATGCCTTTGTTGCCGCCGCCGAAGAAGCTGGCTATGTCGCTACTCCTGATTATAACGGCTTTCGTCAAGAGGGATTTGGCCCTGCGGATATGACCGTTTGGAAAGGGCGGCGCTGGTCCGCTGCAAATGCCTATTTAAAACCAGCCATAGAAAAAAACGGCGTCCGACTTATAAAAGGGGCGTTGGTTGACCGCATCACCTTTCGTGATGGCCGTGCTGATAGCGTTATTTTTACCCGTGGCGGACAGACCATCACCGCCCATGCCAAGCGTGAGGTAGTCCTGTCTGCAGGGGCAATCAATAGCCCGCAAATCCTTCAGCGATCTGGGATTGGGCCAGGCCATGTGCTGCAGCAAGCTGGGGTTGAGGTCAAGCAAGATCGCGCCGGGGTTGGCGCCAATCTGCAAGACCATCTTGAGGTTTATTTTCAGGTGAATTGCCTTCAGCCCATTACCCTAAACCGGCATCTCAATCTGATTTCTAAAGGGCTTATTGGGTTGCGCTGGCTTTTAACTGGTGGCGGTTTAGGCAGCAGCAACCAATTTGAAACCCTTGGGTTTATCCGAACAGATAAAGGCATATCCTATCCTGATTTGCAGTTTCATTTTTTACCTGCGGCGGTGCGATATGATGGCAAATCTGCGGCAAAGGGCCATGGCTTTCAAATGCATATAGGGCCGATGCGTTCACAATCGCGGGGCCATGTCCATATTCGGTCAGAACACGCTGGTGATGCGCCTGAAATCCGATTTAATTATATGTCACATCCCGATGACTGGCTAGAGTTCCGCCGTTGCGTTAGGTTAGCGCGTGAAATTCTCAATCAGCCTGCAATGGATGCGTTTAGAGGCCATGAGATTCAACCCGGCAACCATGTTACTAGCGACAATGCTATTGATGATTTTATTCGTGAGCACGCCGAAAGCGCCTATCATCCATGCGGAACCATGCGCATGGGCAAGGCAAATGATCCGATGGCGGTGGTTGACCCCGAATGCCGTGTCATTGGTGTTGATGGCCTGCGCGTGGCTGATAGTTCAGTTTTTCCCCGCATCACAAATGGCAATCTCAATGCACCTTCGATTATGGTCGGGGAAAAGGCATCTGATCATATCTTGGGCAAAACCCCATTAGCACCCGTGAACCTAACCCCATATGCGCCTGAAAACTGGTATAATCAGCAGCGATAATCCAACTCTCTTGATCAGACGCTGGACGAAGTTTGCTATGCGCTATCCCATAGAGACCAAACCCCACCCTAACCCCAGCATAGCCAACACCACTAATCCTGGATTTAGCCGTCCCCATAATAGCAATGCTAATCCAATTCCCACTAGCACCCCATCTTGAGGGGTACGGATTGCTGTCATCATCACGGGATTGATCAACACTGCCGCCAGCAAGCCAACTACCCCTGCGTTAATCCCTGCTAAAGCGGCACGAAGACGGCGCGAAACCATCCATTTCTGCCAATAAGGCAAAACCCCTAGCAACAACAGAAATGATGGCAGAAACAAAACCAGCATCACAACCCCGCCCCATAACAGCGCCATATACCCTTCAACCATGACCGCCCCAAGAAACCCACCAAAGGTGAATAACGGTCCGGGCATGACCTGTGCCATGCCATAACCTGCCAGAAAATCAGCGAGCGACACCAGACCCGTATCGACCACTGATGCCTCTAAGAGAGGCAAGACGACATGACCACCACCAAAAACCAAAGTCCCTGCCAGATAAAACTGGCTTAAGGCAAACCAACCGCTTTCGGGCAACAGATGCGCTAGCAAAAGCAAACCCACCAGCCCTTCCACAAACAGCACTAATGCAAAAGATGACCAATTGCGGCCATGACTGAATAACTGTCCCCCTGCCGTACCTTGATCTAAACGGATCAATAGCAAACCCAAGCCGCCACACCCAAGAATAAGCAAAGGCGTCATTAATGGCATATCCAGCCACAACACCGCGACCGCCATGGTGATAGCAATAGTCGCCTTTTCAATACTAAGGGCAAAGCCCTTTGCCATGCCAATCACCGCATGAAGCACCACCGCCGCGGTAACCAATTTCAACGCCATAATCAGCGATAAAAAATTGACACTTAATGCAACCAAGCCATAACCAAAACTGATCATTAATATGGCTGATGGCAAGGTAAAGCCAATAAAGGCCAGCACCCCACCACCAAGCCCACGCCATGATACCCCAAGAGCAAACCCAAGCTGGCTAGAGCTTGGTCCCGGTAACATATGACAAAGGGCAAGAAGATGTTGAAAATCAGTGGCGCTTATCCATTGGTTTCGTTCAACAAAAGCGACGCGGAAATATCCGATATGTGCAACTGGCCCACCAAAACTGGTCAAGCCAAGCCAAAGAAAGCTTAAAAAAATCTGGGTATAGGATGGTGTTGATCGTGATGCCATATCCTCAACGGCGTTTACCTGATCTGCCATGGGTCAAGATAAGGCAAAATGCTGAAATCGCTCTGGCAGATCGGCAATCGCCGCTTGATCCGCATTTGCAAAGGCAAAGCGCAGATGGTCTTCGTAATCTGGGCCAAAAAAACCACCAGGAATAGTCAGAACACCCGTTTGCCGCATTAGCTCGGCTGATACCTCGCGGCTTTGATGCGATGGGTAGGGATGCCGAACAAAACCAAAATAGCCTCCACAGGCAGAAATCGACCAACCCTTTGCGGCGGCAATCGCCTCTTTGAAAATGAAACGCCTTGCCGCAATTTCCTGACGATTGCTTTCCCGCCATTTTGCCAATGATGGGATCGCCTTGATCAACGCTCTCTGCCCAATGCGTGGGGCACAAATCTGAATATTGTCAGTGATCTTTGCCATCTCAGCGATCACCTTTTCTGACGCCGTCACAGCACCCAAACGATACCCAGGAACGCAATAAGCTTTGGAAAAACTGTAAAGCTGAATAACCGTATCAAGCCACACGGCATCATCACCTAAGCTATGCGGCCTGCTGATATCTAAATCTAAAAAATCACGATAGGTTTCATCCAAGATCAAGGCCAACCCATGCTGACGGCACAAAGCCAACAGATCAAACAGCAAATCATCCGGATAACGAAGGCCAGTAGGATTGTTCGGACTTACCAAGGCGATAGCCCTTGTCGATGGGGTGATCGCATCACTAAAGGCCTCTACGCTTGGCAGAAAAGCCTGTTCAGGATCACCCTTTATGCCGATGGCCTCAATCCCAAGCATAGCAAGGCTTGAGGAATGGTTAAAATAACTAGGTTCAGGTAACAGCACATTATCACCTGCCTTAGCTAGCACCATGGCTGTGATGATAAAAGCCTGATTGCATCCCGATGAGATCAGCACCTGATCAGAGATCACACTCGTGCCGTAAACCTGACTGAGATGATCAGCGTAAGCAGCGCGTAAATCTGGCTCACCCTCAATTGCACCATAACCAAGCACATCCCCACTCGCTGCTTCTTCAGCGAGGGCCACCATCAAATCATGATGTGGAGGATAACCGGGAACAGCCTGAGACAAATCAATCATGGGCGCGGTGCCGTGATATTGCGAAATCCATTCCTGCACTAATGCCACTGGCGGGGCAGTTAGATGATGAATATCAGGATTAATAGCATAGGTCATGGCAACAGCTTTGAATGTGATGAAAATAAAAAACCATAATATTATCCTTAGCGCAAGAATAGCGAAGTGCCTAAGATAAAACTCTTGATCAATCTTTTAAACCTAAGGTAACCTTTTGTTAATAAGCCTGTGACAGGGTCATAGCCAATGGCAAAAGATGAGCATAAGGCCAAAGATCACAACGCCGCCAAAAAGGAAGCTTTTCTTGATGGCGCCTATCGGATCAACACGACTGATGATGCCCGGGCTTTCTATGATGCTTGGGCTAACTCCTATGATGATGAAATTACAACAAATGGCTATTTGACGCCTTTGCGATGCGCGCGTGCGCTTGCTCAGGCGGCGGATGATCTTACTCGCCCTATGCTGGATATTGGATGCGGTACTGGCATTTCTGGACTCGCCATGGTTGAAGCTGGTTTTACCACCATTGATGGGTCAGATTTATCAGAAGAAATGCTGGATAAAGCAAAAACCAAAGGGGTTTATCGAAACCTCTGGCAAGCGGATTTAAAACAGCCCTTTCCCTTTGCTACTGGCACCTATCATTATCTTGCCGCGATTGGCGTTATTGCCACCGGACATATGCCACCAGAAACCATCCCACGATTGGTAAACTTGCTTGATCAGGGCGGCTTTATGGTCTTCTCACTGAATGATCACACCTTGGAAAACCCTGATTTTGAAGCAAATCTTCATACTCTTGTGGATAACAAAACCATCACCATTCTTTTTGAAGAATATGGTGATCACCTGCCAGGAATTGGACTGAAGTCCAAAATCTTTACCTTAAAAAGGAACTAAAAATGGCTGAACACCTGACAACTGATCTGATCAATCTGTCTCGCTATCCCATTCATGAAGATGGGCCAGAACGCCAACAGCTTATTGCGCATATTCGCGCCCAATTAAATGAAACAGGCTGTGCGATTTGTAAGCAGTTTTTGACACCAAAAGCGATTGAACAGATCACAGCAGAGGCCGAAGCTGTGTCACATCATGCTCATAAATCCTTTAACCGAACCAACGCGTATTTTACCGCGGATGATCCATCCCTAGACCCATCTGACCCAAGGCGGCGTTTTTTTGAACGTTCTAATGCTTTTATTCCTGCTGATCATTTCGCAACCCATGGCGCTTTAAGACAAGTTCATGATTTTCCCGCGTTTGACCCGTTTATCAAAGACTGCCTTCAGCAAAAGGATTTCTATCGCTACGCTGACCCATTGGCAGATGTCATCATTAATATGGCACAGGAAGGGGAAGGCTTTCCTTGGCATTTCGACACCAACCCATTTACCATCACCCTGGCAATACAAAACGCAGAACAAGGTGGTGCGTTTGAATATGCCCCTGATATCCGAAAAGAAACTGAAAACTTCGATGAAGTCTCAAAAGTGCTGGACGGCAATTCAAACCGGGTGGTTAGCATCAATCTTGAACCTGGGGATTTGCAATTGTTCAAGGGCCGATATTCACTTCACCGCGTTACCCCACTTAAGGGGCAACAGCCTCGCTATGTCGCTATTTTTTCTTATGTGGATCAGCCTGATATGGTGGGCGCCCCTGAACGCACGCGCCAACTTTATGGCCGGGTTCTGCCTATCCATATGGAACGGGCCGGGCTCAGAGGTGATGCGCTGGTGGATTGATTTTTAAACCAAATTATCTTTGGCCTTGTTTTGCTAATTTGGGTTAGCCGTTTTGGCCTAATCGCTGAGAAGATTAACGCCCTTGCCATCTAAAGGCTGCCTTCCGGCTATTTTAGCTACGATATGATCTGGCCATGCCAGTTTTGTCAAATTGAGAGCAAATAATACCCCGTCCGTTCCTGCCTTGAGTGGCCTTTTAGTGGTAAATGCGCCCTCGCCCTCAATTTCCAGCATCTCAGCAATCACATCCCCTTTTTGGACGATAGAACCTAAAGGCAAGTGATAGATCATCAAGCAGGGGCGGTCAGCACGAAGATATTCTAACGCTGTTAATGGCAGAGCAGGCGGTGCCGATGGCGGGGTGAGGGGGTGATCATCAATCATCCCGCGACCAACCAAAAACTGATAAAGATTATCAGCATCTTGTTTGTTCATTTCTTCTGCCACCTGATCAAGACCCCGATATTCCAGCGTTGCCGATAACACAGGCTTTGGCCATGCCACATCCGGATACCGGCGGGCTAATTTGATCCATAACCCTGGCCAAACCTCATCAAAAGACCCACCACCAGAATCCTCTGCCGTCATTGTTGCCGCTGATCCCATCCAATCTGATAAATCTTGATAGTCGGGCATAAGCTGAGGCACGATATAAATATGATTAAGGGCATCATCGTCACAATGCAGGTCAAGCACCATATCAGCGTCATACGCCTCCATCATGACCATATGCCGCAGACGTTCCAATGCCGTAACAGGGGTTTGGGCTTCAAGTTTTGATTTCACAATTTGTCTGATCAAGCGCTGATTTTCATCAGGATTATTGCTGAAAACATGGGATAAATCTTCACTATCCTGATGTATTAAAGCGTCCAGATCAGGCCAATGCCGATTATAGTTCATAGCATTAACCGGATGGTAACGCCCCCGATGGGTACCAAAGGCCAGATGCGTCATGCCAAGCGGATTCACCAATGGCAGAAGAACAATTTCTGCCTTTAAGAGACCTTTCTTTTCCGCCTGCTCTAGCCGCGAGATTAAGTGATGCAGTACCAACATACCTGGTTGTTCATCTGCATGCAGTGCTGCTTGAAGATAGATTTTCGCTGTCGGCTGATCTGGACGAAAACGGATCATAGTCAATTCATGGCTGGTGCCTGCACTATCACCAAGGATCTGATGAGTTTCCCTTATCATGATCTGCTCCTTTAATATTCTGATCTATCGGATCAGATTAAGCCGGATGATTAGCCGCGGGCGCCTAGCATCAGGCAGATGCCTGTTCAGCCGCCGGTTCACCAAGCCAAAGATGAAAATAATCAAAAGTGTCAGCACAATAAAATAAAAGGCAATAATCGGATAAGGAACAAATGGATTGAATGTCTTATCCGCAAAGTAACTAGCGTAATATAACGCATCACCAGATTGCCGCCATGCCGGAAATCCAGAAAAAAACACCAACGTTGTGGAATGAAACAGAAAAATGGCCTCATTCGTATAGGATGGCCATGCCAGACGCATCATATTTGGCCATTGCACTTTCCAAAACATTTGCCATGGTGTCATACCATAGGCATTAGCGGCCTCAATTTCGCCCCGTGGTGATGACCGGAGTGCACCATAAAAAATCTCTGCTGAATACGCGGTGGTGTTAAAGATCAAGACCAGCAATGCCCCTAACCAGGCACGGGTCAGCCATCGTGTTTCCAAATCAATGACCACAAACCATAAATCAAGCGTCACCCCGACTTTGGGCAAGAGAACAAAAAGTTCATAAGCAAAAAAGAATTGAATAAATAAGGGTGAGCCCCGAAACAGAAAGATAAAACCTGAAGAAAACCGGCGATAAAAACCTCGTTCAGATGCCTTACCTACGGCAAGTACCATGGCAAACCAGTAGCCAAGGCAGACCGCTAAAACCCCAAAGAACACATTCCATATCAGCCCTGACCCAATTAAGGCAAACTGATCACAAAGGGTAATATCTGATTTTGGGAGAATTCTCTGACCATAGCCAATGGCACGAAGACCATAATCCTGAAATGAGGCAAGACAGGATGCGCTCACGGTAATTATGCCCCCTCTTTTTGCTGATTAAAGACCATGGACTGTCCCTGTGAAAATCGCTTATTGAGATAGGCAAATCCTCGCTCACTCATCCATGTCATCATCAGGTAAAAAGCCAAAAGGCCGAGAAAATACCATATCCGCCAATCCGGATGCGGATAACTAAAGGCTGAGGTTTTTGCCCCGCCCAGTTCACGCGCCCAATAGACAATATCTTGTATTCCCAGCAAGAACAGTAATGGCGTCGCCTTGATTAAGATCATCCATATGTTTGATAACCCCGGCAAAGCATAAATCCACATCTGGCGAAACATAATGCGCCAATACACTTGACGCCGTGTCATACCATAAGCTGCCGCCGTTTCCAGTTGAGCTTTGGGGACTGCGGCCATAGCACCAGCGATGACATTTCCAGCAAACGCCCCAAACACCAAGGCAAAGGCAATAACCGCCAAGCTAAACCCATAAAAATCATGAACCCATTGGCTGGCTGAAGATAATGGCATTTTAGCGATATCACACACGACAAAATCATTGCCTTGCCAGACTGAGCCAGTTTGATCAGAACATAAACTGCGGTGGCGCAAATATTCTATCCCTTGATCAAGAGCAAGAGGGACAAAAAGAAAAAACACTATATCCGGAATACCGCGCACCATAGCGATATAAAGAGTGCCAGGAAGCCTGACCAAAAAGAAACGCGCCCGGCTTGCTGACGCGCTAAGAAGCCCTAGCAAAATAGCCAAAGGTGCAACCGCCCCAATCAACAGCAAAACAATCAAAAAAGATTGATAAAACGCCATATGCTTTGGGGTGCTCAGATAACATCCAAGCCACGCAAGACCGCTTATCTGATCCGGATTAACACAAGACAGCATTTTGTGATTCCTGAAAAAACCACATCCTGATCAAGGCAGAACACTGCCCTGATCAGGATAGGTTTAATCCTTAGAAGGTCTGGGCATCATCCCCAAACCATTTTTTGATCAAGGTGTTTAATGACCCATCTGCTTTCATTGAATCGATAGCAGTATTCATTTTTGCCTTCAGGGCACCATCAGATTCGCGCAAGCCCATGCCAACGCCGCCACCGATACCAATTTGACCAACAACTGCCAATTCATTTCCTGATTCATCAACGATTGGCATCAGGTAATCCCCATCAGCTAAAACGGCATCCGCTTCACCATTACGGACTGCGGCAATAGTTTCATCAGGTGAAGCAAACTCAACCAAAGTCGCACCTGAAGAAGCCACATGACCAGCCTGAATTGTCCCTGTCTGGGCAGCGATCACAGCTGTGTTAACATCCACATCTGCGCCAGAGAGAGCCACATACATTGATGGGCTAGGTGGGTAGTATTCATGGGTGAAATCAATCACTTCATCACGTTCAGCAGTAACCGACATCCCCGCAATGATCGTGTCATAGTTGCCTGATACCAGGTTAGGAATAATTGAATCCCAGTCATTCACAACCCAAACACAATCTAAATTGGCGCGGCGGCAAAGCTCATCACCAAGCTCTCTTTCAAAGCCATCAACTTCATTTTTATCGTTAATAAAGTTGTAGGGAGGGTAAGCCCCCTCGGTCCCCATGCGAACGGTTTCTGCCAAAGCAGGGCCAGCGAGAACGCCAGCAAAGATTGTTGCCAAAATAATTTTTTTCATCGTTACCTCCGATAAATGCGCATCCTTAATGTTATGCTACAGCACCTGCGCTCAAAAATTGCTGTAACCTTTTGGATTTGGGATGTTCCAGCAGGATCTCTGGTGCTCCTTCCTCCTCAATTCTTCCTTCATGCAAAAAGATCACCTGATCAGACAAATCACGAGCCAGTCGCATATCATGTGTTACCAAGAGCATGGTTCGGCCTTCTTCGGCTAGCGCTTTGATCACGCGAACAACCTCTTGTTCTAGTTCTGGGTCAAGCGCCGAGGTCGGCTCATCAAATAGCATCGCCATCGGTTCCATCGCAAGCGCACGGGCAATGGCCGCGCGTTGTTGCTGGCCACCTGATAACTGGGATGGCCAAGCCTCCGCCTTATCGGCAATACCTACTTTATCAAGCAACTCAAGCCCTTTGATGCGCATATCTTCACGTGGATGCCCAAGCACCGTAACCGGTGCCTCAATGACATTATCCAAAATGGTCATATGGGACCATAGATTAAATTGCTGAAAAACCATGGAAAGATTGGTTCGCATGGCAATAACTTGCGATTTACTGGCAGGTTGGCGGCGTGCACCTTCACCTTTCCATGCCACCGCTTCTCCTCTGAACAAGATATCTCCGGCGTAGCTTAACTCTAAAAGATTGCAACACCGAAGGAGCGTTGATTTTCCTGATCCGGATGAGCCAATAAATGTTACCACCTTACCGCGCGGAGCCGTAAAACTGACCCCTTTAAGGACTTCGAGATCATGATATTTCTTATGTAGTCCCCTGACCTCAAGCACTGGCGTATCAGTTAATGGTGTGGCCTTCGTGGTCATACTTGCGCATTCCTGTTTGGGGAAACATTTTAAATGAATAGGTTATCATACGTCCATATTATTATATCTGACAAATCAAAACTCTAATCACCATGTTGTTTTCACCCCCTGCATATCAGCTTTCAGCATAGCCATGAAAACCAGAAAATCACCTGCGCCAGTTGAGACGCTAAAGCAATGGCAAGAATTCAATTTTGAAGGAGGAGGAATTTGAAGAGGGAGGTTTTGGGTTTGGAATGGTGCTGCTGAGAAGACTTGAACTTCCGACCTCTCCCTTACCAAGGGAGTGCTCTACCACTGAGCTACAGCAGCGTTGGCGCTTTTCT
>Ga0181569_10001410_pt1 | contig 18951 bp, 14 predicted proteins | sample 101ome_19_FD_132452 | JGI IMG/M metagenome (GOLD analysis project Ga0181569, IMG submission 132452) | Coastal salt marsh microbial communities from the Groves Creek Marsh, Skidaway Island, Georgia - 101405AT metaG (megahit assembly) | ecosystem: Environmental > Aquatic > Marine > Intertidal...
AAGAGGGTGGCATTGCCCGAGAGTTCTCGAGGACTAGGTATGGTCGAGGACAGACTGCGTGAGGAGGCGTTGGAATACCACGCTGCTGAACCAGCCGGAAAAATCCGAGTAGAGCCCACAAAGCCTCATGGAACAGCTCGTGAACTTTCGCTGGCATATTCTCCTGGTGTTGCATATCCTTGCGAAGAGATTGCTGAGAATCCAGATGAGGCCTACAAGTACACATCGAAAGGGAATCTGGTAGCTGTAGTCAGTAACGGTACTGCAGTTCTTGGATTAGGTGATATCGGAGCACTTGCCGGAAAACCGGTTATGGAAGGAAAGGGCCTTCTGTTCAAAGCATTCGCAGACATAGATGTTTTCGACATCGAAGTTGATAGGACAGATGTCGACGAATTTGTCGAAGCGGTAAAGGCGATTGCTCCTACTTTCGGAGGAATCAACCTTGAGGATATCAAGGCACCAGAATGCTTCGAAATCGAACGTAGGCTCGTCGCAGAATTAGATATTCCAGTAATGCACGACGATCAGCATGGTACAGCAATTATCTCTGGTGCCGCCCTAATCAATGGATTGGAAGTAGTTGAGAAGGACGTCTCAGAAGTCAAAGTAGTGATTTCTGGCGCTGGTGCCAGTGCAATTTCTTGCGCTCAGCATTACCTTCGCCTAGGGGTTAGCGAGGAAAATCTGCTGATGTGTGATAGCAAGGGAATACTCACCAAATCACGTGGTGATAATGGTGAGTTAAACGAATACAAACTCGCCTTTGCGAGGGATGTTGAGGACGGTGGATTAGCCGAGGCAATGGTCGATGCAGATGTCTTCCTCGGCCTATCAAAAGGAGGTTTGGTCTCTGGAGATATGGTGGAATCAATGGCCGAACGACCATTGATCTTCGCTCTTGCAAATCCTGACCCCGAGATTCTTCCAACAGATGTTCAGGCAGTCCGTGATGATGCAATCATCGCGACCGGACGCTCAGATTTCCCAAACCAAATTAACAACGTACTCGGATTCCCTTACATCTTCCGTGGCGCACTAGACGTGCGTGCTACAGAAATCACGGAAGGAATGAAAATGGCCGCAACCAATGCTCTTGCGGATTTGGCTAAGGAGCCTGTGCCGGACGAAGTCGCCGCTGCATATGCTGGAGAACAAATGCAATTTGGACCTGAATATCTGATTCCAAAACCGTTCGATGCACGTGTCTTAATTTGGGAAGCCAGCGCAGTAGCGCAAGCAGCTGTGGATGAGGGAATGGCGCGAATTCGTGCTGAGGAATTCGATGTTCAGAAATACAGAGAGGACCTCGAGGCGAGGTTAGGATTGACTCGTTCAATTATGCGACATGTAATCAATCAAGCAAGGAAAGACAAGAAGAAAATTGTCTTCTCAGAAGGTGAAGAGCCTACTATCATTAAGGCTGCGGCTCAATGTATGGTCGAGGGAATATGCGATCCAATCCTTCTAGGTCACCCTGAGCGTATTGAAGCGGTTAAGGAGGAGCTTGGTCTTACTTTTGATTGCGAAATTATCGACGTCAGATATGATCCTCGCAGGCGTGGAGATTATGCAGATGAATTACACAAACTTCGTGGACGTAAAGGACTGACACGAAGGGATGCGATTAACCAATTGAAGTCTCCAAATTACTTTGGTCCAATGATGGTACATTGTGGAGATGCCGATGGATATCTTGGAGGCATCGCTCATAACTATCCAGATATCGTAAAGCCATGCCTGCAAACAATTGGCCCTGACCCTTCTTCGCATCGAATTGTGGGTCTGTACATGATGACTGTAAATGGTCAACTGATGTTCATTGCAGATGCTACAATCAATATCTATCCAGATGCAAGAACGCTGGCAGAAATTGCCATTCAAACCGCTAAGGTTGCTCGAAGGTTTGGAGTTAGTCCAAAGGTTGCTATGCTTTCATTCTCCAACTTTGGAACCTCTAACGAATTGCGTACTGACCGAATTGAGGAAGCCATCGCAATGGCTCGTGAATTAGATCGCGGTCTGGTTATCGATGGCCCAATGCAGGCGGATACTGCTCTTGTTCCTGACCGTCAGAACGAGTTCCCATTCATGGAATTCGACGGCCCTGCCAATGTATTGGTGTGCCCTAATCTGGCTTCGGCAAATATTGCCTACAAATTGCTTCAGAGAATTGCGGGCGCAGAAATGACTGGTCCTATTCTAGAAGGCCTAGCCAAGCCGGCTCACGTACTCCAGCGAGGTGACTCGGTTAGGCAGGTTGTCCACATGGCTGCAATAACTGCCGTTGATGCACAAAGGCACGCAAGACAGCGACTGTGAATCAAACGTTTTTGCATGGTGGTAAAAGAGGATGAACAAATGGATGACTCTCAGGGGAAGTTTAGTCTACGCCTTCTTCGTTACTTTTTGTTACTAATTTTGGCTGTGCTGAGCTTAGCAATTCTTTCGATGATATACGAGGGTTGGTTATTCGGTGGAGTTTCCTTCCAACAAACAACACTAGGTTCGCCTCTGTGGTATATCGGCCAAAGATTGCTTGATTCGGTTTATCCGTCGACTTGATTGATAATTTACATATTAACACAAATCACAGGGAATATAGATGACGGGACAAAGTTGAATATTCACGTCAATATGTAGTTTCATGGTTGTGGGTGGACCCTGCTCTATAGAGGGGTGCAACCGGACCCGAATGTACAACAGTCCGGTCTGCTACAAACACAAAGACGATGCAGAAGATATCTGGTGGGCAGAGGAAGATAATAGCGTTGAGCGAGGAACCAAATCCAACAGGTCTATTGTTGGGTGGTTCCTTTGGGAAACGTATTTTGAAGGGTTATTTTGGAACATTATCCTTGGTGTAGTACTATTCCTTGTTTTGGTTATTTCTGGTGCTCTCTGAAAGGTGAGAACGATTCATTCATCATCTTCACGATCTGATTTAATATGATTAACAAAAAGTGTAGCCTATGATTCATTCCACTTTCTTTCGCTTGTAGAATAATCTCCAAAGATAGGCGGTTATCGCCACTAAGCCTATGGCCCAACCTGGAATTATCAGCAAAATAGCAGCAATTGCTACAATCTCTTCCATCATTGAATTCCCTCTACAATTGCATCAATTTCTCAAAGATTCGGCGGAGATTCAACTTCTTCATAGAGAATTGAAATCGATTGATCGATGTCTATGTAATCTTGGCCACTATCATAACTAATTCTTAGATCGTGAATTTCGTTTGTAATTCTGTGATGTACCTTCCAATTCGCAATTTCACCTTCATCAACAGTCGTTGGACGAACCAAGCAAGCATCCTCCGCTTCATCGAAAAGGCGCCAAGTGATTTCCACTTCTCTACCTCCTCCAACATTCTCGATTAGTTCTGGGTTTTCTACATCTGAGTCGATGATTATCATCGAAGGATATTGTCCCGCATTCTTGGGTATGGAGTTTATTTCAAGGGAGGTTGGCTCATTCGTTGTATATTCATTCCATTTGATATTGAGTTCTATTCTTACAATAATTGTTAGGTTGTCTCTCGATTCCATCTCGTCGATTGCAAACGCATCTAGATGGTAAATCCCGTGCTCGGAGAATTCTACCGAAACCGTTTGTGATGTTTCTGCGGCCACTAAAATCGGGCTTCGACCATCATTAGGATCTATTCCAAAACTAACTAACTCATGCTCTGAGCTTGTTTTTGAAAAATCAAAATCCAGGATTACGTTTGATTTAGATTGTAAATCTCCATCAACGTATGTTTCAACAATCGTACCATTTGTAAATTCATAATTTACCATCAATTCGATTCCGCTATTTTCATCGGAATTCGTAAGGCATCCACCAATCGCAGAGGACAGTAAGAATACCGTCAGTATCGCAACTGGGTTGATGCGCACGATTGAATCAAATCAATTTCTGATTTAACGGAAATGGTTTGTCGTTCTAATCTGAATCTTCCTCTACTTCTACTTCCTTCACCTCATCAAGTGATGGAGGAGGAGGAATCTGCGAGTCGGATTCAACTAGCGAAGATTCTTGCCTAGAATAGGCAATAGCGACTAGAATAAGCAAGAAAGCGAGGGCAAATGCAATTCCAATTCCACCCGAAAGGACTTCGGTTACTCCTTGCTCATCCATCGCATCGCAGATCCCGTCATTATCGGAATCTGTAGGCCAATCTCCACTGTCCATTGAATCAGTTCCACAATTATCTTCGTCTATATCGCTCCAATCATCGCCATCTCTGTCGGCATCTATTGAATCATCAATGCCGTCACCATCGGTGTCTAACCAACGATTAGCATCAAGGGGGAAATCGTCCTCTGAATCCAGATATCCATCATTATCGTCATCTGTATCCTCGGCTACCGAACCTGTTAATCCTGATTTATGCTCGTCTGGGAAGCCGTCCCCATCTGTGTCTCGACCCATTGCTGGGTCCATAGGCCAAGCATCCACAGTATCATCCACTCCGTCTCCGTCATCATCAGAATCTTCCTCAAGAGATGTGGGGCAGTTTGGAATTACGAAAGAATCGGGGCGACCGTCTCCGTCTGAATCGATGTAAGCACATGCTTCGTTAGGGAAGTCGTCTTGATGGTCTTTCCAATCATCATTGTCATCATCATCATCCTGATTATCTCCGATTCCATCCATATCATTGTCTTTCCATTCTTCAGAGTTGTAAGGAAATACGTCTTCGACGTCAAGATAGCCGTCATCATCATCATCATTGTCGAGATTATTACAGATATCATCACCATCAGTGTCAGTCGGCATTGAGGTAGGATCTATTGGTGAGTGAGAGCAAGCAATTTCTTCCGAATCTAACCAACCGTCATTGTCATCATCCAAGTCTTCTGTAATATCGTTACAGCCATCTAAGTCATTATCATTAGAGGCATCACTTGTCCAACCTTGATCTCCTGTAGGGCAGTTGTCCAATTCGTCGACTACTCCATCTCTATCATAATCTAGAATCATTACTCGGATTAGAGTGCCATTTTCTACTGAATTGAAAGTGTTTCCACCCATTGTGATACTACAATCGTTCTCATTATTTTCACTGTAACAGTTTGGTATTGACATCGCTATGTCGCCAAACTCATTTTGTAAGACTTGAGATACTGGGGAAGCTGACCTAGTTGTGGAGTATACTCCTCGAATCCAATCGCTGTTTGCTTCATCATCAACCTTCAATGCCCAACCGATTCCATATGAACGGCCATTGTGTGTTTTACCGGCAACTTCAATCGTACAAGGTGTGACTTGCCAACAACCGGAACCTGCTACAATAATTTCACCATTTGAACCTACAGAAGCTGAATGAATGTAAGCATCTCCAGTTTCATCAGAATCCCAAAGGCCCTCCCATTGCTGGTTCTCATGGTTCAATATGCCCCACCAAGCATCTGAACTACCTGAGTTATTTACCCAATATCCAGTTACTGTGAAATTGCTAGAATAATGGTTGCCACCCACAAGTACTCTGTCATCATCGATTGGCACCATTACTTGGACATAATCAACTCCATCGCCTCCGATTTTTTCGTACCATTGGTAAGTCCCATTGGCAGAATATTTTGCCACGAAACCGTCTCTACGAGTGATTACATCATCAGGAGATAATCTGAACGCACAAGTATCGAGAAATGTGCTGTCATGACAAACTGAACCAGTCACCAAGACACCACCATCAGATGTCGCGACGATACCCATCTGTTGGAGAGACCAATATCCTCCTCCAAGCTTATGGTCCTCTGTGGAACTACCGAGGGTCTTCACCCAATTAATAGAACCATCAGAGGATAATTTGGCGAAAAATATGTCCGCATCTCCTTTGCTTAGTGGCCCTTGAACTCCATCTACTGAGTTCAATCTGCATTGGGAGCTAGCAACATCGCAGAATGTACCTTGAAGGTATATTTCACCGTTCGGTCCCTCGTCCAAACTGTGGATCACGTCATTTCCATCCGACCAAAAAGCCCGTGACCAAATTACCTCTCCAGAAGGATTCATTCTGAAAATGAATGCGTCAAGATTTCTTCCCGGTGCTTCAAGCAACATACCGTCTCCTTGGAAATAACATTCGTTTGACAGCCAACAAAATCCACCGGCTACTAAGACATCACCGTTCTCTAAAACAATTATCTCATCGATTCGATCACCGTATCCACTGTGAAATAGATGTGCTGAGATTCTGTTTCCTCCATTGTCCATTACCGCGACGTAAGATGGAGTGAAACTCGGTGTTGTTTCGGTTCCAGATTGGGAGGTTAATTCACACTCAAAAGTAGAACTAACTTCAGTACTTGAACGACCACATAATGAGCCTCCATAATACAGATTTCCAGAATCATCGTAATCCATTCCATTTACAGTCTCGGCATACAAAGAATCATCCACGAGATGCAAAGGATCTGGAACATTATTCCCACTTCTCATTTGCATTAAATCTGGGTTTAGTTCGCTTGTTCGTTCAATAGCAGAAGAAAATGACATCAACAGTAGAATGCATACTGTGGCCATGACGGATATCTTACGCATAATGCGAAAGAAATCCTCTCGTATTTTATTTTCTCCAATGTTGATTCACATTCAATTGAATACAAATCAGAGCAGGACCTTAGGAGATGAGGCCAAAACCTGCTGGCTACATGCTTCTTCATACTGTTGGAAATTTTCCCTAAACATCTGTGCTAGAAGGTTGGCTACATTGTCGTATCTTTGCTTATCTGACCATGTTTCTCGCGGTTGGAGAATTTCACTAGGAACACCTTCACATTCTAGAGGTACTGAGAAGCCAAATCTCTCATCCTCGACAAACACTACATCTTCTAAATCACCGCGTAGTGCTGCATTCAAGAGAGCACGGGTCCAACGAATTTTTATCCTATTTGACTCGCCATATCCACCTGCTACCCATCCAGTATTTATCAGCCAGCAGTTGGCGTTTTGTTCGCTGATTTTCTTCGAAAGTAAATCTGCGTATATACTTGGATGGCGGGGCATAAACGGCGCGCCAAAACAAGTTGAGAATGTGGCTTGAGGTTCAGTTACTCCAATTTCTGTTCCGGCAACCTTTGCAGTATAACCTGACATAAAGTGGTAAGCGGCTTGGTCTGGAGTTAGTCGAGAAAGTGGAGGTAAAACCCCGAAGGCATCACAGGTCAAGAAAACTACATTCTTTGGATGACCTGCAGTTGAGTCAGGAGTTCGGTTTTCTATGGCTTCGATAGGATAGGATGCACGTGTATTTTGGGTAAGGGTTCCATCATCGAAATCGGGAACTCCATTTGAATCAAGGATTACATTTTCCAAAATTGTTCCAGGCATTCTGGTTGTTGCAAAGATTTCGGGTTCGTCTTCCTTTGAGAGACCAATTAACTTGGCATAGCAGCCGCCTTCGAAATTGAAAACTCCGTCATCCGACCAACCATGTTCATCATCACCGACTAATGCCCTGTGAGGATCAGCGGACAGAGTCGTCTTTCCTGTCCCGGACAGTCCAAAGAATAAAGCCGACTCTTCTCCATCGGTATTTGCTGAACAATGCATTGGCATGATTCCTCTTTCTGGTAGAATGTGATTCATTATTGTGAAGATGGCTTTCTTGATCTCGCCAGCGTAATGAGTTCCTCCAATAATTACCAAACCCCGGTCTAATGCCAGTATAACGAAGACTCCGGAATTTACGCCATCATCATCAGGGTCAGCGACTAAGTCGGGAGCGTGTAAAATCGTGTATTCAGGAACATGATCAGTCAATTCCGAAGGATTATTACGAACGAACATATTGTGGAAGAAGGCAGCGTGCCAAGCCTTCTCGGTAACTAGTCGAACAGGCATTGCATAATTTGTATCAGCACCACAATGTGCATCTTTGACGAATAATTGATCTGCGGAATCAAGGTGGGATTGCACCTTCTTGAGAAGATTCTCAAACACCCAGCGACTTGTTGGGCGATTCACTTTACCCCACCAAACATGGTCTGCGTATCCTGGTTCGTCTACGATGAAGCGATCATTGGGTGAACGTCCGGTTCGCTCTCCGGTGGTTGCGAGTAAGACTCCATGTGCTGTCATCTCTGCTTCACCTCGCTGTACAGCAGTTTGATGCAGTTCATCCGAGGAGAGATTCCAATGCACTGAGCCGCTGGGACTTAATCCATGCGTCGACAATGGGGTCGCTGAGACGGCGGCAGTGGATGAGCGCGAGGTGCTCTCCATGTAGTGTGCCTCAGATGTTTACCTTTCAACCATTACGGATAATGCGCGGAGATGTTTCCTCCAAGATATCGATATTCAACTATTCCTGACGGGGATGCGATTATCGCCGAATGCCGTTCCTCGCGAGGGCGTGGGCGAGGAGAAGGACGACCGCGTGATTCGCGAACGTCGATTCAAAATCGGTGCGAACCTCGACATTGGAGACTTAGGTTTAGGCAAAAAATCCGAAGGAGTTGAGGATACTAATCCAAAAGATCCCGATATTAACGAAACCGAAGATGTCGATGAAGCACTAGGAGATGTCTTCGACCCCTTCAAAGATACCTCAGGCAACGAAGCAGGAGCGATAGCTTCTGACGGAACAGTAGCCAGTGCCCCGGAAGATGACATTGTTACATCGATGGCAAAGGATGGAGAACGACGAGTGAATTGGTCGCTTATGGTGTCGATGATATTCGTCTTTAGTGCCCTAAGCGTAGTTGCAGGAACAGCATTCCCACCAATGATTTCATTGATATTGCTACTAATCTTAGCCGGTGGAGGATTTGCTTTTGGAGAACGATGGGTCCCTGACAAGAATCTGCACTTACTTGGCGTTTCGTGGGTCATAATCTCAATGAAGGTTCTTTATGGGCTTGCAATCGAGTTGAATCGCTGGGAATTAGGTGGCTTTCTTCCAATTTCTGTAGAGTTATTGGCCATTCTATTGCTACTTCTAGTTGCACTTAACGTGTTCATAGCGTATCGTCATGATCACGATGCAATCGCTGCACAGGCAACTCTCGTTCTACTGGCTATTGGCTCTACTGCAGGATCGATAGGAGGAGAAGTTGGAGTTGCAGTGATGATTCTATTGGCTACCTTGTTGCTCCATGGTCTGGCACTTCACCGACGCTCTGGAAATCTCGCCGCGCTAGGGGTGGCGGCTTCGAATCTATGGATAGGTATGCATGCAATTACAGATGGGTTTACTGCTGGATCTTTGGTTATAGAGCCTCTTGATACACCACTAATTCTATTCTTACTATTGATACTAGTATCAGGAATTAATGCAGCTATGGCAGCGCGTTTTGCACGGGAAGAAAACTGGTTCTCAGAGGGATTCCGGGCGGTCGGACTCGGTCAACCTGGACTTTGGGGGGTATCGATTTCTTTGGGAATGATTGGAGCATTAATGGCTGTCGCGTCAAGCCGAGAAGATTCCGGTTATGCATTGGGGATGGTTACCTCTCTTGCTGGAGCATTTGGGGGTTCATATCTCGTTGTAAGGGGGGTAGAAAGACTCAGAGTAGCCATACCCTTGATGGCTGGTGCGACATTATTTTCTCTGTTACTAATTTTCGGAGAATCCACCGAATCTGTGTCATTTTTCGATCGATATGAAACATTCACTATTTTCGCCGCGCTTTTGACTGCATTTGTTATTTTACGGGACCAAAACCACGTCACTGATCGTGTGTTATGGGTTGGTTCGGTCGGAATTCTAGTTTTGTTGGTTGTACTGATTCCTGCAAAATCTGAAGCGAATGGAGGGGACGGTGGTTTGGCCCTCTTGGGCCTTCTCACCGCTCTCCATATTGGCACTGCAATTCTCGCAATAATGCGGCAAGCACCTTCTCTGGCAGGTGCTACAGTGCTTCTCCCTTGGTCTTGGGTTCTATTGCAGGAATTTGTAATCGAATCATTCCGAACTGTGATTATAGCAAACGGTTGGACTGACCCTGGAAATCTCATTGATTTAGCGACAACTCCCTTCGCTGCCTATCTAATCATCTCTGTAGTACTGATGCTTATTGTGAATTTACAATTGGGCGAGACAGGAGTAAATCTAGCAGCAGGATTTCTCGGAATTACAGAAATATCAGCCTCTATTCGAGATTCGGGAGCATTGCAACTGTGGGCGATTGGACTGTGGTTGCCAATGGTCACCATCGTAGTGATGGCACATGCTGGTGGTTTTACCGCAATTACCCTCTTGGCCGTGGTTTCAGTCGTCTCACTTTCTCACTTGGGTGCTGAATTTGCTGGGAAAAGACTTGGGGGGCCAATTGCGTTACTGGGAGTAATAGCAGTCAGCGCAGCAGTACTAGGATGGAGGCATGGATTAGACGAGATGTGGATCATTCTCTTGCTCATTGCTACTGCTTCAATTCTCTATCGAGGAGACCCTGAGGATGAGCCAATATTCACCAACGGAATGGCTCTAATGTCTCTTCCACTAATTATTGCAATTTCCACCAAAGAACCGAGTCTGATTCTGGAATCTACTGATGCAATCCCCAATATCGATTTATCATTGACTTCCGTTACTTGCACTGGTTTGGTAATGGCTTTCTATCTTCCTCAGGCAGAGAAAATGGAAAGATTGCTCAAACCAGCGGCAGCGGCTCTTTGGTTACTGATGATTACCATCGGACTTTCTGTCCAAATGCAAAATCAAACCTCAACCATGGCTGGCATTACGTTGTTTGTACTGAGCGCTTTATGGCTTGTAGCCAGAGGAGAAATCAGAGCTGAACTGAAAACTTTGTCACAAAGAGACCAACTTCTCTCAATTGCAGGTCAAGACAACGTCAAGAAGTTGAGCCTCGGAACTGGGCAATTAGACTCTTATGATCCAAAAAGGCTCGAATTGGAGCAAAAACGCAAGAAAAGAAGGGACCTTGCCACAACTGAAGATGATTCAGAATTATACACCACAGATGTATCCCATAGGCCAACAATCGTGCTGTTGGTCCTGTTCCTAGTTCTAGGTTCGGTAATTGTTTGGGGTATGCTATTTTCATCTTCCCCCTTCATTCTACTCATGGCCGGAATTTTCGCAACCGTATTGGTTTCAATCGCCAGATTACGAACCAAACAACTCGATCTTGATTTGCCAACAGTTATGGGAATTGAAATGCCGATAGCATATTCGATAATTGGCCTAATTGTTGCATTAATCTCCGGTCATTTGGGGCCGGGAGCGAGCAATAGAGAATTGCTTGACTTAGCAGTGGTGACGATTGTAATTCTACAATTTGTGATTATCTCTCTCTACCAACGAGATAACCTACTCGATAGGATTCCGATTGCAATTGATTGGTTCGTACTACCTCTAGTCCTAGGCAGGATTGCAGGGGCACTCCTTGTTGAGTCTCTACCATTCCCATTTACCGTTGACCCATTTGATGGAGATTTAATCGGGTGGCAAATTCCTTGGTTGTTACTTGAGGCATTGCTAATCTTAACAATCGCAATAGATGCGATGATAGATTCCCGAAGGTCCAGTGTAGGAAGAGATACGCATTTAGGAAGTTCTGGAAGAGGTCTACGCGCCCTTGCATATGTGATGGTGTCTTGGGGTCCTGCTGGAATTCTTGCAGTTGCTAATGCGATATATGCTGGACGTAAACATCGACAGGTGGAAGCAGTGGGGTTGTCAATAATTTGCCTACCATTAGCACTGTTTTCGATGGGCACATTTATTCCACAAATTATCGAATATCTCGATTGGATTATTCTTACAGGCGGGTTTGTCATGCTTGCATTCGTGGCTGCATCTGTACCAATGAGAATTGGACATTGGACTATGATGGCTGCTATTGATAGTCACATTCTGATGTTTACTGGACTAATTATGGTTAATATTTGGATTATTTATCCAATCGCATTATTCGCCATATCAACCACACTTTGGGTTGTTGGAATATTCCATTTGCGCCGCGTTTTACGAATCTGGGGATTCGGAGATCTCATCTTGGGAGTTGCAGCATCTCTGCTAATGCTAGGCGCTGCATCTTCGATTGATGCAATCGGATTATTCCTTCTGTTAACTGTAGTCGGAGCCGAACTAGCCCTAGTGACTTGGTTAGGACAAAGAAATCAAGAAGCATTGTTACAAGATTGATTTGAGACTGTATATTCTCGATAATTGATTAATGGCGTTCTATAATCGATTTTGCAATTGTCGATTAGTTGAGTTGTGCAGCACTAACCTTGATGACTGACAGGGTGGGGTCACCCACTGTGTCCCGCAGTTGGATCTCAGACACTCCCGATGAGGTAGAGCACCCAACTGTACCTCTTGGCATCAACGAAATGGCCATACCAAGGGCCGCAATTTTACTCTCATTAGCCACCGCCGCCCTATTGATTGGATCTACTGTTGTTGTTGGATACAGCGTTTACGTATTCGTCAAAGAGAATGAAGATGCATTCTCGGTAACCGATCGGGACTTATTGAAGGATGATAACAATCGATGGTACTGGGAAGTTGACTTGTTATTCGATACGTGTGATTCTAGATTAGGTGATTGGGATTGGCCGGATGTTCTATCTGAACAAGACGATGTATTCCTTTATCCTGGTGAATTACGTTGTGACTGGGAGCATCAAGGAGATGGCGATAGGGCTAGTGTTGCGATTTACAATAGAGGTAACCAAACCCTAGATATTGTTCTAGAAATAACTGGGGGAGAGGTTGTCTTTGCCTCAGAGGGAGATACCTTGCTTACCGTGAATGAAATAGGAGTAAATGAAACTGCTATTGTTGAAATCCAGCTGAACAATGCAGTAACGGAGCACGATATCCAGATTCAGGCATCGCATCTTAATGTTCGAGAAGCGGAGGTACTTCTCGATGTGCATATTTTCGAAGGTTCCAATCCTAGAGATTTACACGCTAGTGATGGAGATACTCTTGAGGTACATTACAAGGTTTGGGACGCAGATACAGAACAGCTTCTCGACGAAGGAGATTTACTCGTCACCGCTGGCGATGATTCGAACTTCATTCAAGGATTTGGATGGTCTGCAATAGGTCTAGATATCGACGGAGATAGAGGGTTGATACCCGGTATCGATACTGGTACCACTCACATCACATTACTTCCTCCACCGATTGCCTACGGAAACAGCGATGGCAGTGAACTGCAAGAATCTTGGTTGCGATTTGAGTTGAAGGTGGATAGAGCAACCATATGAGTACCAGCAGACAGGAAAAGGACTTGAGTTCAACAAAGGAGCGGAGTGCATGAACGAGGAGCCAAGCCACTACGCTCTGAACCCCTCATCGGACCTGGTGAAGAGGGCTTCGAAGGTTACCAAGGCTGAATCCGCTCGGAAGGGAGAACCGAAATTCCACATGACCGAAGACATGCGACGATTGTCCACCCCTTGGTCTATTTCTCAAGTCAGAGCTGAACAAATTCAGGCTACCGACCTTCCTGCTGGAGTAATCCTCGATGCAGCGGCTGGAAGCGGTGTGCAACTTATTGCATTGACCACCGGCTTGAAGCGTCCTGGATTGGCTATAGAATTAGACCCGAATGTAGGATTACTATGTGCTGCAAACATGCACATTACCGGTGAAGAGTCAGACCTGCAGCGTACCATGGACCGAGTTCTGGTTGGAGATGGAACGGATGCTGAGAATGCTATCACTGCTTATTGGAATAGCCTAAGAGAAGCAGGAACTAGGGCACATCCGCCGATTGGCATGCTACATCTAGATCCTGCCAGGCCAAGAGATGCACAGAGACATGAGATTGATGAGATGCAACCTGCACTCGGCCCATTGCTGAAGGCCTGGGCTAATCATCTAGAAACTGGCCCACGTGGTCCTGCTGTTTTGCTTGATTTATCGCCTAGACTAAACGAGGACCAGCGTTCGCTTGTTGACGCCACGATTGAGACCACTTTCCCGGGAATCCCAAGAACTTGGGAATACCTGAGTCAAGGTGGAGGTAGAATTGACCGACTATCAGTTTGGATCGGCTCTATTTCCTCCAAGGAACCTTCTCGGTGTATCAGAATGGGCAAAAAGAAGATTATGGCTACAATAGAAGGTAAGGTAGCAGAATCGGAATTAGTTAGCATGAGCTCTCCTCCGCCATACGGTGCATATCTGACAATAGTTGACCCGGCACTCGTTCAATCTGGGCTTCATGAGGCTTGGCTTGACAGGGCACTTCCAGAAAATGCGGGACATTCTTGGCTCAGGCTTGAAGGTAGAAGGCCTCTACTAATCAGCACAGACCCATTGAATGAAGATGACGAAATTGATGCTTTTGTGATTGCAAGCGGAGAAATTGTCCAACACCGCCTAACACCGCCCGAACTTCATACAATCGAACAAACGGCCGCTTCTGCTGCTCGTAATGGTGTTGGCAAGGTTACGCTCAGATGTAGCCTAGATCCAGACGAACATCCGACTCTTCAGCGAAGGCTACACAAGGCTATGAAGGAATTTGATGGCGAAAACGGATTCATGGTGGACCTAGATTTAGATAGAGGTAGTGGAAGCCATACCCTATACATTGTTTGTAAGGAGCAGTGAAGCGATTAGCAATTTTCACGCCCCGTAGGGGCGGCCGTCTCCTTCAAATATGGAGGGTAGGTCGGCGGGATGCCCTATGAGGGCCATCGGGCAACCGATGAACGCGGGGGAACCGTACTATGGCAAAAGTGAATGAAGCAGAACTAGGAGAGGATTTCTCCTACATCCTGAGGCTTGCAGACTCTGATATCGATGGTCTTCGACCGATTGCACAAGGACTTACTTCAATTAACGGAGTTGGACAGCGATCGGCCGGTCAGATTTGTCGCATGGCAGGTATTGATGGAAGTAAACTCGGAGGTCATCTGACCGAAGAAGAGCAAGACAGGATTCGAACAACAATTGACGAATATGCGTTGAACGTGCCTTGGTGGCTCGTCAACAGACAGCGAGATTTGCAGTCTAACGAAGACGCGCACATCATCGGAACAGAAGTCCGATTGACTCGAGACGATGATGTAGCAAGATTAGCTGCAATCAAGACATACCGCGGAATACGCCACCGCAGCGGCCACAAGGTTCGCGGTCAGCGTCTTCGCAGTAATGGTCGAAGTGGTAGTACACTCGGTGTGCAGAGGAAGAAGTGAGGTGGTGAAGTATGGGACATCCTAAGTTTGCAAGACCTAAGACTCAGACTCCAACACACCCTTGGAAGGCTGCCAGAATCGAAGAAGAACACGCTCTCAAGGACCAATTCGGACTGAAGAAGGTCGGTGGAATGCGCGAGATTTGGCGAGAAAAGTCAGCCCTAAGGCGTCACCGAAACCAAGCCATGAAACTCATTGGAAGAGTTGATTCATCAGAAGGTCACTACGCTCAAGAGAAAACCGACTTGGTCGATTCTCTTGTTCGCAAGGGACTACTAGCAGAGGGGTCCAGTGTGGACGATGTTCTACAGATTACCGTAGAGCATATGCTTGCTCGAAGGCTACAATCAGTGGTCTACTACCGTGGTCTTGCGCCCTCAATGCGGGCAGCTCGAAACATGATTGTCCATGGACACATCTCGATTGGTGACCAAAGAATGACCGTTCCTGGATACAAGATTCTCCGACAAGAGGAAGACATGCTGCAATATAGTCCTACATCGCCTTATCTAGATGAGAATCACCCATTCCGTGTCGAGATGGAACAACTCCGAATGACTCGACAGACTGAGGAAGGGGACTTGGAAGAAGTCGGTGGAGTTAGAGCTACCACTGACAATGATGATTTCGTCCAACAAATCAAGGCTGATGCTGAAGAAGCACCTACAGTAGAGGAAACCATTCCTGAAGGAGGCGATGAGTGATGGGCCACAAGGCTGTTCTACACATATTCAGCACATACAACAACGTGCTGATTACCGCTACCGATCTTACAGGAGCAGAAACTCTGGCAAAGGTTTCTGGCGGAATGGTGACCAAGAAGGGAAGCGATGCAGGTGGTCAGTTTGCCGCAACAAGGGCTGCTGAGATGATTGCTGAAATGTTAGCTGAGAAAGAATTCGACCAAGTTATCGTCAAGTATCGAGGAGCTGGAGGGAACCGATCCCACAGTGCACCAGGTGCTACCGCAGCTATTCGTGCACTAACTCGTGCGGGCGTACAGATTACTAGAATCGAAGATGTAACTCCAATCCCGACAAATGGGACTAAGAAAAAGGGCGGCCGAAGAGGCCGTAGAGTCTGAGGTGATTAAGATGGTGAAAATAGAAGTTCTAGACATGGGTGCAGAGAATGCTAAGCTGTTGATTAAAGATAGCGACCGTGCATTCGCAAATGCTCTTCGCAGAACAATGATGTCTGAGACACCAAAGATGGCGATCGAGACTGTTCGCTTCCAGATGGGATCCTTTGATCTATGCCTTTCTTGCGGACACCTCAACCCTGCTGCTGCAGCACGTGAATCATCTGGAGGATCAGGTTGCAATCAGTGCGGAAAGAAGTTGGAAAAAGAGGGAGTTGACTATACAGTTTGGGAAACTAACGGTGCACTACCAGATGAGATGGTAGCTCAGCGCCTTGCAATGATTCCAATCCCAACCGACCACACGATGTTCCATTACGAGGAAACATGTCCAACCTGCAAGGATTTGATCCCAGAAGATCGCGGATGCCCTACTTGTAACATGATATACACTTGCAAGGCATTCGGAACTGAAGAGGGAATGACCGTAACTGCAGGTGACATGATTTACCTAGGTGATCAGAGTCTTGAGATTCCTGAACACTACAGATCCATTCCAATTACAAAATTGTACAAGGGACAAATGCTGGAATTCTATGCCACCGCAGTAATGGGTCGTGGAAGCCAGCATGCAAAGTGGTCTCCTGTTTGTGGTGTTACTTTCGTACCAAGGCAAGTTGGAATTCTGAATAACAAAACCAAGGCTAAGATTCTCTGGGATTTGAATCTCACAATCAATGCGAAGGATTTCGATAAAGATGGACGACTTGAAGACATTGAGAAGGTTGAGACTCTCGCAAAGGAACTCCACCATGTTGGGGATGGAACAGAGATACAGACCGAATTCAAGGATGCAATCACAATTGAAGATGTACCTGGAGACTTCATTTTCAGCTTCGAAACAGATGGCTCAATGAGCCCACAAACTGCACTGGAGATGGCTTCCTCTTCTCTATCAGAGACATTCAGTTCTCTTGGAGACGATCTGAAAGCTGTTCTCTGATGCCGACGTAGCATTCTTGCAGTGCCTCGGAGATGAAGGCGTATGACTGCGGTCTTGGGTAGAGGCACCTGCGGGGGTCACGTCACACTACTGTTCACAGTCGAAGACATCGACGAGGACCCCCTCAAGCAAGGTAGTCTAGGCGCTGGGTTGTGCCTGAATGATGGGGCAGAAGCCATTGCTCGAGGGGAGTTAGGTGATTATTCCCTAGAAGTGAAACTGCTAGATGGAAATGGCGATTCAAAAATGTTCCAGCAGGTTTTAGACCTGCTGAGTGAGGAAATTTCGGCGATTTCAGACTATAGTTGGGAAGTCGCGATTAGAAACAAATTACCATCTTCACAAGGATTTGGAATGTCGGCCGCCGGCGCAATTGCCGCCGCCTCTGCATTCCAAAGAGCCCTCGGATTACCCCATGAGGAGAGTTTTCGAAGATCGCTTGCTATCGCTCATATGGTTGAGAGGCAGAATTCAACAGGGCTTGGAGATGTTACTGCACTAGCTGCCGGAGGAATAGAACGCAGATTGAGACCTGGGTCCCCCTACTCGGGCACAGAACTATTGAACGGGCCTGGCCATTCCGAAGGTTGGACAGAAGATATCCCTACAGTTTTAGCTTGGCGGGCAAATCCAGGAAGGCATACATCGGAATATATTGACGATGATAATTGGAAAGAATCGATTACAGTTGCTGGAAGAAAACAAATGGGAAAACTGTCAGAGGGCCCTTGGAATAGTTCTCGATGGGGAGAACTTCTCGACTCTGCAGAGAAATTTTCAAAACTCTCGGGATTGAGTGATGATGCATCTCGTTCAGAATTGGTTGAGATAGGAAAAAAAGCCACACTAAGAGCTGATTTAGATTCAAAGACAGCGGTTTTATTGTGTATGTTAGGGGAAAGTATTGCCATTGTTCAGCGAGACCTTTCAAAGGAAATCTCCCTAGAGAATTTATTATCTGAATTAACCGAAGATGGTTTGGAAGCTACTCTAACTCACGTAGGTCCACTATCATGAATGCGAGCCGCCAGCTCGCTTTTCATGGAACTCATCAAGTGGAGTCAAATCTAGAGGGCTGGCATCGAGTAAAATTGCACCTCTTTGTACTAAAGAACCAGTAAATCCGTGTCTATACACGATCGCTCCTTGGCCATATTCCCTGACGTATCTGTCAACCTGTTTCTGAGTCTTCTTCCGAGGGAACCTTAGGTCCGCTCCATAGAAGTGCTTAGCATCAATCCAGGCACAAGGAACTCCATTGATTCTGACATCATCAAGCAAAAGCAGGTCAGGGGTAACTACTGCTCGACCTTCAGATTCTTTCTGCTCACGAAGTAAATCCTCCTGTCTTCGAAAACGGATGTCTAGTGAATCAAAGTGTGCACATAGAATGTCTTCGAAAACCTCCGCAGCCGTCTGAGTATCGGACTGATTGACTGAACTGACCTTGTCGGCTTCTTCCGCTTTCGCAAACTCCTCTTGGTCACGTTCATTCATTCTTTCAGGATTTTTCAGAGTCTCTTTAATTCGATTTTTAGACCATCCTCGGCCACTTAATATCGCTCTGAATGTATTGACTGGAGGCGCATCAAAACGTTGCGAAAGGGTGAGTACTCCCTCACCCTTATCATATCGTCTACGTAATTGATTTGCATTTCTCATCAAGCGCCCATGGGAATGTACACTCTTTTCTTGATTCAAGGCACCGCGAAGCGAAAGTGCTTGTTC
>Ga0181569_10001418_pt1 | contig 18883 bp, 17 predicted proteins | sample 101ome_19_FD_132452 | JGI IMG/M metagenome (GOLD analysis project Ga0181569, IMG submission 132452) | Coastal salt marsh microbial communities from the Groves Creek Marsh, Skidaway Island, Georgia - 101405AT metaG (megahit assembly) | ecosystem: Environmental > Aquatic > Marine > Intertidal...
ACCCGGGCTCGAACCGGGGACCCTTCGGTTAACAGCCGAATGCTCTGCCAACTGAGCCATCGAAGCAAATAGTTTAATGTCTTTTCGGACAATAAATATAATAATTAAATATTAGGTATTATAGTTTTTATATAATTACATATTTATATATAAGTTTTTATAACATTTATACACAAATATAAAAAGTAGTTTAACGTCATTTCGGACAAAAATAAAATATTAAATAAATATTTATATAATATTTTATATAATGTTATAGTTTTAAATACTTAAATAATTTTTATATTTTTATTATAAAATTTCATCAACTAATTTATTTTTTAAACATAATGTAGAATCCCACCATAAATCATGTTTTAAAATATCATTTAATTGTTTTTTATTAACATTTGTATTTTCTTTATAAATTTTTTTAATAACTTCCATAAATTGTTTACAATTTTTAAATTCATCTTCCATTTCATGAAATTTACCAACCATAAAAGATGATAATTCATGAATTAACATATATGAATTTTTGTAAATATATCTTTTTTCACATACTACACTAATTATTGTTGCAGCTGATGCAGCAATACCTTCAATATAACTATAAACTGGTGTTTTTAAAGTTCTAATAATATCAATTACTGCAAATGCACCATATAAATCACCTCCATATGAATGAATATGTAAATTAATATTAACAGATTCTAAATTATTTCGAAGTTTATCTGTTTGTAATTTCATATCTAATTTTTTTAATTGTTTAATTAAACTAAAACATGTTTTTGTTGTAACATCACTATAAAAATAAATATTATTATCAATTGTTTCTACAATTTCTTCACCTTCACCATCATCGTTAGTTACATCATCATTAATTTTTGTTACAATGCTCATTGAGTTATTTAATTTTCTTTTCTTTGAATACATATTTTATTATTTATAATAATTATAATCAATTTTAAAAAAATAAATAATATATATAATGAATAATAACAACGATATATTAATAAAATATTTTAAAGAAAAAGGAATTGTAAAAATTATAAATGAATATAGAAAATTTTTTATACATTATGAAAAATTTAAAAATATAATTTTTTTTATTAAAAATATTAATTATGATATTGATATTAATCGTAATTTTATGATATATAATAGAAGTGAAATTAGATATGGTAATAAAACAGTTAAATATTATTACAAAAATGAATTATTTATAGCAGATAGAATAATAAAAATTGATAATATGTATTTTAAATCATATAGAGAACAAATTGATATAATATATGAAAGTTTTAATAATTATAAAAATTTCAAACATAATAATATAGATTTTAGATATATACTTGAAAATGATAGAAATATAAAAAAATTATATTTAAATAATTATAGTTAATTAAATTTCTTCAATTTTTGTTTTTTGTACATTCATATTTTTTTTAATATATAATGTAACTTTTTTAATTACTTCTAATTTCTTAAAATAATTTTCAAAAAAATATCTTAAAATTTCACTATTTTTTTTATTATCACTAAACATTTTTTCAAGATTTTCTTCAAATAATTTTGTATTTTTATCTTCTGATGGTGGTTGTAATTTATATAATAAAGATGTTAAATATTTAATAAATGTAAACATAAATAATACTAATTGTTCTGGTTGATTTGACTTCATTACATTTTCAATAATACTAATATCAACATTTTCATCAAATTCTTTTAAAAAATTTTTATTTTCAATCATTTCATGAATCATTTCTTTTACTTCTGATAAAAATTTAGTAATTTGATCTAATTTATTATTTTCGATATTTTCTTGAAATACATCCCAGAATGCTTTATGTACAGTTTTTTCTACATCTGTATACATTTTTTCATTTTTAAAGACAGGTATTTGTCTTTTATTTAAATATTCTAATCCATCATCACCTGCAATCATTTTAATATTATTTTTTAAACTTCTTAATTTTCTTTCTATGTAAAGATAATCATTATTATTATTTTTTTTAAATTCATTCATTAACAATTCTAATTCAAAATATGATTTTAAAATTGGTCTAATAATAATCAATGAATCTCTTCTTTTCCATTCATTAAAAAAATTTAAATAATTATTAAAATCTTTTTCAAATTTAAGACTATTATTTAATGAATAATTATTAAATAATTTTTCAAACATTAATACAAGTTCATTTGAAAGTGTAATCATTTTTTGATTAAAATCATCTTTACTCTGAACTACTATATCATTATGAAAAACAAATAAATATACTGTTAGAAATACTTTAACAGTTTTATTATTAAATCTTAATTTAAGATTTAAAGTTTTCATTAAATTATTTAGAAATAGTTTGATATTTTCAATATTTTCATTATTTCTAATATATTTACTTAATTCTTCAAATGTTAATTTTAATAATGTTTGATAATCTAATAATTTCTTTTTTTCAATACTTAATGATTCCATCATAATAATTTATTAAATATTTACTTCAATTTTATTTTTTTTTTAATTGTGATTAAAATTATAAATCCTTTAATGTAACATCGATAATTCTATCAATATTCTTTTTATTTCCAATATTAATAAAAACTTCATTAAAAAAAACAGCATATGTTCTAATAAATTCTTTAAAATTTTTAAAAGTTTTTTCTATGGAATTTAACATAATAGTTAACATTTCACCTACTGATTTTGATCTATATTTTGGTTTATTATGATTTTCAATTAAAAAATCTAAAAAATATGTTGTCCAATAAGAACAGAATCCTCCTGGATCACCCTTAATACTATCATAAGTTTCCATAGCTTGAGGTCCACGCTTAAAACCTTGAACTAGTGGACAATATTCTGATAAATTTTTGTATTCTATGCCATATTCAGAAAAAAAATCAGTTAAATAAAAATTCATAGCATCATTTATATCAATACGATCTGGATTATATCCATGTGGTTCAAATCTATATACAATATTTTCTTTTCTATCATAAATAATAGCATTAGCGTGTCCAGATTCATACTTACCATTTTTAGTTCGCGTTTTTATTATTAAAGGAGATATAACATATCTTTTTTTTGAGTTTTTTAAATTAAATATGAAATTACTTGGATTTTTTGTTGGTAAAAATGTTATAATATCATATTCAGTATTATTTTTTTGAAATACAAATATAAATCCTAAATCACTAAATTTTGTTTGTATTTTTTCAATTGATTTAGTATTTAATTCTTCTAAAAGTTTTTGAAATTGTAAATTTGGGAAAAAATCTATTTTATCTTTATGTTTGCGTATTAAATAGTAAATCATAATTATTTCCATCAATACAGTTCCATCAATTAAACCTTTTTCTGATTTTATTTTTTTTGTTTTATGTTTGATAATTAAATTTAAATCATTTTTTTGTGGTGTTTTCATTACTTTTCTAATAGAAGTATTTATACGAGCTAAACTAGTTTTTATTTCCTTATCTGATTTAAAATTATTATTTAATTTATAGAGAATTTTAATTTCATCACATTTTCGAATTAGTTTTTTATAAGTTGGACCATTTCTTTTTATTTTTCTTCCAGAAAATGGATTTATATTATTATTTTCTTCAAATTTTTTACATTTTTTATAGTTTTTTTCATTTTCTTTTTTTACATTTTTTTTATCAATATTCTTAGTTATCTTTTTATTTACTTTTACTACTTTGTGTAAAGAAACCTTTTTTTCACATTCTTTTAATAATTTTTTATAAGTTGGTCCATTTTTTTTAATTTTATAACCAGTTCTTGGATTAATAGAATCATTTTTTAAAAAATCTTTACATATATCATTCATTTTATCATATATATATAATATTTATTTAAATATTATCAGAAAAAAATCAAAAATATTTTAAAAAATACATTTGATATTATAATATTTTAATTTAAAACTTATGCTATTGCAACCATCCAAAATATCATTGAATGCATAACAACAAATGTTTTAGCAACTATACTTTTTGGAATTATATCTCCATAACCTAATGTAAAATTAGTAATACTAGAAAAATAGAAAGAATCAAACCATGATAATTCAGTAGAAAATGATTTTTTATCTATTATATATAAAATTTTATAAATAATACCAAATATTATTATAAGTATTATATTAAAATATAATTTTTCATGTGGTTCATCGAAATATTTAATAAGTTTATTAAATTTTCTTTTAAATAATCTATTAAATATTTTATGAGTTTTTAATATATTATTGCCAATATTTTGATTCATTATATATTAATAATATATAATAATAATTAATTTGACATACTATGTTTTAAAAATTTCACTAAATCTTCATATGATCTATCACCATTATATTCATCTTTTATTTTTTCATCTTTTACATATAATAATGTTGGAAATCCTTCTACTTTATATAATTCTACTAATTTTTTATTTTGTTTTCCATTGACTTCTATTAATTTGATAAATTGATTATTTCCATAATTTTTTTTTAATAGATCCCATGTTGGTTTCATATTTTCACAATGTGGACATCCATCTAATGAAAAAAATAATAACTCTTTATATGGTTTATTAGATGTAAAACCTTCTGAAAATAAAATTTTTAGTAATATTGTAATAATTATTGGAATAAGAATTAATCCAATGAGAATAAGAATTAGTAAAGTTTTTTCACTTAATTTAGGAAATTTCATAGTTGACTTTATATAAATTATAAATATAAAATTTTTTATTTTTATGTACTAATAATGTTTCATAATTATTATTATAGATATAAGAATATTTTTTTTTCATTACACTATATTTAGATAATAATTCTTCTAAAAGAATTTTTTTATTTATTTGATTATAATAATCATAAATAATATTTTTTATTTCAATTGGTAACATTTATCAATTAAAATATAAATTTTAATTAAAAATCATTTATATTAATAACATTTTCATATAATTTTGATTTTTGTATTTCTAATTCAATTCTTTTTCTTTTTATTTTTTCTTTGTCTATATCATTTTTTTTACTATTTTTAAAATAATATGGATTATCATATAATGACCAAAAAAGAAAAGATATTACAATACTTTCAATAACTTGATTTATAAAAATTTGTTTTTCAATTAAACTTAAGTATAAATTTAAAAAATTTAATAATATAAAACTAACCCTTATAAATTGACTAGTATGATATCTATTAAAAATATATAACATTATCAATGAATATAATAATAAATTTTCTTTATAAGTATAACATCTAAATAAACCCCATAAATCGTAATATGATGGATTATAATTACAATATTTATAACTCTTATAATAAAATGTACTAATTAAATTTATAGAATTAAATAATGTATATAAACTACATATAATTAAATATCTTTTTAATATTTTCAATGACATTTTTGAATAGAAAAAAATCCATATAAAAGTAATTAAAAAAATTGGTATATATGTAAAATTATATTTATTCATAAAATCATGAATTTTATATAATGTATTATTTGAATAAATATAGTTACTAAATGAATGAATAAAAGAATAAGTATTTGTAGCAGTGATATTATTTTTTTCTGAATATTCATCATTGATTTTTTTTGATAACATACTAAAATATAATGTTATTATAAAAAATATAGTATTATATAATACTATTATTTTATCACTTCTATTTTTTCCAAATATACTAAACATGATTATTATACAATTAAAATAATAAATTTTATTTATTTTAATTGTTATTTTATTATAATTATTATGATTTTGTACCAATTTGTGAACTAAAACCAGTACCTTCAATTTTTTGTATTGCTTCAGTTATTTCTAATGTAAAACTATGATCATTATCATAAAATTCAAATAATTCACCATTATTTGAATAAAATTGTATATCAATTTCTTTTAATATTGGTAAAGGAGAATCATAAAAATATTTATAACCACCAATATAAGCATTAAAAATATTACTACCAGATGATGCTGCTAGTTGAATTTTTGCAAATATATTATCAGTTTCTCCAGTTGATTCATCTCCACCTATAATAGATGAAGTCATTAATATATATTTTTCACCAGATAAATTAAGATTTTGATTAACTTGTGTTAATATTATATTACCAAATAAATAATCTTCTTTAAATATATTTGATGTATAATCTACACCATTGAAATAGTTATTATTATATAAATATTCAATTCTATCATCAATTAATGGAATTGAAATATATGGAATACTTACTTTAAATTTATATGTATCATTATCTAAATTACTATCTGTTATAATAAATAAACCTTGACTATTTGTTATTTCTGTTACAAATTTTGATAAATTATTTTCTTCTACATCTGTTAATGCATTATTTAAATCTAATCCATATAAATGTTTAAATCCCATAAATCCACTAAAATCAGAATTATCAAATTCTCTTGTATTTTCATTATATATATAAATTCTATCACCTGTTCCTAAATTATGAGGTAAATTTGTAGTAATAACAGAATAGATATTATCTTCAGATGGATCTAATCCATGTAAACTTGGTTTTGAAACTGATTTTATTGATAATCTTACATTACCATTTTTTGATAATATATATTCAGAGTCTTCATCCATATTATATACACCTAATACACCACTTGCACTAAATTGATCATTCTCATTTGTAGTTTTATTTAAATAATCTGAATTTGGGTTATATAAATTAATATTAGTTGTTGTACTTGGAACAATAGATGTTGTAATTTCATCATCTTCTAAAATTTTAATATAGTTATATTTTTCAATATTATTAGTAACAGTTGTAGAAAATGGTGTATCTTGATTTGGGAAACCTAGAATAGAATATGGTGTTTGTTCATCTGAAAATAATAATCTAAATAATAAACCTCTACCAATTTCTACTGAATTACCGCCACCCTCAATAATATCAGATGTAGAAGTTGCATAAACAATAAATGAAAATGTATTTAATGTAATATCTGTTATAATATGTGTTCCGTTAATAATTGATGATGATATTCCACCAATTGAAGAAGAACCACTTATAAATACATTTTGACCAATTGAAAAATTACTATTTGCATTATTATAACTAACATTAATTGTTGTTACATTATCACTTGCAGTAAATGAAAATGGATTTGATAATGTTACATTATCAATTGATGATACTTGAACTAAATCAGTTACAACGTCAATTGTTACATTATAATTATTTAATTTTCCATTTGTTCTAATAACTGAATTCATTGAATTTTGAATTAATAATGATAACTGACTTGCACTATAATTACCAGGTGTTAATGTTGTAGTATATACATTACCATCATCTGGTTCTCCATTATCTCCCATTTGCCATTTTAAAATATTATTTTTTAAATTAAATGGAGTATTTCTAATTAACTGTTGTGAATTAATAAATTCACTACTTTTTAATTTAATTGCAACAACATTAGTATATGTTTTTTTTAAAATAATTTTATAAGAATTTTGTTCAGGATATAAAATTTTATTACGATTTCTACTATCAAAATGATATAAATGTCTTTTTTCTTGTGTAAATCTTATCATTGGTTGCGTTGGTCTTAAATTTACAGAACCTAAATCATTACTTTGATTATAATTTTTAAAAAAATCAATATTTCCTTGTTCTAAATTTCTTCTAATTTGTATTCTTTTTTCTGATTTTTCTAAATTTTTATATCTAACTGATAATGGTTTTTCATCTCTAACTAAATCTTCGTCAATATCATTTTCTGGATCAATATCATCATAATCCAAATTTTTATCTTCCATAAATTGTCTAAATTTTGCCTGTTCATCTAAATATTTATTTACATCGTTTTTAACTACATATACATCTTTATTAACATATCTCTTATTTAATAAATAATCTTCATCCATAATATATATAAAAAAATAATAATATAATTTTAATTTAATTTAATATATAATAGAATATATTATATATTATATTTATGTTAGATTACAAAGATATATTACCAAAAGATTTAAATGATTATCCAGAATGCAAAGTTATAAATAATTTAAAAAAAATAGAATATAATAAAAATATTGTAATTTATGGTAAAAATGGTTATGGAAAAAGTTATTTAAAACAAATTTTAATAAAAGAATATGAAAAAAAAAATAATTTTATAAAAAAAATAACATTGGATTTAGATGATGATTTAAAAAAAAATATTGAAAAAAAAAATTACATATTAAATATTTTAAAATTATCATGTGAAAAACTATTTATTATTGATAATATAAGTTATATGAAAATAGAAACACAAAATTTTATTAAAAGTATTATTAAAAATTATAATAAAGTTAATTTTCTCATATGTTTAGATAATATGATCGATCTAATTGAAAGTTTTCATAGTTTATTCTTTTTTTTTAAATTAGATGATGAATTTTTTAATTCAAATAAAAATATAATATTAAATCATCTAAAAAATAAAATTAGTAAAAATAAATTAAATGAAATAAAAAAAAAAAGTAATAATCTATATGTCATAAATAAATATTATGAATATATATATATATTTCAAGATGAATATTTAAAATATTTTAAAAAATATAATTTAATCATTATGAATCAAAATTATGATGTCGTATTAAAACTTTTTTCTCAAAATTTAAATGATAATATTAAATATGTAAATGAATTGTTAAATGATGGATATTCTGAAAATGATATAATAAATTTTTTAATTAATTATTTAAAAAATAAAAAAATAAATAATTATAATAAAATATTAGATATTATATTAAAAATTGATAATTGTCAAAATTATTCTTATATTGAGTTATTGTATATAATAAAACATATAAGTAAAGATTATTGTCTATAACAAGTTGGTTCTTCATTAATATTTTGTTTACAAAATAAATCTAATTTACTTGTTTTTTTTGGTTTAAAATCTTTTAGGTTAGATTTTTCTTCTTTTACTTTATCTAATTCAATTACATTTTTATCAAAATCTTTTATTTCACTTACTTTATTCTTAAAATTTTCTTTACTATTTTTTAATAAAGTATAAATAATAGATAATATAAATAAAATTGTTACTAAAAATAAAAATAATATAATTTTATTATTCATAATATTATATTATATAATAATATATTTATTTTTTAAATTAATTTCATATCAGAACGACATAATGGACATGTTTTATTATTATAATTATTATTTGATATATGTGATTTTATACATTCATTGCAAAATAAATGTTTACATTTAATCATTAAGCAATCATCTTTTTCAAAACAAATTGAACATTCAGTATTTTTTGTTTTTATTTTATTTAAAACTTTTATATTTTTATTTTTATAATAATTTTGTAAATCAATAAAATCTAAAATTTCAGGATTTTCAATTAAAATTTTATTTTCTTGATCATTATAAATTTCTATTTTTTTATTAACTAAATTATATAAATTATTAAATATATTTAATGAATTAATTTTTATATTATTATAATTACTATTATTAATAATATTACATATACCACTTTCATTAATTTCAAAATTTTGACCAGATGAATTAATATTTTCTAAATAATTTTTATCATGAAATATAAAATTAATTTTTTCATCATTAATTAATAGTTTTAAACTATAAAAATAGTGTTCTTCTTCATTAAATATTTTTATTTTTAATAAATTATAATCATATTTATTTGTAACTAATTCTAATGTTCTAAATATTTCACATAAACCATCTAAAAAAATTAAATTTCTGTTTTTTACATAGAAATATATAGTTTTATTATACAATGGTGAATTTGTAAGTAATGATTCGAAAAAATCACCATAAATAGAATATTGTTTAATTTCTTTATTGAAGTAATTGATACATATTTCTAAATATTTCATTGTTTCTTTAAAAATTTGATGATTTCTCCATTTAATAAAATCTTCAGTTTTATATTTTTCTAATTCATTATTCAATTTATTAATTTTATTTTCATAATAATTAATTGTTTTTTCTTTTTCTAATAATTTTTTTTTTAATTCTTTAATATTATTCTTATTATCCATATTATCCATATTATTTATAAAAATTATTAATTATTATTAATAAATTTTATTTTACTTTTTATTTACTTTTCTTTTATTCCCAACTTTTTTTGGTCTACCTCTTTTTTTTTGTTTTGGTTTTTCAACAACTGGTTTATCTAATTCATCCATAATTTCTTCAACTAATACATCTTTTTCATTTTTTACTTTTTCTTTTAAATTTTCAGTTTCCTCTTGAGTCTTTTTAATTAATTCTCCTTTTCTATGTTCATATTCTAATTCTTTTTTGATATGTTCATCATCTTTTGTTTTTACTAATTCATTTAATTTCTCTAATTGATATTCAGATTCAATCTCTTGATCATTTAATGGGCAATATGGAATCCATTTTCCAACTGGTGCACAAAAAACATTAATTGCTGGTTCTAATAATTGTAATTCTTTTACTTTATTTTTTGTTACTAATTGATTTGGATATACACCTCTTAATTTAAATCCAGTTACAACTGGTGCTTTATCATGATTATATTTTTGATCAAATTCTTCATCTAATTTTTTTAAATTAAATGTTTGATATTCATAATATTTATCTTTAATATTTTCATAACTAATATCTAATTTTTTTTGAACTTCTTCTGATAATTCAACATCTTTATTCTCTAATTTATATTCTAATGCTTGTTTATATTCTTCTAAAAATCCTTTTAAAAATCTAGTTGCAAAAAAAGATTCTCTATTTAATAGCAATTTTTTTTGTTTTGGCTCTACAAATGAAATTAATGCAACTTCTTGTCCTTGAATAACTGGATCTTCTTTTAGATAATCTACTTTTTCCATATTATATGATTTAATATAAAATAAATTTTAATATATTTTATATTTTTTAATAAAAAAATTATAATCCTGTACTTCCATAACCACCACCTCTATTTTTTTCAGGTTCTAAAAAATTTTCTACAATATCTACTCTATAAAATGGAGTTAAATCACCTGTTGCTAATTGAAATAATCTAGTATTTTTTTTTACTACATAATCTTCTTTTTTAATATTATCTACAAATGCACAAATATTTCCTTGATAATGTGCATCAATTAAACCTACTGAATTTGCGAGTCTTAATGGAGTTTTTATAATTGAACTTCTTGGTAATAACCAATAAGAAATATTTCTTATATACATATTATTTTCATTTACTTCTACTACTTCACATGAAATATCAAATTTTATTTTTTTTGATTCTCCTTCTTTTAATTCTAAATCATTCATGCAAAATAAATCAATGCCACTATCTCCTTCATTATAATAACTATGATTTTTATATAATTCTTTTACTTCTTCATTATTTGGAATAATTCTTAATATATATTTTTTCATTTTTATATGATATTATATTAAATTTTATATTAAAAAATAAATTAGAATAATATATATATTATTAAATGGATAAATTTATTTCAATAAAAAATTTTAAACATTTATTCAAATTATTAAATAAATATTCAGAACAAAAATATGATAATAAATTAGATTTTAAAAAATTTAAAAAAATAATTGGTAATACTATGTATGAAATAAATGATAATTTTGGTGATAAAATTAAAATACAAAAAAAAAATATAATGACTTTAACTGTTCTAAAAGAAATTATAGATGAAAAAAATCAAGTAGAAGATTTTTTTAAAATGGAAGATAATAATTTTAATCTTCCAAATAATGAAATAAAAGATAATATGTTTTCTATGAATAATTATAATAATTATAAAAATCAAATAGAAAAAAAAGATGATATTAATATATTAGAAAAAAAATTAGATAATGAAAGAAAAATATATGAAAAAATTATATCATCTACTAATAATATTGTTGATAAAAATTTAATACAAGATAAAAATATGGAAAAATTTAGAGAACAATTAATAATCGAAAAACCTAAAACTGATAAAATAAATTTAGAAGATAATATTAAAAATATTAATCAAGATATTTTAATATCACCAGAAGAATATAAAAAAACAATTAATAAATACATTAAACACTATGATTTAATAATTGATAGTAGAGATAGAAATCATGATAATTATGATTCAAATAAGTATATAATTGATTTAAATAATGAAATTAATAATATTTTTTCAGTTGAATTATTAGAAGGTAGTTTTCCAAATTCAGAATATCTAATTAATGAAAATAATAATATATTACATATAGAAGAAACATTAGGAAACATAGTAGAAGTTACTATTCCAATCGGTAATTATTCTCAATTAGAATTATTACAAATTATTGAAAACTCTTTAAATTCAAATATTAATTTAAATTCAACTTATAAATTATTAAATAAAAATGTTTTACAAATGTTAAATAGTTTTGAATCAAATGATGATAATTTTTATGATTATACTGGTTTAAATATTCAAAATATTTTTGATACAAATTTAAGTACATATTGGGAATCAAATTTAAATTTAGATAATCCTTCTTATTTTATATATGATTTTTCTAAAAAAGTATTAATAAGTGAATATTCTTTATTATGTAAAGAAAATATAAAACCATCAAATTTTACTTTAGATATTAGTAATGATAAAAATATATGGACTAATATACATAATGTTACTAATCAAGTATATTCATCAAATAAATATAAAACTTATAATATTAATAATAATTTATATGCAAGATATGTTAGATTTACAGTTACTAATACAAATTTTGGTAATACAAAAACATTTAAAATAAACGAAATACAATTTAAAAGGTATGTTGATGATTATATTCAAATAAGTTCAGATTTAGTAAATAATGATCAAAATTATTTTAATTTAAGATTTTTTGGTGGTTATGATATTAATAATCAACCTATATATTTAAAAAATTCAATAGGAAGTATAATTGGATTTTCACCAATTGATCTATTAAATTATCCAAAATATACTTCGCAAAATAAAGTAATATTTAAAAATGATCAAAATATTATATTAGATATAAATAATGATATTAATTTTCATATAGTTCTTGAAAGTGAAAAAAATAATTATACATATATCAAAGGAAATAATGTAACTAATTTAGTTACTTTAGATAAATTATATCATTATAAAAAATTAAATATAACCATTAAAAGAAAAAATAATAATTTATATTATTTTAATGGTTTAGATCACTCATTTTTACTAAGATTTTACTATTATAATACTAATCAAGTATTTCAATAAATCATATTATCTAAATGATTTTTTATAATTTTATCACAAATATTATTATAAATAATTTTTTTTTTATCATTTGTGAAAATTTCTTTAATATTATCTAATACATGTTTATTTATAAAATTATTAAAACATATAAATTTATTTTTAAATTCATAAAAATAATTTGAACAGATTGGTATACAATAATGATTAATTGCATTTATAATATTATAATACGTATCAACATTATTTTCAAATGTTAAAAAGAAATAAGATTTGCTGAAATATTTTATTAAATTTTCTTGAGAAAATTTTTCAATTTTTACATTTTCTTGATCGATTCGATAGTTATTTGTTAATAATACTAATGTAAATTTATTTTGCATTTTTTTATTAATTAATTTAAATGAATTTAAAACTTTTTCTGGATGTTTATCATATGATACTATAATATTTTCTTTTGTTCCTAATTTATTTTTTATTTTATTTTTTGGTAAAGCATAACTATTTAACTTGAAGTTTTTTGGATATTCATTTAAATTTAATTCGTCTTTAAATTCCTCCATTATATGTTTACTAAAAAAATAAATATTATCAAATTTATCAAAGGAATTTATCATAAATTCTACTCCATTATTTTTTAATTTTATTTTATCTAGTTCTAAAGATATTTTACTTCTATTACATATATAATTTAATTCAATATCTTTTCTTTTTATGTATTTTAATAATATTAATGGTGTAGTAGTATAAATTTTTTTAATATTATTTATTTTTATTAATTTTTCTAATAATTCATTATCCTTACTTGATAAATAATATACATTATTTACTTTTATATTATAATAATTTGTACCAATTACAAATACATTATACTTTAAACTATTTAATTCATATATTTTTTTCATAAAGTATGGTATTTTATCATTTTCATTATAAAATATTACACTTTCTTTTTCACTTGTTTTTAAAGAAAACCCAAATGCAGATTTAGATAACGAATTTACTATAATTTTATTATCTTTAATATAACCATAATAACTAAACATATCATTTAATAATCTAAATAATAAACCTTTTGAATTTTTAAAAAAAACATCATTATTTATTAGAATTTCTTTATAATCATTATCGCTAATATATTCTTTAAATTTTAAATTTTCATCAATCGAATCATTTACAATATTATCTTTATATTCTTCTTCCATTTTTTTACTATTTATATGTTTTATTATTTCATTATGTAAATTTTCTTTTTTTTTTTTATTTTTATTAATTTTTTTATTTACATAATAAATATCCAATAATTCTTTATTTTCTTCATTATATTCATAATTTATTATATTTTCATTTGTTTTATAAATATTTATTTTATTATATAAATTAATTAAAAATGTATCTATATCATCTTGAATTTTATTATTTTCTATATATTTCATTATTTTTTTACAACAATTATTTGTAATAAAATATCCTCTATGACATTTAAAATCATCATAATTTACAATTTTTAATAAATTTTTATATTTATCACCTTGAATTTTTTTATTACTATTTAATAGTAATATATCAATATCATCTGGTATATTTTTTAAATAATTATTTAATCTATATTTTATATTTCTTGTAAAGTTAACATCATCATATAATATTAAATTTAATTTATTATCTTTTTGTTTAGAGAAATATTCCCATAATATATAATTATTCATTATATTTTTCATTTTATTTTTATCATAATCATGTGATCTTATTCCTTTGAAATTATATAAATTAAAATTTTCCAATGTTTTAATATCTTTTTCAAAGTCATAATTAATTATTTTTTTAAATATATTAAAATTACTAAATATTTTATTATTTTGCATCAATTCAATCTCATTCGGATTTGTATTTCTTGATATAATAAATACATCAAAATTTTTTACATATTTTAAACTATTTAATATACATAATTTATTCATAACATCACGATATGTAATAACTCTATTATCTATAATTTTATCAGACTTATATGAAATTAGTGGATTCATAAAATAACTTTTTTCTCTAATACATATTTTTTTTGTAAAAAAATTTTCTATATTTTTGTATTTTTCATCCAATTCATTTAATATATTATCATAAATTTTTTCATTTATAATTAAACTACATACATCTTCTATTTTTTTAACATTTAATAAATTATCATCATATATATTTCCATCTAATAATTTACCTGATAAAAATAATATATCAAAATCATCTATTAAATTATTATTATTTGATAAAAATTTATAAAAATTACTATAATTAAATTCATTTTCTTCTGTTAATATTAATATATTACTATATTTTTTTTTCTTTGCATTTAAAATACATTTTTTATAAATATTAATAATATTTTTACTATCATTAAATAATTTTTCATCATTTAAATTTAAAAATTCAACAGAAGAATTCATTCTATTCATTTGTGATAATATTTTATTTTTATAATCAGAATTTCTATACGTAATACAAAAAACATTATCTATTTTCATTTTAAATAATTTTTCAAATATACTTTTTTTTTCTGATATATTTTCTATTTTTTCAGAAATAATTTCATTTTTTATTTTAGAACAATATTTCATAACTTCATTTGTAGACATAAATACCTTCTCATCATTTAAAATAATTATTTTATAATATTTTTCTAATATTGTTTTAAATTCAATAATTTCATTATAATTTTCTAATTTAATCAATATATATTTCGATTGTATTTCATTAAAAAATATGTTTTCATTATTATTATTATATTTTTTTATCATGTTTTTTATTTCTATATTTGATAATAAAATATTTTCATATTGAAAATTATATTTTTTTATAATATTTTCTATATTTTTTATATAAAAAAATATAGTCTTCATCTTATATATATATACATATAACTAACTAATCATTTTTAATATATTTTTTTAATAATTATAATAATATTACAATTATTAAATTAAACTGTTACTGTTTTTGCTAAATTCTTTGGGTAATCAATTGAATTATTTAATTTATCTCCAATATATAATGTTAATAATTGTGCAGGAAGTGATAATAAAATATTAGATATATATTTTGATTCTGTATCAATATAAATAATTTTATCATATAAAGTTTCATCTACATTTTTATAACATGTGAATAAATAATTATTTCCATTTCTACTTTTAATCTCATTTGCTACATTTTTTGAATTATCATAATCATATTTATCACTTATAAAATGAAAAATACATGCATTTTCATCAATTAATGCTAATGGGCCATGTTTTAAATTTTTCGCACATGATGAAATACTATATTTATAACAAATTTCTTGTATTTTTAAATTTGATTCCATTGCAATTGGTAAATTTTTATATGAACTTGCTAAAAAAATTAAATTTTTATCATAAACAGTTTCTGCAATGTTCTTTATTTCTAAATGTGTCTTTTTATTATAAAAATTACTATATGTATTTGATAAATTAAATAGATAATCATTATCATTTGAATTACCAATTTTTAAAGATAAAATATATAATAATAAACTAGAACATGTAAAAGTTTTAGTTGATGCTACACTAATCTCTTTTGTTAATTTTAAGTAAAGATTAATATCACAATTTCTAGGAATTAAAGAATTTAATGAATTTGTAATAGATAAAAATTTATATGTTTCTGTAGAAATATTTTTAATTTTTATAATCATATCATAAATATCTTTTGTTTCTCCAGATTGTGAAATTATAATAAACAATGTTGGAATATTTGGAATATCATATTCGGAAAAATCAGAAACATTAAATGAACGAACATTATAATTTGTATTTATCTTTAAAAATAATTCACCTAACATACTTGCATGATATGAAGTTCCACTTCCAAGTAAAATTATATTTTTATAATTAAAATTAAGTTTTGTATATTGATTATCAAATTCATCATAATATAACACACCATTATTACAAAATATATTATTTCTCAATAATAAATTATTAATCTCTAAATTTTGTTCAAATATTTCTTTTTCTAACCAATATTTATATGGCATTGGTGTATTACAAATAACATCATGTTTTTCTATTTTATTAATTTTATAAATATTTGTAAAATTATCAATGATTTTATCATTTTTAATATCATATGATAATTTTAAAAAATCATTATTATTAATTTCAAAATAGCTATTAACATAATTACTAAAAGTATTATAATCAGATGATATATGAATTTCATTCTTATTATAACCAATAACCATAGGTGTTTCTTTTCTAGTTACATATAAATTATATGGTTCATCGTGTTTCATAATTATTACACTCCAATAACCTTTTAATTTATTAAATGTATTAATTAAAATTTTTTCAAATGAATTATTATTATTAGTTTCGTATTCATATTCTAATAAATTTACAATAACTTCACTATCAGTTTCAGATGAAAATTTTTTATATTTTTGCAATTCTTTTTTTAATATATTTGCATTTTCAATAATACCATTATGAACTAATGCAAATTTTTTATTTTCACTTAAAAATGGATGAGTATTATTTAAAGAAACTACACCATTAGTTGCCCATCTAGTATGAGTTAAAATACTATTTGATTCATATAATAATAAATCATTTGTAAAAGTTTTTTCTAATTCTTTATCTACTGATTTTTTTAAATTAATTTTATTATCTTTAAACCATGATAATCCATATGAATCATAACCTCTTGATCTTAATACTTTTAATGCTTCATATGATTGTTTAAAAATTTTATTTTTTTTTCCAATATAAGCATAAATACCACACATTATATTTATTTTTTTATTTATTTTTTTATTAAATAAATTTTATTTAATAAAAAAAATATTTTTATTTTAATGTTTAGCACCAGTTACATGTTTTTTATTACTTTCATCTGAATATTTAAGAATAAAATCTGCTAAATGATCATGTCCCATATTTTTAAGAATTACTGCATTTGGTACAACACAATGACCACCAATAAGTTGTTTTCCATTTTCATCTTTTGGAATTGGTGTTAAAACTGGTCTAACTACATTTCTTTTTCCTAATTTTGTATATCCTTCATTGTAACCAGTTTGCCATTTTGTAAAAACTGTATTAAAATCAACATTATATTTTTCACATAATAAACTTACTTCATTGATTGCTGCAATATTTACACCATATAATGTTGTAGAAACAACTTTTGCTAATTCTGATTCCATACATTTACATACTACTGGTTTAATTTTTAATAATTTATAATGTTCTAATAAAAAATTTTTAATTTTTTCATCATCTGAATATTTATCAGAAATACCTAAAAATTTATCAAATGTTAAAATTCCTTCTGTTAAATTTGGATGTACTCCTCTTACTGGTGAATGTACTACAATTACATCTAATTCATTTTGAATTAGATTAGTTGTTCCTACTCCAATTGTAGATTGAATTATTAATAATGTTTTTTTTCTTAATTTTAAATCTTTAATTGAATTTACAAATTTTTCTAAACCAAAAAAAGGAATAGAAACATTTACAATATCACAATCTGATAAAGAATTATTTAAATTTTTCCATGGATCATATATAATTAAATTATTAAAAGATTCTTTTTCATATACTCTATGAATAGAACTTCCAATTTCTCCAAAACCCATAAAACCAATTTTCAT
>Ga0181569_10001440_pt1 | contig 18723 bp, 18 predicted proteins | sample 101ome_19_FD_132452 | JGI IMG/M metagenome (GOLD analysis project Ga0181569, IMG submission 132452) | Coastal salt marsh microbial communities from the Groves Creek Marsh, Skidaway Island, Georgia - 101405AT metaG (megahit assembly) | ecosystem: Environmental > Aquatic > Marine > Intertidal...
ACTCAGCGCCTTCCTGGCACAACTTATCGCCTAAGCTATCGGTTAATTCTGTTGGAAAGGGGCCTTCCCCAACCCGTGTTGCGTAGGCTTTTGTAATGCCAATAACAGAATCAATTTTATGTGGGCCTATCCCAACCCCGATGCAAGCACCACCTGCAATTGGGTTGGATGACGTCACGTATGGGTAGGTGCCATGATCGACATCCAGCATAGTTCCTTGAGCACCCTCGAGTATGACGCGTTTTCCATCTGAAATGGCTTGATTAACGAATAATGACGTATCGATAACAAAGGGTTTTAGTTCGTTGCCAATGTTACATAAAGCATCAATGTCAGCCTCGTTCATATCATGATTTTTAATTAAGCGTTTCTTTAATTCATCGGGGTAAAACAAATCAATCATGCGAACACCCGATCGCTTGACTTTGTCCGTGTAACACGGCCCAATACCCCGGCCAGTCGTTCCAATCTTTTCATCATGGCGCCGATTTTCTTGCCTGTTGTCTAACTCTTTATGCGATTCCAAAATAATGTGGGCGAAACCAGATATTTTGAAATTATCAGGGGTGATTTGGATGCCTTTTTTTCTTAGTATACTCATTTCTTCCAATAAAACGGTGGGGTCGATGACTACGCCATTTGCAATAACACAACAACAATTGGGATACAAAATACCCGAAGGGATTAAGTGTAATTTGAACGTTTTGTCTCCAACAACAACCGTATGGCCGGCATTATTTCCACCTTGATATCGAACAACCAAGTCAACATCTGCCGCCAGGATGTCTGTGATCTTCCCCTTGCCTTCATCACCCCATTGAGTACCTACAATTACCGAAACTGTCATAAATCAATCCTATCTATTTACTCTTTCTATACTAAATTTTTGCTAAATTACTTACTTAATTGGCGTCGCTACACAACGACTTGTTGTTAACTTGGCAACAGCCAATCATAGTACCACATTAATATCGATAATTACAGTAATCCATTCTAAAAATTATGAAGTGGCCCAGGGCGGATCGTTCTTTTTTTATCCGATAGTAAGCTAGATGTATTGTGGGGCATGTGGATCATCTGTTCACATGCTATGGTTCCTTGTGATATTATTTTAATTGTATATGAAAAAATTATGCTACTTGGGGACACCTATTGTTTTTTTATTGGGATTTTTTTATGGTTTTTTTGCCGGCATCTTGACTGGGTTTCGTATTGCATCGGATCGGGTGGCCGTTGTTGTTGCAGCGCAGAGAAACTTCCCTAATTTTTACGATCAATCGTTTGAATTCGTAACCGATAATGAATCGATTGCTAGGAAACGAAAGCCCTTGTTTTTCATTGATTTTATAGCTATAATTCTACTATGTATTCCACTAATACTATTTCTAACCCTTCGAGGAACCGTGTTGGGTCCAATTTATTTGAGTCGAGCACACATAAAACAAATTATAAAGGCGAATGCTAAATAATGATGAAATATACCCCAACAATTTTGGTTGTTGATGATGAAGACGACTTGCGAAAAGGAATTAAAGAGCTTATTGAATCTCGGTTGGGGTGGACTGTTTTGGATGCCAGAAATGGCTATGAAGCCAGTGAAAAAATAGAAGCAACCCGATCGTTCATGAGTTTGGGAACCCCAAAAATAGACTGTGTAATTTTGGATGTTAATATGCCCAAACAAGGCGGCTTGGATTTTTTAAAAGAGTGGCGAGAAAAGGAATCGTTTTACGAGTGTTTAAACGTTGTGTTGTTAACAGCGTATGACGAGCCGTACATTTGGCAAGCGGTTTGTGATCCAGTGTATGGACGCATTATTGAATATTTAATCAAGCCATTTGATATTGATAAATTGATTGACTTGCTGAAGCGTATTGTTGTGTTGAAACAGGGTGAAATCATTGCGGCTCAAACGCGTGTTCGATCATATGACAAGCGATTGCTTCATGATAAATCCAAAAAACCTTCCCTCTAGTTTAATAGAGCTATAGAGCGCTATAAGATGACGCAATCGGGTATTTTATTGGTCAATTTAGGAACGCCAGACTCAACATCCGTTCCGGATGTCCGACGATACTTGGGGGAGTTTCTAATGGATGAATACGTCATTGATTTGCCCCATTGGCTACGATGGCTGCTGATTCATGGGATCATTCTGAGGGTTCGTCCTAAAAAAACAGCTGCGGCCTATCAGTCAATTTGGACAGATGCTGGGTCTCCGCTATACGCCATTAGTGACGCATTGACGCAGGACATTCAGTCGCAGAGTCAAGTTCCAGTTGCGTTGGCCATGCGCTATGGAAACCCCAGCATTCGTCATGGGCTTGAGCAATTGAAAGACCGGGGTGTTGATCATGTTATATCCGTTCCATTGTATCCACAATACGCAATGGCTACCACAAAAACGGTGACGGTGGCGGTCGACACAGCTGCACAGGAATTGGGCATGGTTGTTAATCATGTTTCGCCATTTTATGGCGATTCTGGTTATATTCATGCCTTAGCAAATACAATTCAAGCGCATGTTGATCATACGGTTGATTACTTGTTAATGAGTTATCATGGCATACCGGTTCGGCATGTTAAAAAAACAGATCCCGGGAAGCATTGTTTTCAATCCAAAGACTGTTGTTTCATACCCAATAAAGATGCGCATGCGGTGTGCTATCCGCACCAAGTCAAACAAACGTCGCTGTCTGTTATTCAGGCGATGAAAACACCCCCTCCACAATGGAGTTGGTCGTTTCAGTCTCGGTTCGGATTGGATCAATGGCTGACCCCATTTACGGATGCAGAAATTAAGCGGTTGGCCCAATCCGGTGTGCGGCATCTGGCTGTATGTTGTCCGGCATTTGTTGCGGATTGCTTGGAAACGCTTGAAGAAATTGGTGAAGAGGGGAAAGAAATCTTTTTAGAGAACGGGGGTGAAACATTCACCATGATTCCATGCCTGAATACAGAGCCCGAGTGGGTGTCTGCATTATCGGGCATTATACAACGCGCATTGGGCTAGCTGTTGGTCCAATGGGACAGCGCTTTTCCAGATTGTAATGCGTTGTCTAGGGCATTCCATGCCGTCGCATAGGGCATCAGGGATAGGGTGTCGAGTATGGCTGATCCGGTATGCAATAGGATTAACCGCATGGGGGAGGGCTGACCATTTAAAGCGGCTATGCCGGTGTCTATGGAATCGGCTAAGCAGTCGTGGGGAGGGGCGTCATTGTGTGGCATGTTTGGAGGGTCAAGAAAGTGTTCGGCATGGGTGTTGAGCTGAACAGTTCTGTATCGTATCCGCTTGGTCAGGGATAGTTGCGTGGAGCCTTCAACTCCACGAAACAAGGTGCCTTGTGTCATGGGGCTGTGGGCCATTAAATCGGTCATTTTTTGTTTGTAGGGCGGGTGCGTGTATCCGGTAATCAAGTGGGTGGATTGGCCGCGAATCGGCAGCAATATTTTTTCTAAGGTTGCGAGCAATGGCCGTTTGACCATATCCAAACGCAATTGTTTTTGTGCGTATAACAGGGGCGAAAAAACAGACTGGTCCACATAACACCATCCGTTACCCATTAATTGCTCAGCCGCTTCGGATAATGTATGGGTTGTTTTTTTATTCATGGCCTGCAATAGTTTGCTTGGATTGATACCATTTTTAGGGCCAATGGCATCGATGCCATGCAACACACAGGGGAAGCCAATGCTGCCCAATAATGGCGCTAAAAACACGCCGCAGTATAGATTGCGATTAAATCCATCATATGGGTTTGCCAAATCAATCACATGGGGCAGTCTTGTTTGTATATGATGACTCTGGTTGAGCAAATAAGTATAGGCCGTATGATTTTCAAGCTTGGTTTCTTCTTTTAGCCGCAATGCTTCTAAAAAAACCGCTTTTTTAGTTGTGTTGTTTCGTGAATCAAAGACATAGTCCAAACCCATGTTCATATCAGATTCGGGCAAATCCATGTGATTAAGCAGGTTGTGGATAATTTGATCCATTGAACTTTTCGGTGATGTAAAAAACAGGGCATATAAATCCGGGGGTAGTATTTGGCTGGCTGGGTCTTGGAGTGCATGGTCAAACCAACGGCTTTCGGCATCCGTTTTTTCCAGCATGATCAATGCCGTTATCAGGGTCGCTTTGGTAGCGGCATGGGTGTTGGGGGATTGTAGCAAAGGAGCCAGTGCGTGCAAGTCGTCGTCCGATAGCGCTTTACTCATGGTTTTACCCGTTCCCTTTCGTTTGACAATCTGAACTAAATCCAATTGTTCCGTCATGCTAGGTAATAGGCGATATAAGCAATATATAGAAACGCTAATCCGCTACCAGCCCAACGATTCATTTGGGTCGCATAACGACTGAATAGCCATAGCGCAATAGGCAAGCCCAATACAAGCGCACCTTCAAGGCTTAGTTTGGATTGCCAGGCAATGGGTTGGATGCTGCAGCTAATGCCCAAGACACAGGCGATATTAAATACATTGGATCCAATAATATTGCCTAATACCATATCGGCGTTGCGTTTTATGGCCGCATTAATGCAGGTAACAAGCTCAGGCAGCGAGCTACCTAAAGACACAAAAAACAAGGAAATAATTAGCTCAGGTATTCCCATAAATAAAGCAAGTGCAGTGGCTTGTGTGAGAACGAGGTATGAAAAGCTTGGCAATGCAATGCAGGCGAATGCAAACAATCCCAAGGATGGCCCCAATTGGGGAGGCCCAGGCTCAGAATCAGTGGGTAATTGGTTGTTTCGGTATAACAATACTAGGTAGCCGGTTAGTAGTAACAACAGCGCGCACCCTGCGCTAGGGCCTAGGGTGGGGTTGATCATTATGCATACAGCGAGACCGAGTGGCGGTAGTGTGTGGGCAACTAAAATAGCCGTTTGTCGCAACGGCTTAAAGCATAACGGAGTAATAATGGCGGTTAAACCTAAAATGAGTGTTGTGTTGGCAATGTTGCTGCCCAATACATTCCCCCAGACAATCTCTGGCTGTTGATTCATGCTTGCCATAATATTAATCATAAGCTCAGGTGCTGATGTGCCAAATGCCACGAGGGATAATCCAATGATTAATGGGGATACTTGGTAGTATTTTGCGATGGCGGTGCCGCTGTCAACGAGCCAGTCGCTGCTTTTCCATAGACCAATGAGTCCAATAATAAATAAAATACTTGTTATTAGCATTGTAAAGTTAAGTGTAATCTAAATTGGGAGTCTAAACCAGAGTTACAGGTTCTCGGTCAATATGACGTCGAACAGATTTTGGTGGTGCGGGTAATTCCTTTAAAACGGCATGACAATCGGGAAGCAGTGCGTCTGAGATGCGAATGAGGCTGTGAAATCGATAATAGTTGTTTTGTTTTTCAAGCGGTGCTGGGCAGGGTTCTGATAGCGTGGCTGTTGGTAAGGCTTGGCGAATAACTTGGTAGCATTGGGTTAAATGGGCCAAAGCCTGTTTGGCGACAGTGGCATACGTTAAAATTCGGAATAAATGCGAGAACGGTGGGTAGTTGAGTAAGTGCCGGGTATCAATTTCAGTTTCGTATAGACCAAGAAAGTCATACTGTTGAGCCGCTTCAATCGCGTAATGATCCGGTTGTGTCGTTTGCAAAATAACCCGCCCGGGCTGTGTCCCGCGTCCAGCCCGTCCAGCCACCTGCGTAATCAGCTGAAAGGCATGTTCTGAGGATCGAAAATGGGGGCTATTTAAGACAGTCTCGATGCCCAAAATGCCAACCAACGTGATGGCATCAATATGATGGCCTTTGGCAATCATTTGGGTGCCAATCAGAATGTCTCCATGGTCTCGAAAAGCATCCAGCTGTTCCGTTTGTTTCTTTAATGTATTAGCCGTATCGCGATCCATGCGAATAATCGTTGCATTGGGGAGTTGTTGGCGCAGGGCCAATTCCAGTTTTTGAATGCCGAGTCCACTGGCATGCAGCCCTGGTTTTTTACAGTTGAGACACGTGTGGGTCATCGGGTCGCAAATTCCGCATCGATGGCACCGAAATGTTTGATCAGCATGATAGGTGTAGCTGAGTTGGCATTGGGTACATATATGGGGCGTGTTGCAGTGACTACAGGTGACAAATGGGGCATACCCCCGACGATTCAGCAAGATAATGCTTTTCTGCTTTAAGTCTAAGTTTTTGACTAAAGCCTGATGCAAGACATCGCTGATTCCATCGGTTGTGGGCTGCAGGGTGGTATCAACGCAGTCAATGGTGGGTAGGGGAATGGTGGGATTTGCAATTCGATGGGTTAATTGAACGACTTGATTGCGTTTCGATAACGTGTGGTACAACCCAATATCTGGGGTGGCTGTTCCGTAAACGAGCTTCGCGTTATGGTACTGAGTGCGCTTTCGAGCAATGGTGATGGCATGGTACAGCGGGGTGTTGTCTTGCTTGTAGCTTTGATCATGGGCTTCATCCATTAAAATTAACCCTAGGTTTTGAATGGGTGAAAATACAGCGGATCGAGGGCCAATAATAATGCGGACTTGGTTGCTGTAAATTTGACTCCAGGCAATGTTGCGTTGACGCGGGGTCATACCAGAGTGCAGGGTTGTGACTCCGGTGCCGAATCGCGATTCAAAATACCGTTGAATTTGAGGGGTTAAGTTAATTTCAGGAAGCAATACCAAAACGGACTTGTTTTGGTTTAATAATGCGCGAGCCAGGTGAACGTATAGCTCGGTTTTTCCACTCCCGGTTACCCCAAATAATAGATGTTCATTGGTGGTTGCTTGCAAGGCGTTTAGGGCATCCTGTTGATGGGTGGTCAGTGGAAGATCGGGGACTGTTTTTGGTGGGTCCGGCATGGCTGGCGGGGTGATCCATGTACGGTTGGTGCCAACAATGGTTGTGTAGCTGACGTAAGGGGTCACATAGTAGTAGTCGGAAAACCAGTCAATGAGTTCGATCAAATCGGGATATAGGCGGGGTAGATGCGGACTATGGCGAATCATTGGTTTTATCGCATAACGTGTGGATGGTTTGGGAATAATGCGCATGACTAACCCTAGGGCAATACTTTTACCAAATGGAACTTCAATATGGTCCCCGGGTTCGATGCCACTGTCAACAGCATAGGTGTAATATCGATTCAAATCGCGCAGGACAAGAACGTGGGCAAATCGCATGGTCATTCATCATAGCATAGAAATTTATCCGGTGGTGTGTAGTGATTTTGTGGTGTGTAAATGGTACACTAAAGACACCAATGGCACACGATGAATTAGCGGATCAACTGGTTCAAGACATCATTCGAACAATGAGTCGCTATGCGAATTTTCGATCCTATTGGCGCAATACAAAACGGCAAGACACCATTCGTGACAATCTTAAAAAAACGATTGTGAAACGGTTGAATCAGAGTCAAAAAAATCCGTTTTTGCGTTGGGATTAGGGGCTGACACGGTTTTAATCCAGAACGATGGCCAAAGCGCTTTGGCACTTGAATAATAGTGATCGACAGTAGCTGCATCAATTGCCGGTACAAATAAGCATCCGCCGGATCCCGTTAAATGCAAGCGGCTCTCGGGATGCTTCCGTATCCAGGTGTCTTGGAGTGTTTGGTACAGCGGATGCAATTGCCAAACAATGGGCTGCAAGTCGTTATGCCCGAGGGTTCCGTAATCAGGGATGGCTTGTGTCAACGGTTCGTCGGGATAGTGTCCAATTGCATCATAGGCAGCATAAATATCCTGAGTTGACATTCGTTGGTTGGGGAAAACGAGTAAAAAAAAGTTAAATTCACAGGGGCCAATGGGGGTGACAGATTCGCCGGTTTGGGTGACCCACGCGGTTGAGCATTCGTGTATAAATACGGGGACATCCGATCCAACGGATCGGCCCAATTGTATCAATTCATGGTTTGTATAGCCGAGGGTACATACGCGGTTGATGGTTTTTAAAAATGCAGCGGCATTTCCGCTGGCGCTTCCGAGGCCGCTACCCACCGGTATTTTTTTGTTGAGATGTACGGACAGACCATGCAAGAGCCGGTCTTTAATTTTTGCGTAGCAGGCTGCTAGGGTATTGGTATGGTCGGTGGGTATCGAGGGGTCATTGCAGGTTAACGTCAGACCGGGCTGTTTGGTTTGACGAATGCTGATGCTATCCCATAGGTTTATTTTTTGAAAGCACGAGGCAATTGGATGATACCCGTCGTGGCGCGGGGCATACACAGCGAGGGATAAATTTAATTTGGCGGGCGATTTGATTTGAATGTCCATAGTTTAGTATCGATGTACGGTTACGGTATCCCGTGCTTGATTAATATAGGCATCAATGAAGGCCTCTCGTTGTTCAAAGTCCAATTCAGCCCGGATGAGCTTTAGGCTATCTGCTTTGGGCTGTGTGGGTGTTTGGTTAATCCCAATTAATTGAATAACATAGTAGCCAGTTTGTGTTTCAACCGGTGGGGCAATATCGCCAATGGCCTTTAATGAAAACACAGTTTTGGCCAGTGCGGAGTCTGGGTGATTGTGGGTGATCCAACCCCCGTGTGTCCATGGAACGGCGCTGGGGTTTTGAGTCAGTTGGGCATAGCGCTTACTGGCTTCGGATTGTGTGTCTGACACGCTATATTGAAACCGACGTTGATGAATGGAATCAAACAGTGCAGCATTGGCTTGATAAAATTGATTGACTTCAGCATCGGACACACCGGGGTAGTTTTCTAGTAATCGAGCAATCATCAATTCTAGCAACAGCGCATTCTTAACGGTTTCTAAATTGTTCGCATATTCTTTTGTGCGATGCAAACCGGTTTTTTTTGCTTGATAAATTAAAATGGCTTCATCAATTAACTGATTTAATGCCCATTCGTAACGGTCTTTTTGTGTAGTTTGTGGGTTTTGGGGAAGCCGGTTTAATCGAGTATGGACATCGTGCGTATCAATAATCGTTTTGCCAACTTTAGCAACCGGACGACTTGGGCCATCGCTCAGATTTCCAAAACTAATCAGGGATAGCAGAATTCCGAGTGTCGTTATCGTGAGTATCATCATGGTTGTTTTTGCGCTTTTTTATTCAATGTTTGTTTGTTTTTTTAAGACACAAATCATAATATCACCGCATTTCGTTGACGTGCAACTCAAATGAAGCCTACAATATGGATTAATTTAGTTAATTGATTTATATGACAAAAAAACAGACAATAGAATCCACAATACAAGCAGATACCTGGAACGGCAACAATGTTGTATCGGTTTCGCAGTTTACAGAGTCTGCGATTGATGCGTTATTTGAGTTAACCGATCGGCTTAAAGCAATGGGGCGATCCCAATTGCGCCAGTGGAATCCACTCAGTGGTTATGTGCTAAGCAACTTGTTTTTTGAGGCTAGTACCCGTAGCCGCATTAGCTTTGCTTCTGCATTTCAATATTTAGGCGGCAGTGTGGATAATACGGTGGGTGTTGTGTTTTCTTCAATTTCCAAGGGCGAAAGTTTGTCGGATACAATTCGGGTGGTCCAGGGGTATGTTGATGTGATTGTTTTGCGTCATTTTACGGTGGGATCTGCACGTATTGCGGCGGATAACAGTACAACCCCCATTATCAATGCTGGAGACGGAATTGGTGAACATCCCACCCAAGCCTTATTGGACTTGTATACGATATACAATGAAACAAAACGCCTGTCTGATTTGACCATAGCCGTTGTGGGTGATTTGCAACACGGTCGAACCGTTCATTCGTTGGTTCATTTAATGCGGTTATATACCAACATTCATATCGTTGCGATTGCGCCCAATGATCTTCAATTGCCAGCGGACAGCGTCCATGCTTTGCAAGGGAGCGGTATTCGTGTCACTCAAACCGATGACTTTAAAGTGGGGATTGCCACAGCGGACGTCATTTATATGACGCGATTGCAACGAGAGCGATTTCAATCGGAGTCGGATTATGAGCGATTTGAAAAATTGTATATCTTAAATCGGGCGTTAATAGAATCGGTGTGTAAGCCCGATGTGGTTATTATGCATCCCCTGCCACGGACCAATGAAATTCATCCCGATGTTGATGACCTGAACCAAGCGGCCTACTTTCGGCAAACAGATAATGGGCTATACGTTCGAATGGCTTTATTTTTATTGGTTTTACTATCTCCCAGTGAGTTGCGGAATCATTTAAACACGGTATAATAAACAAAAAGAATTGTACAAAAAGGAGACACCATATAAATGAAAAAAATTTTAATTACCATTATAGTTTCATTGGTCGTATTTGGCATGGCGCCAGTTCATGCAGAAGTTGGATTAATTAATATGCAGGCTATTTTTGAGCGGTATACAGAAGCCGCTAAAATGGAAGAGGTATTTCAAGAAAAGCGCCAAAAGTATGAAGAAAAGCTTGAAAAGCATAATGAAAAAATGACTGAGGCCCGGGAAAAAAAATCCAGCGAGAAAAAAATGAAAGACCTTGCGGATGCCATGCAAAAAGAAATGGAGCCGTTGCAGCAAGAACTGTTGCAGTTTCGTAACGAGTCGATTTATTCGATTCGACAAAAGATTTTAGCCATGACTCAGCGTGTGGCCAAAGAGCAAGGCTTGGATGTTGTTATGGATCAGCAAGCGGTTGTGTATGGTGGCTACGACTTAACTGAGTTTGTATTGGATCGGCTGAATAAAGAATCGGATTCAAAGTAGTCTTGATCACCGTAGCGGATATTGTTGATGCGCTCAAAGGCAAAGCAGTTGGTTTAGATCCCCATCATCCATTGGTTGGGGTTGCGTCTATCCAAGCACCAAAGCCGAATCATGTGATTCCGTATTTTTCAGATCAACATTATGATCAGCTGGTTAATATTTCTAAAACATCGGTTTTGTTGTCCACACAAGCGATAGACCAGCCACATATTTTTATTTCTAATGGGCCTATGGCGATGGCTCAACTAATTGCGTTGTTTCGATGGGTTGTCCCTCCATTGCCAACACTGGTGCACGATACAGCCCAAGTTCATGCATCGGCACATATTGGGGATGGGTCTGTGATTCAGGCCGGTGTTGTGATTCATCCCGGTGCCGTTATTGGTAATAGATGTTTTATTGGTGAAGGATCTCAAATTTTTTCAAATGTTTCTATTGGGGACTCGGTTCGAATTGGCAATAATTGTACGATTCGATCCGGAGCTGTTATTGGTTCTGATGGCTTTGGGTACATGACACAGCCCGATCGAACGCATCGGTTTATGCCGCATCAAGGCGGTGTTTGGCTTGGAGATTCTGTCCATATTGGTTCCTTGACAACCGTTGATCGGGGTGTTTTGGCCGACACACAAATCGGGGCAGGCACTAAAATTGATGCGCATTGTCATATTGCGCATAATGCGTTGATTGGCAAACAGTGTCTAATAGCGGGAGGGGTTCAATTTGCAGGGTCCGTAACGATTGGGGATCATTGTATTTTTGCGGGCCAAGTGGCCGTTAAAGATCATGTGACAATTGGGCCTAATAGTGTTATTCTAAGTAGAGCAGGTGTAACCAAATCATTCCCATCTGGTGGGGTGACATTGTTTGGATTCCCAGCTCAGTTGCATCGTGATGAACTGCGATTTCAGGCAAAATTAAAACGGATGGTAGATACAAAATGACAAAATTAATATATGGAATTTTTATTGTGGCGCTTATCGGAACTTCTGTGCTTGCTGCACCAACAATTGGCGGGCCAACCGGGCTTTTGGAAATGCCAACAGCCGAGCGTTTGCAGTATCAAGAGTACAATCTAGGTATTGATTACCTAGGCGATGCTCGAAGTATTGACAACGATAAGCATAAAAGCGCTCATTATTACAAACTTAACATTGGGACCTATGACAATATTGAGATGGGTGTTGTGGGTGGGACGTATCCGGAAGAGGGTGTGTTTTTGAATATGAAATATCATGTGTTTTCTGAGCAGAAGCAGTATCCAGTCGATGTGGCCGTGGGGCTTGAAAATTTGACAGCCAATGAAGGCAGCAGTTTGTACATGGTTGCGAGCAAGCCATTTCAGGCATCGTTTACGGGCCATGTTGGGTTTCGTGCCTTATTCGAAGATTCGGTTAGCTCAGCGTTGATGATGGGTGGTGAATACTTTTTAAACGATGCCATTAGCCTTGTTGTCGACATGATTGGCGATGACGGGCTGTATCGGGTAAACACGGGTGCTCGGTGGTTTGCAATGGAAAATCTGATTTTTCAGGCAGCGATCTTAGATGGTATTGGCGAGAGCAGCAATCCCCGATTCATGGTTGGCGCTAGCATATCAAAGTTCTTATAAGATGACGGCGGCATAAATGACTATTTGGGAGGATGTCCAAGTTGCCCTTGAAACGTATTTAACACCGCCTGCTTATCAAACATTTTTGTCTTCAGCATCCTTTGTTTCATACGATAATTCTGTATTGCAGCTCAAAGTGCCCAATGCATTTTCTAAAACTTGGATGCAAGAAAAATGTGAACCAATTTTTAGGGAGTATATTTTATCTGAAAAATACCCAGGCACATTGGTAGAATATACGATTGATGTTGAGCGGCCTGAGGAGCAACAATTGAGTTTATTTGACGCGGCTCCGAGCGTGGTTTCTCAAGATAGGTTGTTTAATTCTCGGTATACATTTGACCAGTTTGTTGTGGGGCATAACAATCGGTTTGCGCATGCCGCATGTGAAGCGGTGGCAAAAACGCCAGCATCGGCCTATAATCCATTGTTTATTTACGGGTCTGTTGGGCTGGGAAAAACGCATTTAATGCATGCTATTGCGCATCATATTCAGAAAAATCATCCTGGGTTGAAGTTAAGCATGGTGACATCTGAAAAATTCACCAATGATTTGATTAATGCAATTAAGAATCAACGAACCCGGCAGTTTCGGGATCAGTATCGTGCCGTGGATGTTTTGTTTGTGGATGATGTGCAGTTTTTAGCGGGGAAAGTTCAGACTCAAGAAGAGTTCTTTCATACATTTAATGACTTGTATAGTCAAAATAAGCAGATTATTTTAACATCGGATCGATCCCCCAAAGAGATACCAACATTGGAAGACCGGTTGCGTACGCGATTTGAGTGGGGATTGATCGCCGATATTCAACCGCCTGAATTGGAGACTCGTTTGGCAATTTTGCGTAAAAAATCCGAAGACATGTCGTTGGTAATTACCGATGAAGTGGTTCATTTTATTGCCACACAGATTCCGTCAAATGTTCGAGAAATGGAAGGTGCCCTAAACCGGATTGCTGCGTATATGTCGTTGTTGGATGATGCGGATATTACCTTAGAAATTGTGAGCAATATTATTAAGGATTTAGTTGGCGTTCGGTCCACAAAACCGTTAAGCATTCAGAAGATAAAATCCAAAGTGCAAAATTATTTCGGTGTTACAGATGCTGATTTGTGTTCATCCAGTCGGGCGAAAGATATTACGTTTGCTCGCCAGATAGCGATGTACTTAGCACGAGAGTTAACCAATATGTCGTTCCCCAAAATTGGCGAGTACTTTGGAAAGCGAGATCATACAACAGTCATGTATGCGTGTGACCGGATTCGAACAGTTATTGATTCAGATGATTCTGTGAAACAAGTCGTGGATTTATTAATCAGCCAATTAAATGAGACTGAATCGAATTAAGATATGGTACACTTTTATAGAGATATAGAATTATCAAAACGACCAAAAGGAGATAAAGCATGAGCAACCAGGAATTGATTGATTTATTGAACCAAGACCTTGCCAATGAATTTGCTGCCATTATTCAATACACAACGTATGCGGCAAAAGTAACGGGTCCATTTCGACCCGAGCTCAGTCAATTTTTATTGGCCGAGGTTGCTGATGAGCAAGGACACGCTAAGTTTTTAGCAGATAAAATTTTGGTTTTGGGCGGAGAGCCCACAACCCAGGCAGCCAGTGTAGCGCCGGCTAGTACCAATAAAGCCATGCTCGAAGCTGTTTTAGAAGCTGAAAACCGCGCAATTATCGGATATACCCAACGTGCTGAGCAGGCGGCGGCTTTGGGTCATAAAGCCTTGTCTTTAGATTTGGAAGATATGATTCGGGATGAAACTCGGCATAGTGAGGAAATATCTAAAATTTTGAATGGTTGGAATTTATAGTCCAGCGTTCAATAGTGCATGCGATAGACTGGCTGACAAAGCGGTCTTCAACGTGGTCGAGTTGATAAAAAGGTTCGGGATCGGGGAAGTGGGTATCGCACTCCCAAGATCCTGACACTTGCGTAATGATGAGCTGAGTGGCGATTTGTTCTTGGATTGTTTGTTGATAAACCGCAGCGCCTCCAATAATATACGTTTTCGATACACCCGCTTCTTGTGCTGTGCGAATGCCGGCTGCTAGTGTGGATACCACGGGTACCGGCACAGTGAGTGCATCGGGGTTTCGGGATAGTACAATATTTAATCGATTGGGCAACGGAGCCTTGGGCAGCGATTCCCATGTTTTTCTACCCATGATAATGGCTTGCCCGGTTGTTTGTTGTTTGAATCGAATTAAGTCTTCCGGAATATGCCAGGGCAACTGATTGTTAATGCCAATCCCGCGATTGGTATCCATAGCTACTAAAACGATAACCTGCATTAGACGGAAATCGGAAACCGAATAAAGGGTGCGGGTTGGTAATTATCAACAACAATATCATCAGCGGTAATCTGATCAAACGGTTTATTGGCAATTCGAATTGTGGGAAGTGTTTGAGTTGGTCGTGTAAGTTGTTCCCGAAGGCCATCCACATGGTCCGTGTAAATATGGGCATCCCCGATGGTGTGAATAAAATGGCCGGGTAGTCGATTGCATTCCTGGGCAATCATGCTCAGCAATAACGAATAACTCGCAATGTTGAACGGCACGCCGATGGCGACGTCTGCTGATCGTTGATACAGTTGGCAATCCAAATAATCGCCCCGCACGTAAAATTGAAAGAGTAAATGGCAGGGAGGCAACGCCATTTGATCCAAATCCGCAACATTCCATGCGGATACAATTAACCGTCGGGAATCCGGGTTTGTTTTGATGGTATCAATTACCGTTTGAATTTGGTCAATATGCCGTTTAACAGGCTGGCCAGATTCATCGGGTCTAAACTGTTCCCATTGTCGCCATTGGTACCCATAAATTGGGCCCACATTTCCATCGGCATCCGCCCAAGGATCCCATATTTTTGAGTTTAAACCATCATGAATATTGGTGCTGCCTTTTAAAAACCACAACAGTTCGTTGACGACACTACTAATTACAATTTTTTTAGTTGTTAGTAGTGGAAACCCCGCTTGCAAATCAACGCGGTATTGATAGCCAAAAATAGACTTTGTTCCAGTACCCGTTCGATCTGTTTTATCAATGCCGTTCTCTAAAATTGTTTGAACTAAGTCTAGGTACTGTTTCATTATAGGGAATCACAGTGTTTTTGGTAATCGGATGCGTTCAGCAGTTCATGGTGTTCGGCGCTATTGGTTGGCTCAATAGCCACCATCCAGCCATTGGCATCCGGGGATTCGTTAACAATGTCAGGCCGTTCGGTCAATTCGGCATTGATTCGTGTAATTGTTCCCGATAGGGGTGCGTAAATACTGGATACGGTTTTTACGGATTCAACGGTTCCAATTTCTTCGCCTTTTGTCACCGATCGCCCGACTTCGGGTAACTCAATATAGACAATATCGCCCAGCTCATCCACGGCATATTGGGTAATGCCGATGGTCGCTTCGGTGGATTGAATCTCTACCCATTCGTGATCCGGTGTGTAATGCTTGTTGCTCATCTGATGGTTGCTCCTTTGGTTTACTTGCGTTTATGTTGATGTTAGACGTTTTAAATTATAGCTATAGTGTATCAAATTTTTTGTTTTTTTAAAAAAATAATCTCGGTCGGTTTTTTCAAAAACCTTTTTTTAACAATAAAATTTTTTTTAATCTATGCTTAAAAATCTGTTTTTTTGATTTCAGTGTTGACATTAATGATTGATTCCCGGTAAGATTGATAATCCATTGCACCACTAAGCGTGCTAGATCATTGGAAGAAAGTAGAATAAAAATAATGAAACTGAATTGAATTCAATTGTTATGATTAAGTTGCAGTAGTTAAGATAAAAAGGGCACATGGCGGATACCTTGGCGTATAGTACGAAGAAGGACGTGGCTAGCTGCGATAAGCCTCGGTAAGCTGCTACAAGCGTTGAGCCGGGGATTTCCGAATGGAGAAATCCGCATGGTGTAATGACCATGCAACCTTTATTTGAATACATAGAATAGAGGTAGACAACCTGGAGAAGTGAAACATCTAAGTACCCAGAGGAATAGAAATCAAACGAGATTCCCTTAGTAGCGGCGAGCGAAACGGGAATAGCCCAAACTTTAGCTGTGTTAGTAGCGGATAGGCGCTGCAGCTAGAGGGTTGTAGGCTTCAATCTTGTGTACCTATCTTGTACACAGATAAGTTACAAATTGTTAGTTTAGTAAAAAGTGTTGGGAAGCACTGCCGAAGAAGGTGATAGCCCTGTATACGAAAAATTAACAACTTATCGATTGTTGTCCTGAGTACCGTGGAACACGTGAAATTCTGCGGGAATCCGGGTGGACCATCATCCAAGGCTAAATATGACTATACGACCGATAGCGAACAAGTACCGTGAGGGAAAGGTGAAAAGAACCCTGGGAAGGGAGTGAAATAGAACATGAAATCATGTGCCTACAAGCAATCGGAGGACGCATCTGCGTCTGACGGTGTGCCTATTGAAGAATGTGCCGGCGACTTAATGTCACTAGCAAGGTTAAGTTTAAATACGGAGCCGCAGCGAAAGCGAGTCTGAATAGGGCGATTTAGTTAGTGGGATTAGACCCGAAACCTGGTGAGCTATCCATGAGCAGGGTGAAGCAAAAGTAACATTTTGTGGAGGCCCGAACCGGTGTATGTTGAAAAATGCTCGGATGACTTGTGGATAGAGGTGAAATGCTAATCGAACCAGGAAATATCTGGCTCTCTCCGAAATGACTTTAGGGTCAGCCTTGAAGTTTAGGTTCTTGGAGGTAGAGCACTGTTAGGGCTAGGGGGATGACCAATCTTACCAAACCCTGGCAAACTCCGAATGCCAAGACACTTTATTCAGGAGTGAGACCTAGGGGGATAAGCTCCTAGGTCAAAAGGGAAACAGCCCAGACCGTCAGCTAAGGTCCCTAAATACACACTAAGTGGGAAAGGAGGTGGAGTTGCTTGAACAACCAGGAGGTTGGCTTAGAAGCAGCCATCCTTTAAAGAAAGCGTAACAGCTCACTGGTCGAGCGATTCTGCGCCGAAAATGTAACGGGGCTAAGTGTGTTACCGAAGCTACGGGTTTGTCTTTATGGCAAGCGGTAGGAGAGCGTTCTGTATTAGGATGAAGTTGTATTGAAAAATATGATGGACGAATCAGAAGTGAGAATGTCGGCATGAGTAACGAAAAGATAAGTGAGAATCTTATCCGCCGAAAGCCTAAGGTTTCCTGAGGAAGGCTCGTCCGCTCAGGGTTAGTCGGGCCTAAGGTGAGGCTGAAAAGCGTAATCGATGGACAACAGGTTAATATTCCTGTACTACCCGTAAATCGTTATTAGCAATGGAGTGACGCAGGAGGCTAGGTCATCCACTTATTGGATTGTGGTACAAGCATGTAGGTAGAAAAAGTTGGCAAATCCGCTTTTTCGTTAATCTGAGATGTGATGTCGACTCCTTTTGGAGGAAGTGATTGACGCCACGCTGACAAGAAAACCTTCTAGCGAGATTTACAGGTAACCGTACTAAAACCGCCACAGGTAGGCAGGTAGAGAATACTAAGGCGCGTGAGAGAACTCTCGTTAAGGAACTCTGCAAAATGGCTTCGTAACTTTGGAAGAAGAAGTGCCCAAATTTGTGATGATACTTGCTATCGGAGCATATGAGGGTCGCAGTGAACCGATTCAATCGACTGTTTATCAAAAACACAGGTCAATGCTAAACCGCAAGGTGATGTATATTGGCTGACGCCTGCCCAGTGCTGGAAGGTTAATAGGAGATGTCAATATTGCTTGCAATGTGAAGCATCGAATTGAAGCCCCAGTGAACGGCGGCCGTAACTATAACGGTCCTAAGGTAGCGAAATTCCTTGTCGGGTAAGTTCCGACCCGCACGAAAGGCGTAACGAATTGAATACTGTCTCAACGAGAGACTCAGTGAAATTGAAGTGTCCGTGAAGATACGGACTACCTACAGCAAGACAGAAAGACCCCGTGGAGCTTTACTGTAACTTGGCTTTGTATTTTGGAATAACTTGTGCAGGATAGGTGGGAGGCTTTGATCTATAGTCGTCAGACTGTAGTGAGCCATTGGTGAGATACCACCCTGGTTATTTTGGAATACTAACTTGTCTCCGTCATCCGGAGAGAGGACATAGTCTGGTGGGCAGTTTGACTGGGGCGGTCGCCTCCTAAAGAGTAACGGAGGCGCTCAAAGGTTCTCTCAAAACGGTTGGAAACCGTTTGTAGAGCGTAAGGGTAGAAGAGAGCTTAACTGTGAGACTTACAAGTCGAACAGAGACGAAAGTCGGACCTAGTGATCCGGTGATCCCGTATGGAAGGGTCATCGCTCAACGGATAAAAGTTACCCCGGGGATAACAGGCTTATCTCCCCCAAGAGTCCATATCGACGGGGAGGTTTGGCACCTCGATGTCGGCTCGTCGCATCCTGGAGCTGAAGAAGGTTCCAAG
>Ga0181569_10001441_pt1 | contig 18708 bp, 18 predicted proteins | sample 101ome_19_FD_132452 | JGI IMG/M metagenome (GOLD analysis project Ga0181569, IMG submission 132452) | Coastal salt marsh microbial communities from the Groves Creek Marsh, Skidaway Island, Georgia - 101405AT metaG (megahit assembly) | ecosystem: Environmental > Aquatic > Marine > Intertidal...
CAGTATCTTGTGGACTGCCCGTAGTTGCAGATGTAGATGTAATTGCACTCACCTTGCCGTCTGACTTGATAACAACTGGGTCACCATCTGCTAACGCACCAGATGCAGTGGCGGTTATTGATGCTCCACCAGCGGCATCAGCAAACGCAATAGTTCCACTGCCATTAGTAGTCAATACTTGGTTAGCAGTTCCATCTGTGGTCGGTAGAGTGAAAGTCCCAACAAAGCTAGTTAAGTTGGAGTCATAAGCTTGAACACTTACTCCCACATCCGAAGTACTTATAACGTCTGATGCAGTAATTTCTGCTAAATCCCCTAAATTTCGTGTATTGCTCATGATCGAAGTACCCAAGAAAGGCTTGGCTCATTCCAAAAATAGTCTTGCCCATCTTCTGGTCGAGGAACGGGAGCATACCAGAGGCACGTCTCTTCATTCAATAACCAGCTGTCAAAAGGTTTAGGGGGTATGAACGCATTCCTCCCAGAGTCATAGGTAAACCCAGTACCTGCATAGTTTTTTCTAAAATTTCCGTTATAACTTGTTTGAACCCAAGTGCCGCCATATAAAGACTGACAAAATTCAATGCCTTTGGTTTCTTGTTCAACTCCGTTATCAAGTATTACATCGTTTGAAACAACTATAGTTCTAAGAACTATGTTATTTTCATCTATTTCTGCAAAATGTGCCATTATATTTCCTTAAAGAGTTATGCTACCACTGCCATTAAAAGTATAGACAGTATCCGAACCTATTGTAGTTGTACTAGGGCTTCCTGTTGTTGACGCTGCTGTATTCCCAAAGACTCTAATAATCACTACGCCAGACCCCCCAGAACCGCCATCTGTTCCATTGCCGCTTTCATAGCCATTAGAGCCCCCGCCACCGCCAGTATTTGTTGTACCTGCAGTTCCGTTTGCACTACCACCGGAACCGCCGGCGCCTCCGCCCCCTGCACCTCCGGCATCTCCTGTTGTGCTTCTACAGCCGCCGCCGCCGCCCCCTCTTTGAGTAGCGGAACCATCTATGTCAGACCAAACTCCTTCTCCACCAGTTCTAGAGCCGTCTCCGTCCCCTAAACCTACTGCGCCGGCACCGCCACCACCACCTGAATTATTATCTCCCGAGTCTCCGCCGCTGCCTCCATTAAATCCTTGAGAAGAAGTTCCAGAGCCTCCGGTACTTGTGCCCCCTTGATTAGTAGAACCACCGCCACCACCAGAGCCTCCTACTGATCCTGGGGATAAAGACCCATCTAAGCCAGGCCCTCCGCCTCCTCCGCCGGTGCTCGTTATCGATACTGTTCCTCCAATAATAGAGCTATCCGTTCCATCTCCTCCTGGGGTGCTGGTTCCTGTTCCTCCGGAGCCTCCACCGCCCACAGTAATGGTATAAGTTTGCCCAACTTGAAAGTCTGGTGAGCTTTCTAAAGCAGCTCCGCCTCCGGAGTCTTGTGGCGTATTCCCAGTAGAGCTAGTATGATCTGTTCTATAGCCTCCGGCACCTCCTCCTCCTGCAGTACGACAAGCAGCAACAGCGGCAGAAGAGCCACCACCACCCCCTCCTGCTATAACTAAATAACTTACTACTTTAGTACTCATTAGCGGCCAATTCTCGCCCTGCACTGCTATTTTTTGATCTTTTAATGACCAAATACCACTTGCATCTGTTGAATTTGGAAATTGAGCCATTAACTAATCTCCTCGTAAGAACAAACGGCTTCTAAACGACTAACAAAATTTGAAGTTAATCTTAAAGCATCTTCTTCTTCAAGATAAATTGGCTTTGTTATTACCTCAAGAACTGCCTGTGCTGGAACAGTAACATCTTTTGCTAAATGATACGCTGTATCTGGAGATATACTAGACCTAAATAAATCAACAGTTACATTTGCCTCATTAACACCATCTACATTTGATATATAAAGAGAGTTTATTTTAAAAACCTTATTACTAGAAGCGGCGTTCGTTACTATCGCAGTCGCAGAAGTGTCTATCGCTTGTACTGCGGTTTTCCCAGTTATAGTTGATACACTTACAATATTAGGTGCAGCCATTATTATCCTCCAAAGACGATAGCCATTGCTACCGCTCTACTTGTAACAACATCAGATACTAAAGCAGTCTTTAAATTATCTGAGTCGCTGGTATCTTTTATCAGAATTTTATCAGTATCTGAGCTTGTTACATTTGTTAAGGAATTTATTTTTCCTAATGTTGATAAGTCTGCTGATGATGTCATTTGTGCCTCCGACGCTATGTCCTTAGAATGTTATAGATCCTGATCCTGTAAATTCATAAACTGTGTCTGAGCCAACTGTCGTTTCAGTTGGCGAACCGGTTGTGCTTGTTGCTGAACCATTTATTGCTCTTATAATAACAACACCAGAACCACCTGCAGCAGAATTGGTACCATCACAACCACCAGCTCCACCACCGAGGTTAGTTCCTCCAGCTTGTCCAGCTGCTGGAAAGGCGTCACCACCGCCACCTAGTCCTCCAGTGGCACTATTGTTATCACCATATCCTGCTCCACCACCTGCATAGTAAGTTGCGCTTCCTGTAATAGAAGACTGTGATCCATCACCACCATTTCCACCACTATTATTGCTTGGAGAATTGCCTCCGGTAGCACCAGCGCCACCGCCACCACCACCGCCACCACCGTTGGCAGTGCCACCATCATTACCTTGTCCTACAGTCCCTGAACCAGGTAAAGTCGGAGTGCTACTGTTAGAACCGCCACCGCCCCCAGAACCGCCATCAAGGGCATCACCTGAGCTACTATGGCCACCACCACCGCCTCCTCCTGTTGCTGTTGCAGAAATCCCAGTACCAGATAATGATGAATCGTTCCCAGAAATTCCCAAGGTCTGACCGGATGTCTGTGCGGCTCCTCCTCCCCCCACAGTTACCGTATAAGTTCCTGATACAGTTACACCTGAAGCAGATAATAGACCACCAGCACCTCCGCCTCCGGAACCACCGGCACCACCTGTAGTTCCAGAACTACCTCCTCCTGCAACTACCAAATAATCAATAGTAGGGACAGCAGATGCATAGGTATTGCCTAGAACTTGTAGAACGATACCAGACATTAAGAGACGTTACCGGTGATCACACAAACAGTACCAGAAATAAAGAATACTGTGGCTACACCTCTTGTAGCAAGAGTAACAGAAGCTTTATCAGCATCTTCACCGCCAATATAAGCTGTAGTGATGCTACATGTAATAGTTATGTTACCGGTTGTATTATTGAAAACAGAAACAACATCTCCTTCGCTAAAAGTAGCATCAGGAATAGTTATTGAGCCTCCAGAACCAACTTGAACATATTTGCCTACATCAGCAGTGGTTAGTGAATAACTTCCTGTCTGTGTACCTACAGCTGGGACGTTTCTATATCCTAGATCAAAACTTCCAAGAAAAGTTGTTAGGTCAGAATTATATGCTTGTACTGAAGTACCAATATCAGCAGAGTTAAGAATTGTAGCATCATATGCTTGAACATTGACTCCAATATCAGAATCTACAACGACATTGCTACCACCATTTTGCAAAGTACCTGTAAAGTTTGCTGTAACGTCATCGTACTTTGCAGTATCGGCATCATATGCCTGAACAGTAACGCCGATGTCAGCAGAACCGAGTGAATCTGTAATTTGGTTGAGTTTTTCTACTGTTATCAGTTCTCCTGCGAATGCTGCGGGAGAGAAAGAAATACTTGTTCCGTTTGTTGCGGTGAAATCCGCTGAGGCTTGTAGAGTACCACTACGAAGAAATCGGATAGCTCCTACATTATAGTCAACAGTAATAGAAGTCTCTCCACCAGTCATTGTGAACTCCTCTGTGGTTATACCACTAGATAGAAATTCCGCAAGTTTCCAGGCTGTGACACGCACTACTGCACCCGCTGTAGCCGCGGTTGTAAGCGTAATGCTTGTACCGTTTGTGGCGGTGAATTCGGTTGATTCTAGTTGCGAACCATTATAGTGTACATCTACATATCCAACTTCGTATGAAAGTCCTGTAAATTCTGTCTGAGATGCGGTGGCTGTAAATTCTGTAACGGTTCTGGTAGCTGTGGCAGTAGGATTAGCAAAAGAAGCGATCTCAGCTCCTGTGTAAGTAGGGTCTTGACCGTTTGTTTTGAAAATATATGCTTTGCCTGAATTACCTCCTGGCGAAGTTGCATCTTCTTCCAGATAAGCACCAGCAATAATATAATTACCTGATATACCTACAGAGAGACCAAAACTATCGTTTTGAGATGTCCCAAAAGGATTCGGGTTGTCAAGAGTGTAGTTAGGAGCAGTGACTGTTGTTGTTGTAAATGTTGCTATATCATATAGGTATACTTTACCTGAAGTAGTTCCACCTGCATCGTCTTCGTTAGGAGTTCCTATAACAACATAATTACCTGAGATAGCTACTGAGCTACCAAATTGATCCCCTGAAGGTGTGTCATAAGCATTTGGATTATTAATAACATAATTCTCAGTCGTAATTAAATTACTCGTAAATGTTGATATATCATAAATGTATACTTTGCCTGAATTACTTCCTGGCGAAGTTGCATCACCCTCCAGGGTAGCACCAGCAATAATATAATTACCTGAAATAGCTACTGACTCACCAAACCGATCCCCTGCAGGTGTGTCATAAGCATTTGGATTATTAATAACATAATTCGCAGTCGTAATTAAATTACTTGTAAATGTTGATATATCATAAATGTATACTTTGCCTGAATTATTTTCATTAGGGGAGATTGCGTCCTCTTCATTCTTTGCCCCAACAACAGCATAATTACCTGAAATAGCTACTGAGTCACCAAAATAATCTGAGCTTGCATTGGGGGTATAGTCTGGATTATCGAGTGTATATAGTAAATCGCCAGTAGTAACATCGAAAATATATGCTACACCTGAGAAAGCGCTGGCAGGTGAGCCTCCGTACTCTACATAGGCCCCAACAATAGCATAATTACCTGATATATCTACCGAGTAACCGAAGCGGTCAAGCGAGCTGGTAACATTAAAATCTGGATTATTGAGTGTGTGTAGTAAAGCACCTGTAGTAACATTATAAATGTATGCTTTGCCCGAGAAACCGTCGATTTTCCAAGCCCCAACAATAGCATAATTACCTGAGATAGCTACTGAGCTACCAAATTCATCGTTTGTAGTAGCATTTGGACTATCAAGTGTATGTAATAGAGAACCAGTAGTAACATCGAAAATATATGCTTTGCCTATTTGAGTACCAGGAGAAGCATCCTCATATATCGCTCCAACAATACCATAGTTGCCTGATATAGCTGATGCGTAACCAAACCACTCCCCTACAGGTGTGCCATAAGCATTTGGATTTTCAAGTATTCTAGTATATAAAACATCGAGACCTTTTGAGACAGGAACACCTCCCTCGGTACTGCCGTCCCCAATATATAGTGTATTTTTATCAGTAACCCATATAGGTTCTCCCGCATCTGGAACAAATGCAGGAGATTGATTTAAACGGTCAGCTTCTAAGCCTCTCTTAAATTGTATTTTAGACATTATTTTTTAACAACTTTTATACTTATTTGTGGTTTTACTATTACATTTACTGTATCTTTTACTACCGTTACACAGGTAGTGGACATTAGAAAGTACCTCCGTCCACTGTAGCTACCTGAAGGTCGAACGAGATTGCTCCAGTAGAGCCTGTACCAGTACCGCTTATGCTTGAATCTGTGCTAGTAATTTGCACAGAGGTGATATCGCCCACGCCATAACCATAACTCAGAATTCGATCATCAATTGCTGCCGAAGTCATGAGAGAAGTATCGTTATCTGCAAAAGCTTCAGCACTTGTAGTTACTGCTGTAAGTCCAACACTGTCGAAAGTAAAAGTATTTACAACTTCAAAGTCTGCTTGAATAACACCGGTAGTTCCGCTAAATACTTCCGAAGTATTTGTTGCATCGGGAATATAGATAAACTTACCTGTACTATCGTCATGCCCGAAAAATCCAACTACTGCCGAACCATTGTTCCAATTAAACTCTATACCTCTATCTTTGTTATCGTCTACTACTGGAGATACAGAACCGAGAGTAAAAATCGGGTCATCAATACTCACTGTAGTCGAGTTTACTGTAGTGGTTGTACCGTTTACTACCAAATCTCCTGTAACTGTGAGATCATTACCTATAGTTACATCGTTTGGTAGGGCGAAAGTAATAGTATCATTACTGATTGTGGTTACTATTTCATTCGCAGTTCCAAGAAAACTAAGTGTATTACCAAGAGTAAACTCATCTTCTGGAGAAGTAGTACCGTCACTAATATTAAAAGATTGAGATGCTGGAGTAATCCAAGAAGTCTGCCCCGCCCCATTCGTACTGAGTACCTGACCAGTGCCTCCGTCAGCTTGAGGCCAGTTTACTCCATCAAGTACAAGATTACCTGCCCCATTCGGAGTAAGATTCAAGTTTCCATTTGTATCGCTAGAGCTTACAGTATTGCCGTTAATATTTACATTATCAACATCGAATACATCAATTTTACCAGAAGCATCTACAAGAACAGCGCTACTCGCAGTCAAAGTGCCTGGGGTATGGTCTAGCAAATCTACATAGGCTTTACCGCCGATTACAGTAACAGACGCAGGAGACCCACTTCCAGGATTTCCTATGTATAGCTTGTTACTACCAGATGCCGAAGAATACGCCAGTTCCCCTTCTTCTAATGAAGAGGGAGCTGAGGTAGTATCACTTCGTTTTATCTTAATTTTCTGTACCATAATTTATTTCCCCTTAAAAGGCTCCTCCATCGAGTGAGTCTGAATTATCAGTACCCGTGGAGATAGGTGTCCATTCGAAAACTCCGAGAGACACTTGTCTATATACAGCTAAAGTCAAAGTACTGTTCTTATACCAAAGAGCACCTTCTCTTAGATAGTCGCTCGCAGGTATTGTTTCACTATAAAAAATTTGATCCGCTAATTGTGCCAAAGCATCTTCAAGAGTATCTGTAGTAATTGCTCCTACTGGTGCTATGGAAACATTTGCTGGAATTACTCCGTTTATATCAATTATATCTGTACCATTTACGGTGATCTTTTGATTCTGATAGTCTAATTCTATAGCCATTAGAAACTAACCTCCGTGTAATTTACTCTTGCAGACCATCTTGTTTCGTTAGCAGATGCCGCAGTTACATTAATTTGCAATTTATTTGTGCCAGCTAATACACTAGCATCGAAAGCCACATTTTCTAGACCGAGTATTGTTTTTCCTACGGTTCCAATTATTGCTGTAGTGTTTCCTGTGTCTCGCTCTATAGCTCCCGTGAATTCAAATGCGCACGATTCATTTGTTACTATATCCTTTCCTACTACCAAAGCTGTAAAAGACAACACACTATTTTCTGATATATTGAGTGTACTTCCAGAAGTTCCACCTAAATATAATTCAGTAGGAGAGGTAGTAGTAGTAGAGCCAGAATAGATCCCAAGCCCAGCAGAGCTAAAACTTTCATCTGTTACTCCCGAATACGTAGCTGTTATAGTTACATCTTTGCGAACTCGTAAGCTGCCTATAAGTATTGTTGAGACTTTATTTGCCGAAGTTACTTCCTGCAAGTCATACTTATAAGTTTTTCCTTCTAAGTCTTTAGTAAAATTTCCAGGTATTACAAAATTGAGTATTCCGCTTGATCCATCTGGGGAGCCTGGAGACACTGGGCCATATTGAAGGTCGGCATCTACATCTGACGTATCAATATCGCTCTTCAGTGTAAATATGTACTCATTTCCACTAATGTCAATCGCATTATTAGAGGAGTCTACAATTGTTACTGTAATGTCCCAAGAGTCACCTCTAATTTGTTCTGGAAATGTAAAAACCTTAGCAACCATTAGTAACAACCCTCAATTTCAATATCTACTTTTACTGGGCCGAAATCAGCTCCTATAGCTTGTACAGTCTCTACGTCCACTTCTATTTCTTCATACTCTAAAGAGAGCTTCAGCGCAGAATCAACAAAAATACTGTTTCCACCCCTGAATCCGTTTGTGGCTATGGAAAGTCTTGATGCTAAACTCATGATCTGCTAAGTGTTGTAGTATCCCTGTTTGGTTGACCGATTGTTACAGTAATATTTCCTACAGTGATTGACTCATCTGTAATCGTTACGTTATTTGAGGAGTCAAGTCCATCAACTTGCCACATTTCCCCAATTCTATTTTGCAGTTCTAATAGTATAGGAGTAACTGCGGAAGCCGAAACACCTTCTGAAACTGTGTTTACGATTGAGCTTACTTCTACCGCATATTGAGGGGTAAGATCGTAAGCATAGTAAGCAGTATCAAAATCATCTGAGAAAAGAACTCCAGTTACTCTTACTTTTGTAAAATCTATAAGCAATTTCCAGTCATTTATAAGAAAGTATATATCACCCGAAAAGCTTGAGCCTACTGTTGGGTCTCCGCCGGTGCTTCTTATAGCTGGATCCCATTTTGCATTGTCATTAAAAGAAGATACCCATTCTTTCCAAGCAGAGTAGACATCTTCTTTTATATCTAATTCCGTTACATCAGAATTTACTAATATATGTTTATTCAATCCATCAAAAGTAACTTTATGGTAAAGTTCCCATAAAGCATAGTTACCATAATTGAAATGTATAGAGGGCATTACTGAATAATCTCTTTCCAGTTTACTGTGACCATCAGTTTCACATTATTGTGTAAAGCGGTTCTTGTCTTAGCATAGAAAGACCAGATGATTCGTGAACCTCTGAATCCTTTGATGTATGCGTTACCGCCAGGCCATGCTGGAAGACTTGTAGTATCAACTGGATTTGAGAACGTATCGGTCGCTCTGTCATAATCACTATAGACTTCGAACTGGTTTGCCGCAACAGGTTTCACATAGTAGTAAGTACCGCCGAACGATTCCCAACCTGCGGGTGCGTCATAGACTTCGTACTGTTGGTTTCCATCTACGTCTGATGCATACTCTGCAATGTTGAGTGGAAATTCTGCTGCACCTGCCGCAATCGGATCACGCACTTCAACTCTTTCTCCCGATGCAACTGTAATTACAGCGGGAGAAGCATTTGTTACGGACTGAATGTTATTGACAATAGTACCGCCATCATCCGCAAAGTTTTTAACAGCACCGTATTGCCAGTTATTAAAAGTATCAGTTGTATCTGTTTCGTATCGTCCAGCGAACATTTCTTGAAGTAGAATCTTGCCGTTCTCATAAGATGTAGCCGAAGAGTCTACCTCTACGGAAGTACCGGGAACTGCTGAAAAGTCAAATCCAGTAGCGACAGAATTAATCTCTGCTTTGAGATCAATTACTGCATCTAAACCAAGACCTTTCCCAGGAGTAGCCGTACCGCCATCGAATCCAGCATCAAAACCATACGCAGATACAGAGGTTGGCATATAGAGTGTGTGGTTTACTTCTCCGTTAGGTAGTTCTACTTTTGGAGTGATAGAAAAGAGGTATTGCCAATCGTCTGAAATATTTGCGGTTACAGTTGCGTGTTGTGTTGCATAGGTCGATGACTTACCTTTCTCATTAAGATCTAATGTTGTCTCAGTCCATACCGATGCAGACCATGTTTCGATAGACGTATCATCAGTTGGACCAGTAACTGCTTTTACACTCCAACACGTGGGCAATGAAGCAGTCTGTGACATAGCAACTTCGTAGTTATTGCCATGAAAATATGAATGCATCACAACACGAGCACCGTCGATGTATGTACCAAATCGTACTCGACCTGCACCGTGCCACTGAATATCAATCCAGTAAATGTTATCTTTTGATAAATCTAATGTTGATTGTGAATCACCAGATCCGTCGACTTTATCACCGTTCCAATCACTTTGTGCGATTACCGTATCGACTCTACTGCCCGAAGTGGAACTTCGAATAACAACATTTAGATTGTTGTTTTGATCAAGTCGGAACATGAAACCGTTGCTAGCATCAAACAAACCCCAGTTTCTTACACAACCCGATGCACCCCCTGTGTTATTTAATCGCGCAGTGGCCATATAAAGATGTGAACTACCCGCAACATAGTGGTGGTATAGGTTAGATGAACAAGAGGCAAATCCTTCATTTGCTACATGGTCGGGATCAGTAGCTCCTGGCACTTTGACTGTGACTGAGTTTCTGTCGTTATCGTAAACGACAGAGCCACCATTTAATTCTGACGGAGAGAAGTTATCATCGAGAACGTCTTTTTGACCAAATACATAGTCACCGATATGAGTAGCACCCGATGTACGCAATTTACCCCATGCGTCTAACTGAGGGAGACCTTCTGCAAATCGAACGTTTGCCGAACCTGTGATGTCAACATCCATACCGTATTCTGGATTGTCGTAACCCATGATATTGTTGGCAGGTATGTATACGTCATAGGCGAGGGTGACTTGAGCAATGCTTTGGCCTTCATAAGAAATGATAGCGTCTGCGGCAGGCTCTAAATTTTCAAACTTAGCTGTTTTATTATAGTGAACCGCAAGGATGCCTGTACCGTCACCGCGATCAAATACGCCGTGAACGTGCATCATGCCGTTACCACCAAACCCTGCAACATTGTACATCTGACCAATCTGCCATGAATGGTCAGTGCTGCCGCCCACAATCGAGTTAAAATTCTTGTACTCAATCTCGGCAGTGTGTATCATGTACACACGATCACCAGTGCTCTCTGGTGGTATTCTTGTATATCTCTTCTCGCCTGCCATTTATTAGTCCTTGTCCGATAGTACCTCTGCCAGTGCGCCCTTTATGACGCTGTAGTTTTTCACCACTTCTAGCGAGCCGAACTCTTCAGAGTCTACTGTTGTGAGAGCGGCATTTACAAATTTGTCAAAATAATTAATAGCTTCTTGTAATTCTTTATTCATCCTTAAACCTAAAAAGTAGAAGCGGGGCCCCGAAGAGCCCCACTATCAAAGTTATACACCAACAGGATCTGCGTAGTTTCTTTCCAAAGGATTTGAAACTGTAATACTTGCAGTATTGAGTTTTTCTATCAAGCCAGTAGCTGTTGCATACTGAGCTGAGTGCAGGCCAAGACCTACAAGAGTTACTGCTGCATTTGCATCAGGAGTGCGACCCCCGTCGTCATTTGCAGTATAATCATATACGAAGTTATAAGTACCGGCAGTATTCTTATCCTTAATCTCATAACTAATAGAAGCATCAGTAGCATCAAAAGGAACATCTGAATTAATAGTAATAGTAGTTCCTGTATTTGAAGTTATGAAGTATCTACCTGCATTGTCTCCGGAAGTAATAACGAGTACTTTTCCTTCCAACTCTCCGTTTCCTGTAGCATCGTAGTCCGGGCTAGTAGCTGTAACATTAAGAGCAAATCCACCCGCAGTAGCGCTTGCACCAGTACCAGAAGTAGGCCCAGTAAGTCCTGTAGGAGTTTCATTATGCAAAAATCCAGATACTTCTGGGTCTGGAGATACTACCGCATCGCTTTCTGTTACAAGAACTGCTGTTGCGGTACCAAAAGTTGCGTCTGGAGATACCTCGGTAATATTTGTATAAAAGAGGTAATATTTTGCATTTGCATCATCAATCATATTTTGATTGAAGTTCAATGTAACAGACACTGTAAACGGATAAGTCTGAGCAGTTCCGCTATCGTCAACAAATTCTACGTCGTTTCGGAAATCATTACCAACTCCCTCAATAAATACGCCATCGTTATCTGACTGACGAAGAGTTTTCAGAGTAGCCCCCACAAATTCTAAGAGCGGGTCCGCAAGTACGCCAAAGTGAGTGCTAGTTTCATCACCTGGGGAAGTATTAATATCGCCAGTAGAACGTAACTGTAGCTGTACATATTGATAAATTTGAGCAAGTGTAGCAAAATCTCCTGAATCACTAAATCTTGCATCAATTACGACCCCAACAGTAAAAGAAGTACCAGTATCGGAAATAGTTTCTCCTGGAGAAGCATAGTATTCGATTCTAATATTATCAAATACGGCATCATGGGGAGATCCCGTAATCTCTGAATCAAGCAGAGCAATATTTGAGTCTACGCCTTCTGCAAGTGGGAATCGATACACCTGAGTAGCAATTGTGGATACACCAATATCGGTTGTAGTAGCCTGGTCATAAGTAAAGCCAGTTACGTTACCTGTAGTACCTTCTGGAGCTGAACGAATATAAACAGTGAGTACTTTACTTCTTTCGTCAGTACCCCCATTTGTAAATACAAGAATAGGCTGATTAACCCGACCGTCATAGTCAAAGTCAGTTTTTGTTGTATCATCGTCAAAAGCGTAGTAAACTCTGTGGTTAGATTCGATATTACCGAGAGTAATAATACCAGCATATTCGAACTGAATAACACCTGCTGAGTCTCTTTCTGCCCATCCACCATTACGAATATAAGGAATAGAGTCTACAAGACCAGAATCTGTCGAATTTGTAAGTCTCCAACCATTACGAAATTCAAATTGCTCCGCTGTAATTGCTTCCATTGGGAAAGGGTATTTAGGTAAATCAGTTTCAGATTTCCACATATCCTTAATAAAAGAATACAGTGCTTGCAAATCAACGCCACCTGCGTCACCTCCTGCATTTAGCAGAGGATTTGGGGAAAAAGTAGACTCATCTGAGTCTGAAATTAGCTCGATCGTTAAATTGTTTAGATCAAAGTATACATTTCCATTCGGAGAACCTGTACTAGGTGCGCTAGATCTCGTCAGAAAATCAGGATCACTTATTCGTGACATGGGGCATTCCTTTTTGAAGCTAAAAAGCTCTTTGGCGGGTTCGCCTAGGAAAAGTTTTTAAGTAGTTCTAGTAACGTCTTTTACGACTTTGACCTTACCAATTAGCAGCGTCTGGACATTTCCTCCTGTATCGGTTTGTTGTATGTCGTAATGGTAATTCTTATTAGCTACAAGATTATTTGTTTGTGCGTTTGTTGCGGTAATATAGATAATACCGAGGGCATCATCCGGAGCAGAAGCATTTATAGTAATCTGTAATGCAGCGTCTGCATCAATATCGTCAATGTTTTCTTTCAGCGTAAAGATATAACTGTAGCCAGTTATGTCCACAGGGGAATTTTCACTGGTAAGGGTTAACTTTATATTCCAGTCATCTCCCCGTACCAATGGTTGTAGGTCTCGTGCTGTAAACGACATTATTGATTTTTCCGGTAACTAACTCCCCTAAGGGTTTTTTCAATATTATGAGAATTATAGCAACCCCTAACGTAATTGTCAAGAATTATTTTTTATGAGGTATACCACTATGGACTATCAAGAGAGTCTATTTGAGCTTGAATCATGTCTAAGGTTTCTTGATTTTTTGTTCCGTCCGTATTAAATATCTCAAACTCTACCATGTTATAATAGTAAGCATTTTTGCTTGGCCCTATCATTGCCTTTGGAGCATCAGCAGCAACTTCTAATCTATAATTTTGTAGAATAAATCTCTTTTCCATTGCTTCTTTTGCAGCAAGAGTGGGCTCTCTTCCTATTTTATCGTCGATTACAGATAAATCAGGATCTTGAAAAACAGGGGCAAAAGTTCCTATATAATTTAAAGCTTCTTGATGTGTTTCCATAGTAGAAATTTCTTTTAATCTAAGCAAGCAATTTTTGCAAGTCACTCGGGAAATTTTTCTAGTAGCTAAAGGATTACTAATATCTCCGCAAAGAGGTATAGTTACCGCTTCTGTATCAAAAAATCCAGAAAATATAATATGTTTATCTGGTCTTGCAGCTTTGATTTGAGATGTGAGTGAGTTTGGATCTTGCTGTAAAAGTTCTTGAATTTCGTGCATTTTTATCTCCTATAAATTATCTCTTATATTTGCTATTTTAGTTAAATACTCTTCTTCCGGGTCACCTAATTCAGTAACAAAACTAAAATTAGTCATATTCTTATAAAAAGTTTCTTCTTGATCACCTATTATATTGCCAGGTCTATTTGATATATTAGATACTATTTCAGTAGCTTGTGTAAAATTACTGGCTCTTGCCAAGTCATCTATCATTTGAAGACATTCAACACAAGTAACCTGAAGAGGAGTCATAATAATTACAGCATCAGCATTTGTTAGGCCACAAATAGGAAGATTAATGTCACTTCCTGTTAAAATAAAATGTTTTGTAGGTTCTCCTGCGGGAGCAGGAGTGGGTGTTGGATCTTTAAAATAATTTACCATTTTTTATCCTATGCTGGAACAAAAACTGTTTCGAAGTTAAGTTCTACTGTAGCCGAATCTTGTACTGTTTGTGTAGCGGAATCTCTTATTTCTAAAGTGATTGTAAATGTGTTACTAAGCTCTGATGTGGTCTGCCAAATCCAAAGATAATTAGTACCACTAAGAGTAATCCAGCTACCTACACTGGTGCCTGTGCCATTATTAGTAAAACTTACATTAGAATTAACAGTTCCTGAAGTTACTGTGACTCTAGCCTCATAATCTGCAGGGTCACCTCCAGTAATCCAAACATTTGAATGCTCTTGGGATTGGACTCCATCAATAATTGTGCCTATATTATAAGTATCGGCACTAGAAGTTCCTTCTAATTGAATACCTCCAGCAGCGGAGACTGTACCATCTTCATCAACAATAGGCAATGTATCTGTGGCTGGAGTTAAGTTTATATTGGCGACATTCTGTATATTGAGATCAGCCGTATCTCGTATAGTGCCAGAAGTGCTCCCTGTTCTAAGCTGAAGAGTCAAAGTTTCTGTAGATTCATTGTTTGAATCGGATGCAGCACTAACAGTAAAACTTCCTGAGTTGCTGCTTATAGTAAAAGACCCACTATCCGTAACTATATCATTACCTGGGTCACTCGCAAGACTCCAGTATAATGTTGTACCATTTGAGACATTTGTAGTATTTACTGTTATAGACTCAGAAGACCCTTCTAATACAGTGTAAGAGCCCGCGCTAAAGGCATAAGTTGGAGTGGGCGTTGTAGATGTATCATTAATTGTAACAGTTCTGGAAGCTGTTCCTATGCTTTCTGTGTATCCAGAAACATTTGGGTTACTAATTGTACATATTACATTTTCTGAGCCTTCAGTAGTAGAATCAGCAACAGTAGTTACTGTCAAAGTATTCGATGTAGTGCTATTACTAAAAGTAAAAGAACCTGTGGTGCCTGTAGAGGCTCCACTTGTGTTATAATCAGATCCATCTGTAGCAGAACCTGTAAGAGTGAAATCAACAGTACCTGTTATAGCGGTAGAGGCACTCGCACTAAATGTAAATGCGCTTCCTTCATTTACAGAGGTTGTGCTTCTTACTGCACTTATTGTAACAGTAGGTAATGCTTGAGAAGCACCTCTAAAGTCTCCTATAGTGATTGTGCCTGAAGTGGGAATGGTATTCGGGTCTGTGGCTCCTGCGGACACATTAGCCCCTCCCTTATAGTATTCACTCAAGGATATAGGGTTGCTACCTCCAAACTCAGTTTGGATGGCACTCATTGACAAATTAGTCGTTGGCAGAGCCACGCTTTAATTCCTCTACTTCTTCTTTTAGCTCTTTTATCGCTTCAATTAATAATGGAACAAGTTTTTCGTAGCGAACTGCAAGCATATCATTCTCTCGTCTTGCTACAGCTTCCGGAGCGACTTTCAATACTTCTTGTGCGATTACACCGATGTCGTGCATTCCTTCATAGGGAGATACGTGATTCCAATCAAACTCATATCCTCCTAGTTGAGTTACTTTTTCAAGTGAGTTAGAGATAGGAGTGACATTGTCTTTATATCTTTTATCTGAGGTAAAAAATGCTGTAATATCTCCTGTCGCAGTTATATCGCCAGTGACTGCTAGTCCTGACTTAAGGGTTGTTGCTCCATCTACATTAAGGGTAAGATCTATATCTACATCATCTTTAAAATTTACATCGCCAACGACTCCGGGAGAGCTTCCATTAAAAAAGACTGCATCGCCACCAGCACTATTACGTAGATATAGTGCGTAACTTCCTGAATTAAGTGTTTGTGCATATACTCCAACTCCATTTTCCGAAGTTCCATTTACGCCCGCGTTACCTGATGTTGATACTGTTCCTCTAGTGTTAAATCCAACAACTCCTGAACTTACAGTAGAATTTGTTCCTAGGATTCCCTGTCTGCCGCTTGTTGTTGATTCTCCGAGTATACAAGCGTCTTGTGATGCGGATACAGAAGAAACAACTCCTGTTGATTTTAGCTGGCCATCAGTATCAATATCTCCGCCAAAGAAAACGGTTCCAGAAGTATTAATATTAAATCCTAAAGTACCTCCGGAATATCCTCGTAATCCTGCATTATCTATAACTACTCCCGATGTAGGATTGGCTCCAGCCACAGCTATAGTACTTGTCTGTATAGTCCTTTTATAATCACTGCTTGAGTCTAAAGCGTTAAAGGCTCTACTGGCTCCTGTAAGCTCATTTGCGTCAGCTTTAAAGAAAGTCGAACCATCTGCTATATCATCCAAGTCTCCAACAGCATTAGCTAAATTACCTGCTTGTTCATACTCTACCCAAGCAGAACCGCTCCATCTGTATAATTTATTATTATCATCTGTATCGAGCCAGAAATCTCCAACGCCATCAGCAGTAGGGGCAGTTGCCTGAACAAAAGAAACTATTTTACCATCTGCTGTTGTTTGAGCAGCATCAGCAGCGTCAATGGCATTAAGAGCGTCAATATGTGCTCTGCCAATTAAGTCTGATGCTGCTGCTACCCAAGAACTTCCATCCCATCTATAAAGCATAGAATAAGTATAAGGAACAGCTGGGGGAGCTGGAGAGCCTGAAATATCTATCCATATATCTCCAGTAATTCTGCCAGATGTAGATGGTTGGGTAGTTTGTACAAAAATTTGCATAGTTCCCAAAGCTTCTGCAGCATCTAGCAGGGCTTGGCCAATATCTTGGTCTTGTATATTTACCCAGGCTAATGGGGAGCCTTGATAACGGTATATTTTAAATCCATCGTCTGAGTCAAACCATATATCGCCTTCTACTTCTCCTTGGCCGCTAGGCGGAGAAGTTTGGAAAAAAGTTTCTCCGGAAGTTCCTTGTTTAGATTTACTAAATGTTTGTTTTTGATCTCCTGTTACAAGATTTTCTATATTCAAAGTATAGACAATATTTGCTGTATCTGAGCCCGCACTCATATTACTATGATCGCCAATAGTAAATTTATTTGCGGTTACATTGGTAGTGCCTGCAGTAATATTTGAAGCGCTTACACTTACAGAAAACTCTCCTGTTGTTGGAGTGCCTGTTACACTATTAAGCTCTGTTGCTCCTTTAAATACTTCTATGTCCGTTCCAGAGCCTAGATAACTGGAGACATTCCCAGCGGCATCCGAAGTAAAAGAATGTGCTGCATTTGTAAGTACAACAGTATAGCCATCAATACCATCAGCGCCATCTACGCCTTCTGCTACTGCAAAAATAGAAACTGAATCTGAAGCCTCTACAACTTCCGGAGAAGTATCTTCTGCTACTTCTACTGAAACTACTACAGGATTACTTCCGAAAAATCCAGCATTCCAATCTGCAAGAGTAGCAGGAACTTGTCCTGAAATAAAATTATCCGTTATCCACTCTGGAGAGCCTGCGGCTCCATTAATTTTGAACCTATATATTGGATTCGTAAATCCAGAGGGAGTAGCAGTGGCAGTAATGGTGGGCGGACTTGTTCCATTACTAATGTATACAGTATCTGGAGAGGTACTCGTATCGTATACTACTGAATAATCATCTGCTTCAAGTCGAACAACCTTACCGCTCGTTCCAGCTACTCCTTGTTTTCCTACTGTAAATGTTTGTTTTTGAGTACCACTAGATGTGCCCTCTATATCAAAAGTGTAAGTGATTTCAGCAGTATCACCAGTCATTCCAGAGTGATCAGAAAAAGTTATGGCGCCGCCAGGAGAAACTGCTGTTCCATTTGTAGAAGATGCAGCTATATTTGTAGCTGATGCAGTTATTTTATACTCTCCCGCAGTAGGAGTTCCCGTAGTAATACCCTCTAGTTCTACAGCTCCCTTAAATACTTCGAAAGTAGTTCCTGAGCCAGTATAGCTTGTAACTGTGCCGTCCGTCTGTGCTGGAAATACATGAGCAGAGTTTGTGTTAATTACTGTGTAGCCATCTATGCCATCGTTACCGTCAACTCCATCTGCTACTGCGAAGATAGATACGGAGTCTGTTGCTTTCACTTCCTTTATAGGCGTATCTTCTGCTACTTCTACTGAAACTACTACAGGGTTGCTTCCAAAAAATCCAGTATTCCAATCTGCAAGAGTTGCAGGTACTGGGCCTGAAATAAAATTATCCGTTACCCATTCTGGAGAGCCGGCAGGAAACTCAGCTCCATTAACTTTAAATCTATAGACAGGGTTTGTAAAACCAGTTTGAGTTGCAGTAATAGTAATAGTAGGAGGACTTGTTCCATTACTAATATAGATAGTATCTGGAGAGGTGCTCGTATCATATACTACTGAGTAATCATCTGACTCGAGTCGAACTGTTCTTGTTGCTAATTCCTCTGGCTTAATAGTAAGTTCCATTGGATAGAAGCGCAAAGAAGGACTAATTGAAGAGTCATTTCGTACATACCCAAATATACAGTCGTTATTTATATCAACATTAAACTGAGGTTTTTCGTAAGCAGCTCCCGATA
>Ga0181569_10001442_pt1 | contig 18704 bp, 6 predicted proteins | sample 101ome_19_FD_132452 | JGI IMG/M metagenome (GOLD analysis project Ga0181569, IMG submission 132452) | Coastal salt marsh microbial communities from the Groves Creek Marsh, Skidaway Island, Georgia - 101405AT metaG (megahit assembly) | ecosystem: Environmental > Aquatic > Marine > Intertidal zone...
CGCCAACTCTGAAGCCGATTGAAAAACTGAACACAGGCGCGAGCACGCCGTCGCCGCCCAGAAGCGACCAACCGCCGCGCCCATTCGTTCAGACAGAGACACCAAAGTCTCCCGTCGATAAAGGCATGGAATTGCTCAAAAGACTGAGCGCCGGCACGATCGATATCAGCACGGCGGAGCTCGAACTCAAGGGGCTTATTCTTGAGAGCACGCCGACGCCGAGCCCGAAGCAATGGTCGACGGCGATGGCGCAAAAGTTCACTCCCATTGACACCACTCGTTCCCCCGCCGTGAATTTACAGAACTCACCGCTTCCTTCTTGGGGAAAGAAGCTGAATGAAATCAGGCAGGCGAAGGAGCAGTCTGCGGAGCGAGCGGATGGTTTGAAGGCGATCGAAGATGATATGGAATCCACGCTGAAGGAAGTCGAAGCGATGTTGGACGATGTCTCTTCCGTCACTAAGAATCTCATGGGCGAACTCAACGATGGCATGATGCCGGGGAAATCAGACATCGATAAGATTGAGAAATCATCTGCATCGGCGAAGAAAACCCTCGGATCTCTCCTCGAGGGAGGTGGGCAACTGCGCAGTCGACTGAATGAACTATGGGCCGCGAACTCATCGGATGAAAGTCTTCGCAGCGAGTTGGAGAGTTTGATATCCGCGGCCTGTGACGAGTTGGATGAAAAGAATAGCCTGGACGACACTCGCGAATTGAGTCCGGCGTTGAAGGACGTGCAGAAAAATATGCAACTTGACATGCGATCGGTGTTGGAAATGGCGGCTGATCTTGAAGCCTCTGTCGAGCGGCTTGAGGCGGCGAAACGAGAGGCAAATCGGCCGAAACCGAAGAGCGTCATTCGAAGTGGTCTGGTGTCATCGTCGACTGGTGGCGCAAAGAGTTTGACGGGCCAGATGGACAGTATTATGAAGGCCATCACGACGCAAGCTGCCGTTATCGAGGCGCAGGCGCAGAAGCTGGACGCGCTTCTTGAGCGTGTGCAAGACGTCAGCGCGTCTCGTGGAGTGCCGCCGCTGAAAGCATCATCACCGAAGAAGGTTGAACCACAGAAACCCGCCGTTCCTGTGCCGAAGGTTGCGATAGAACGAAACGTCGAGCCAATGACGCTGAAGACCCCTGTGAAGATGACCCCTCCTGAAGACAACTTGGCGAGCGATTTGGAATCTGTTCTCATCTCGCGCGTGGCGTCGACAAGAATCACGACGGTGCCCAAGACAACTCCAGCACCGAAGCCGACTGCTGTTTCACCAATTAAACCAGTAGCGCCCACGATCACGCCTGTACCGTCGCCTGCGGCCGCATCCTCTGCCGCACCCACCATGAGCTTCAACGCAGACTTCCTCGCCAAGGCGAACAAAGGGTACGCGGCTGCCCAGAAAGCTCTGGACGATGATTTGAAGAAAGCTGAGCAACCAGCGAAGTCGACGCCGTCGTTTTCATTCGCCCCTCCGCCGGTGAAAACCGAATCGAAGGCTGACGCACCGGCGTCAAAACCAGCGTTTAGTTTTGCGACGGCGCCGGTTGCCGCTTCAAAGCCGACAAGCGACGTGGGTTCTGATAAAAAGCCGGCGGCTGCAACCATGAGTTTCAGCGCAGATTTCCTCGCCAAAGCAAATAAGGGTTATGCTGCAGCGCAAGATGCGCTCGAAAAGGAACTTGCAGAGAAGGAGAGTGAAAGCAAGCCGACGCAAAAGTTTAGTTTTGGTGTTCCCACCTATTCGAGTGCATCGTCGGCGTCCGCCGCGACGACTGCGAGTACAGGTTTCGGATTTGCTGCTCCGGCTTCCGCACCGGCGGGAGGATTTGCTTTCGGCATCCCTACGGCGAGCAGCGCATCCAGTAAATCGGAAGAGCCAAAGGTGGATGCGAAACCCGTCGCACCACCAGCCAGCGCGCCCGCATTCAGTTTCGTGGCAAAGCCGGAAGAAGTGAAAGCAGAACTGTCAGAGTCCAAGGAGAAGACAGAAAAACCCGAAGAAAAGAAAATGCCAGTGCCTACAGCGGCACCGCCGATGAGTTTCAGCGCGGATTTCTTAGCAAAGGCAAACAAGGGGTACACTGCTGCTCAGGCCGCGCTCGAGGAGGACCTCAAGAAAGCGACGCCACCTCCGGGTACCCCGCCGTCGAGCAGCGTCGCACCGAAGCCGTTTGACTTCGCTTCTGCCGCGGCTTCTGTTCCAAAGTTTGGAATCACAACTGCGAGTGCAGCCACGCCGTCGAGCGATAGCGAGACGCCGCCCAAGCCTGCGTTTGGAATTTCGTCGACGGGGGCGAATGCGGCTTCATCGGCCTCCGCTTCGACGACGAGCATATCGGCCGGATTCGGCTCTTTCGGTTTTGGTTCACCGAGTTCCATGCCAGCTTCGGCATCTGCAGCGGCTTCCGCCGCGACGAGTGCGCCCTCCTTTGGAGCTTCTAGCGCATTCGGCGCCAAGACGAGCCCAGCGTCGTCCGCGGCTGCGACCACGAGTGCTTTTGACGCCGCTTCGCCGACTAGTACTTCTGCATTCGGTGCACCGGTGGTATCGACCTCTCCAGCTTCGTCTGCCGGAGCATCGACTAGTGCTTTCGGTGCGGCTGCTGCCACGAGCGCTCCCGCGTTTGGCGCCGCAGCCTCCTCGAGTGGTTTCGGCGCGGCAACCTCGTTCGGTGCTGCGAAAACGACGAGTTCGCCAGCCTTTGGCGCTCCAAGTGCGTTCGGCGCGGCTGCACAGACGAGCACGCCCGCTTTTGGCGCACCCAGCGCATTCGGTGCCGCGGCAACGACGAGTGCTCCAGCCTTTGGTGCGCCTTCCGCGTTCGGCGCCGCCGCGACAACTAGTTCTCCCGCGTTCGGCGCGCCGTCTGCTTTCGGCGCGGCCGCGAAAACGAGTTCGCCGGCATTCGGCTCCCCGTCTGCCTTTGGTGCAGCCGCCTCGAGCGGTGGTGGTTTCGCCGCCGCTGCAAGTAAACCATCTGGTTTTGGAGCCGCCGCGAGTAGCGCCAGTGGCTTCGGTCAAAGCAGTGGATTTGGTGCCGTGGCGAGCGGTGGGTTCGGTGCCGCATCAACGCAACCAACGACTGGGTTCGGTGCCGCGGCAACGCAAGCTTCCACTGGTTTCGGCGCGGTGGCCACCCAGGCGACAACTGGATTCGGAGCCGCTGCCGCGCAATCTTCAAGCGGCTTCGGCGCGTTCGCGAGCCAGAGCAGTAGTGGGTTCGGTCAAGCGGCAGCGGCTGGAGGTGGGTTCGGTCAAGCGGCGGCGACGGCTGGATTTGGTCAGCAAACGTCGAGCGGATTCGGTCAACCCGCGAGCCCGGGAGGATTTGGACAGCCGGCTAGTCCGAGCGGATTTGGACAACCGCAGTCGCCGACGGCTGGCGGCTTCGGCGGAGGAAGTGGGTTCGGACAATCCACCGGGTTCGGACAATCCGGTGGTGGTTTCGGGCAGTCGACCGGGTTCGGGCAGTCTGGTGGCGGTGGTTTCGGACAGGCATCTGGTTTCGGACAACCGCAGTCGCCGAGCGGGTTCAACGCGACGGATCCCGCGTTCACTCAAATGAGACGATAGAAAAACGTTTAATGAAACATTCGATTGATATGAACACACGTTCTAATTTCCAATCAGTTGCAGTAGCGTTCGAAGAGCGTGTTCACGTTCTCTTTCAACGCCTTGCCATCCTGAATGCTGTTTGTGCAGGTGTGCAAGTCGTGTTGAAATTGACGCACGAGGGCGGACGTGTCCGCGCTACTTTTGCGGACGCGCATGACTTCGCGTTGGAGCGCGTCCTTTTGTGATTTCATATCCCGAAATTGACGAATCAGCGCTGAATTGGTATCGTAATAGCGCAAAAGCTCGCTGTTCATACTCTCAATTTCTTTTTCCATTGAGCGCAATCGTTCGTCCAACGGTAATTTCGCCTCGGTGAGAACCTCGACTTCTTTCGCGAGAACGGCGATGTGTTTCTCGGCGTGGGACATGTCGAGCTTGGAGTCCGCGAGCGTTTTATTTTTACCTTCGATGTTTCGTTCGTGCGCGTCGATGATTTCCATCAATTCTTTCCCTTCCTCCTTGAGCACCGAAATAGTCTCCGCTAGTTTCACGTTCTCCGCTTGCAAGTTTTCAATTTCTTGCAGACGCGCTTCCTCGTGTTGCTTCACGAGCGCGTACTTAGACTTAGTGAGTCCATTTTCACCTCTCAACACGAGACAACGCTCGTGTTCGCGTTGTAATTGCGCTTCGAAGTTTGATTTTTGCTGTTCGATTTCAGCATCCACCTCGGCGTCGATCACTTCCCGAGCGCGCTCAAACTCAGCCTCCAGGGATACGCGCTCCTTTTGCAAATCGTCGATCTCGTTCTTCAATTGGACTATTTGGGCCCCAAACTCGTATTTAAGGTCACTTTCACGCTCCTCGTGTTCTCTGATCAAACGTTCTTTGCACGCATTCCATTCAGACTCGGCTGTTTCTCCCGCCTTTTCGAGCTCTTCGTAGCGCTGGACCTCCTCGAACATTTTGGTGGTGTAATCGATCTCTGCATCCTTGAGCGTTTGTCGGTACTCGGCGACCACGGTCTCCATCTGTTCGTGACTGCTCCGCACCACTGCGTCGCGCTCTTCTTCCAGTTCGGACACTCGCTGTCGCTCGCGTTCCAGCAGACGCGACGCCTTGTCCTCGGCGGATTTGAGTTTTTCATTCATTTCTGCAGACTTGAGGCGCAGTTGATACTGTGCGTTTAATGATACCTCCTTCACCTGAGTTCGAAGGTCAGAGACACTTTGATGGAGCTCTTCGAGATCGGTTTGCGAGATCAAGACGTCGGATGACGATGTGTTGCCCGCGATGATGGATGCGCGCGGCGCCGCGACGGCGGTTTCGCCGCACTGCGGAGCACTTTTATTTATGTCGTACACCATCAAGCAGCCGTCGTCGCCCGCTGTGTGTAAACGACACTCATCGTGACTCATTCGAAGCGCCGTTACAGGACCGGCGTGCCCGCCGTACTCAACGTATTCACCCGTCAGTGGGAATTTGTATGCTCGAACACCTCCGGTCGACGTCGAAGCAAAGAGTCTGTGTGTTGCTGCACTGTACACGATGTGCGCCAGAACGACGTCATCGGAAGAAAATTCGCGCACGACTTTGAATTCGTCATTTAATTCTTTCAGTTTCGCATCGCTCGAACACGCGATTAAGCCACCCGTACTGCGAACGACGACGAGAGACGTGTACGCGCTCCGTTTGCACACATGTTCTCGGCGTCTGCATTTTTCTTCTCCTCTGCACGCGGCGTGCACGTCCCATTCATAGATGGCGCCGTCCGTGCCGGAAGAAATGAGAAACGTATCGTGATCGTCCCACGTGAGCGACTTGACTTTTCCACAGTGTCCTCTGAGCACCGCGACGGCTTCAAACGTGCAGGCGTGATGAATGTAAATCGTCGCTCCGACCGCGGCGGCGACTAGATGCCCACCCTTGGAAAACGCGCAAACTCTGCACGCTTTTAACGAGATTTCCTTGACGACATGAAAATCATTATTGAGGACGTTCATGATCCGTAACTTGTCACTGAAGCCCGCGCACAACATCCATCCGCTTGGATGCAAGGATACGCACAGCGGACTGTCCAGAAACTCGTTGTGCACCTCGCACTTGTTCGTAAGCAAACTCCACACACGTACGGATTTATCGCGCGCGCTCGCACTCACCATGACGGATCGTCGCAGACAAACATCCATGGACGAGACGCCGTCCAAGTGCGCCTCGGTGAGTATGCGTTTGAAATGCATTTCGCTCGCTCTCATGATGTCCGCATTCGTTAAAGAGAGCGCGAACGATCGCTTGTCTTTCAGCGTGCAAATCAAAGCGTCGCTCGATGGAGAAACATGCAGCGTCTCGATACCGTCTGTTTCCCGTACAGACTCCTCCTCGTCCAAATTCACATGAGAACCGCTGTCGTCTGCTATCGCCGGCGGCACGACGCCGGTATCGAGCACGTCTTCGGTCGCACCCTGGCAAGGATGCAAACGTTTCATGCATTTATACGTGCACTTATTTTTCGCGCGATCCTTCAACACGCGTCCCACAAAGCATACTTCACCTCGCTTCCCGGCGGTGATGAATCCATCTCTGTACGCCTCGACGCACGTCACGCTCACTAGGTCGGCTTTCGACAACTCTGGAAGCGCCTTTATCGCACCAGAGTCGCCTGCGGAGTACATCACGATTTCGCACACGACGTTCTTCTCACATAACACGATCACATCTCCATTCTGCGTACCGATTGCGACGTGTTTGAAATCTCCGTTGAGCCACGTGTGCGTCGTCAACTCGCGTCCCTCGTCCTTTTCAAGTTTGTTGAGAGACGTCACCGTGTGAAGCTGAATAGATGATGTGTTCACTCTGTACGTACGGAATATGCCTCCTTGACAAATTACACTGATTACGTTCGGTTCGTGCGGTGAAAACTGCGCGTGCTTAATCTGACACGTCGCGTCTGTAATCGCCGCCGACTCGCTATCCGCTGTCGCACCGCCCGCCACGCGTCGAGGCTCTGGTAACTCGACGGACGTTCCATCCTCCACGACCCACCGAACGAGCGCGTGCGTCGTCGAACTATATGCGAGCAACGATTTACCATCGTCTGAAAACGCCAAACCATCCAAAACGACGGTATCTGGACGTGCGCCGCGTTGCTTCGTATCCGCGCTCCGCGAGAGCGTCCTCTTCTTCTTGAGCGTCTGCGCGTTGTACAACACCACAACGCACGAATCACTCGCGTCAACGACCGCGGTGGCGATTGTCGTCGTCCCTGCGTGCGCACACATCGCGCTCACGCGCCGCACATCCTTTGGAAGCGGTAGAAACCGCTGCGCCTCGCTCGACGCGTCGGACACGACGACTGTCTTCCCCGCGACGTACACCACCGACGCGTGATCCGCGTACTGCGCCCCACTCTGACCGCGCACATCGATACCAAACACCGTTCGACGCGACACACCGGGTCCTCGCGCGTCCCGCGCCGTCGGCACGCTCATATTCGCGCGTCCGAGTCTGAGTCTATTTTCGTCGCGCGCGCGCCGCGCCGTCGCCCCTCCCGGGTCAAAAATACATAACAACGCCCTCAGTGATCATCGTGCGCCGAATCCAACGCCGCCAATTCCCCACGCAATTGTTCAAATTTCATACCCATCCCTCGTCGCATCGCCCCTCGCGCGTCGTCGTCCGGTAAGCTCGCCAACAACGCCTCGTACGCCTCCACCGCCGTCGCCACCGCGTCTCTCGCGTGTTCCGCATCCTCGTTAAAGTACGTCGACCCCACGCTCTCCATCGCGTTTTCAATCTCCTCTCGCGCCTCGACGAAGAGATCGTTGAGCGCGTCCTCGCGCTTACGCGCGTCCGAGAACGCGCGACGCGCAAAGGGTGTCGCCGAGGCAGCCGTCGTTCGCGACACCGACGCGGACCCGTCTCGCATCGCCGCGCGCGCGGAAGGCGTCGTGGCGAATGGTGCGGTGGCGGTGCTCGTCGTCGTCGACGACGCGAACGCGCGCGCGCGCGCGACGAGTCCTCGCGCGAACGTTCGACGCATCGTCTGCGCGTCACCGAGTGACGGACTTGGGCGCGATTGTTCGGCACGCCATGTTCGCTCGGTCGACGCCCTCGACGACGGGCGCGCCGGTGCGACGCGCGGCGTCTTCTCGTTCGCGCGCGCGCGCGGCGTCGTTCCGCGCGCGCGTGGCGCACAGCGTCGTCGTCGTCGCGTCGTCGTCCTCGTCACCCACTGAAAACGACCGAGAAGAAAACGAGGGACCCTCCGCGTCGCCGCCGACGCAAAAGATCGGCCGTTTCGTCAAACGCGAGGGCGCAGCGCCGTCGCCCGCGCCTCTCGGGAGCGGCCCGGGGGACGTCGGATCCGCGGGTGTGGCGCCGCCGGCGATGAATGTCAGAGTGATTCCGCTCGACAAGGCGGACGTGCAAGGCGTGGCGCGCGCGACGCGTGAGGAGACGGATGCGGAGAAGACGTTTCGCGTCGCGCAGTTGGTGGCCGGTGATGCGTTGGCGATCCTGGCGTTCGCGGCGATCGGGAGAGGGAATCACGGAGAGGGCGTGGCGTTGGCGGACGTCGCGTCGACGGCGCTTCCGTTTGCGCTGGGATGGTTCGGCGCGGCGACGACGGTCGGGAACGCGTACGGTGAGGACGCGCGCGGGAACGACGGATTACAGTCCGCGTTTATCGCGGGGAAGACGTGGGCGGTCGGTGGACCGGCGGGTCTGGTGATGCGATCGATCGGGAAGGGGGCGGCGCCGCCGCTCGCCTTCGTCGTCGTCTCGATGACCTTCGCGGGGGCGTTTCTCGTCGGATGGCGATACTGGTTCGCGTCGTCCAAGGACGGCGACGTGAGCGGGAACAAGCGAGGAAACCCTTTGGAATTCATGAATCTCCTCTTCGGTCTCGTCAAGCGATGGTGAGCGATCCGCGCGCGATGGACGCGCGCGCGTATCCGCGGGTGCCGTCGCTGCGCGTCGTCGGCGCGTGAGCGAGACACCACCCGCGAGCGAGACGCCGCTCGCGCGTGCATCGTCGTAGTAATTACACGCAACGCATTCTTTCTCGAGTTCTTACCCGCGTCGTTCCCCGCCTGCGCCTCCCGCGGCTCTCGCGCGCGCGCGTCCCGGTTCGCCCCAGGAGTCGCAACTCCCCGCGCCTCGGGCTCGCCTCCTGGGTCAACTCTGCTCGAAATCGTCATCTTCTCGCGTGCGCGCGCGCGGACGACCGAGGCGGCGATCGGTCGACGCGTGCATCCGCGCGAGCCGTCGCGTCGTCGCGCGCGCGGCGACGCGTCGATCGCGGGAGGGCGTCGTCGAGCGACGCGAGACGCAGATCGAGTCGACGTAGACCTCGAGGTTGACGGAATCGTCGACGGTGAGGGCGTCCGCGCGCGCGATGGCGAGCCGGGGGAAGCGGATCGTCGAGCTCGGCGCGGAGGACGCGAGCGATGGGAGCGATGAGGAGACGTCGTGGGGTGAACAGCCGGCGCACGCGGCGAATCGAGCGGAGAGAAGGGCGGACGCCATGCGCGTGTTGGACCTGCACGCGAACGTCGACGCGAGCGCGGTGAAACAGGCGTATAGGAAACTGGCGCTGAAGCATCATCCGGATAAGCATCGCGATGATCCGGACGCGGAGCGGCGGTTCCGGGAGATTGTTCGCGCGTACGATACGTTGGCGGAGGAGGCGTGCGAAGAGGCAGATTCCTTGAGGGAAGAGTTGCGGGATAAGTTTGAGAGCGCGGCGGACATGCGAGATTTCGCCGCGAGTTTCTTTGAGAGTTTCTTCTTCGGTGGCGCTGGGTTCGACGGCGGACGCAGATCGCGGTTCTCGTCGCGAGGGGACTACGACGACGGGGACGCGAGCAGTCGAGACTACGACGACGAAGACGACGGGGACTCCCTTTCTAGCTTGGATGATTATGACGACGATGACGATGATTACACAGACGACGACGAGGAGTACACGGATTTACATGAGTTTTTCGGAAACGATCCGCCCCCGGGATGGAGCGGGAGAAGCGGTTTCGGCAGTAAGTGGTTCGGACGTTTGAATAATAGTCAAAGGGAGGGTCGCGGCGAGCGCGGCGAGCGCGGCGGGCCCTCCATGACGGATGATCAACTGTTTGAACATCTGGAGCAGATGCGTAAAGAAGCGGCGCGCTACGCCGCCGAGTTAGCCAAGCAAGAAAACGAAGCACGACGGGCGAACGAGCCCCTGGAGAAGCTGCAGCGACCGACGCTCGTCTCTCGCTCGGACAACTCCATCACCCTTAACTTATCTCGCACCAAATCCACCTCTCAGACTTTACCACAAGATAGATGCTGGGAGTTGTCGATGAAGAAAGAGAAGGACCAGTCTTTCTCTGTTCATTCGTCAGTAACGGGTAAAGCGGTCATCACTGTCGACGATTTGGTACCCGGTACCAAGTATTGTTTCAAGTCGAGAGTCGGTCGCGTCGACGAGTCGAGCGGTAAGGTCACCGAGTGGGGACCACATAGCGTAGAAAGTGCGTACGTAACCTCTGGCCGAGCGCCGGTAGCGAATGGTGGAAGGACTAGCGCCAAGGGTGAGACGGGAGAGCCCGTCGTCGAAGCTGGAAAGGGCAAGAAGGCGAAGAAGCGCGCAGCCAAGGAGCAGGCGGAGAAGGAGGAACGTGAGCGGGCCTCCGCCGCGCAAAGGGCGGGCGCGGCGGAGTTGGCAGCCGAGGAAGCGGCGGCGCGCCAAGCCGCGCTTCGAAAAGCCGCCGAAGAAGCCGCCGAGCGAGAAATGGCTGAGATGGAAGCTATTCGGAAACGCGTCCAAGCCGCCAAGAAGCCCGAGGTGAAGGCGGCAGCGTCATCCGGTGAAGGAATCTCAAAGAAAGCAGCTCAGAGAAAGAAGAAGAAGGAACGTGCGAGAGCTGAGGAATTAGCGCGAGAGGCTGAACTTCAGAATAGGTCTGCTCTAGCAGAGACGGACGAGGAGCTCGCGAGACGTTTACAAGCCGAGGAGGATCGCTCCATGTTGAGTCAGAGGCAAACGAGCGCGCCGAAGCCCCCACCGCCGTCGGGCCCCCCACCTTCGTGGGCCGCCGCGCCGGCTATGCGGATGATGGTGAAGAAGGCGGAGCCGAATCAGCAAGCTTTCGTTCGAGCTCAGCCTCTGAGTGGTCCGCTGCCGGGAGCGCAACCGCCGCCTCCGCAGTCAGCGCCCCCGCCCGGCCAAAGTAGAATTCCGACGCCCAGGGCTGGCGATGACGGTCGCTTAGCGCCGCCACTACCGCCCGGACCTCGTCCGCCGACGGCTTACAACGTGGCACCGCCACTTCCGGCGCAGAGGCCGCAGGCGTCCTCTCCGCCGCAGAACGGCGGCGCGTGGGGCAGCGTTCAAGGCTCAGGCATCGCCGCGACTAGTACGTGGGGTGAGTCGCACCCGGGTGCGCATATGGCACCGCCGCCGGTACCGCCGACTGCGCCGCCCGTGCACGCTGCGCCGAGTCAGCCCGCCTCGTGGAGTCCGGCGAATAGCAACTGGCAACCGATGGGACAAGGCATGGGCGCGCTACCGGTCGGCGACGTTTTCGCGACTGAATCGCAACTTCCGGCCTCTGGTGGTCTTTTTTCGGGTGGATTGGAGCAGAGTTGGGCGCCGAGCGCGGCACCGCCGCCGCAGAACGCGCAGTGGGGCGAACAGAACTGGCATGCGCCGAATGCGGCTCCCGTTCAACAAGGCGTTCCCGCCGACTGGGGATTGGGCGGTCTGAACGTCAACGCCGATCTCAACCCGGGTTCTTCCAACTGGGGCGGCGCGTTCACCGGAACACCACCGTCCACGACGCCCGGCGTCTGGTCCAACGTGCCGAACGATCTCTCCGTCGACATCGGCCGCATGAATCTCGACGGGAGACCGCAAACCGCCGCGCAACGCAGTCCCGGCACGCCCGAGGGCGATCCGAACCTCATCGACTCCAGTCTTCTGAGTTTCCTAGGCTAGTGTTTTTGAAATGTGTATTTCGTCGCTAGTAATAATACACGCGCCGCGCACCGCTCGACCGCCTCAAACGACGGCTCGTCTCCTCGAGCAAAACGACGTTTTGTTGTCCCAACTACCGACCGACCACAGACCTTATCGCGCGGCGCGCCGAGGCGCGCGTCCGCTCTCGCCCCGCGCGCCGACGACGGACGCACCGATCGAACGTCCGACGGCGCGCGCGAAGTCCCGCGCGTTCCTCGCCGACGTCGTCGTCGTCGCGCCTTCATCGTGAATCCCATCCGCATCGCAACTCGAGATGACGTTGAGTTTCCGACGTCCGCGGTTCGGTAAGGTGTGGGAGCACGGCGCGCGCGTCGACGTCGTCGTCGAGCGCGCGGATGATTTCGACCGTGATCGCGCGTGCGAGTGCGAGATCGCGCTCGTCGTGCAGACGGCGTGGATGCGAGGCGGGAAGACGGTGAGCTTGGGCAAGATTACGTTTCAAGCCGAGCGAGACGACGGGAAATTGTCGTGGTGCGTGCCCGAGGACGTGCCGAGCGGGGAGTACGTATTGCGAGCGCACGTGCCAGGGGCGAAACCGCCGATCGAGACGGCGACGAGGGTGATGGTGGCGGAGAGAATCAGAGTGTCGAGGACGAGCGCGGGCGAGGCGCTCGCGACGTGGGACGCGAGAGCGGTGCCCGCGGATTACTCAAAGGAGGATGGATGGAAGCTCGCGATCGATATCGTGCCGACAGTGGGTGAGGGCGAAGACGTGAACGCGATCGTCTCGCAGGCGTTCATTCTCGCCGCCGAGAGTGGTCTGAAGACGCACACGAAGGATGGGACGCGGATTTTGTGCGATATTTCAGACGAAGAGTTGGAGACGAAGAGTAAAATTTTACGTCTTCTTCCGAATCGCGAGTGTCAGGTGGCGTTGTGCGCGTTCGGCGACGAATCGGAGGCGATGCCGGATTACTTGACGTCCAAGGTACCGATCGACATGTCGCGCACCGCTTTGGAAATCGTCGGCGGCGGTTATCCGTCGCAGACAACGTCGGCGAGATGCGTACACTCCGCCGATGGGTTTTACGTGAGAAACGCTCCGCCAAAGAGCTCGGATAAAAAGGCGGACGCTGAAGAATTGAAGGATGTCACGAATATCGGGGACAGAACGAACACCGAGCGGGTTGAAAGTAGTTTAGGATGTTGGGGAATTGCAGAGAGCGCGGATGGTTGGCGACAAGAATCGGGTGTGAATGTGTTGATCGTTCGGTCGGATGATTTCACACCCATTTTCGAGCGCACATGGGACACGAGTGGAGGCGCGCGTCGGTCAAAAGATATCGAGTTGGCTCTACAATCGTTCATGAAGGCGTTCTTCGAAGGCGGCGCTGTTGATGTCGCCCGCAAGAGCGTGCCAGAACATTTTCTTTACATCACGACGTGTGGTCAGTGGAGCGGTGGAGCAACGAAGATCTGCGAAAAGGTTGCAAAGACAATGCAACTCGTGCTCGTTGGCATCTTAGGATCGGATGAGAATGATAGTTTGGCAGGAGCAAGCATTCAGAGAGCGCTCGCAGCACCGGACAAACCTTTGGCGCTCGCCGCCTTGTCTTACGGAAACGCGAAGAAAAACGTACATACGTGGATGCATGTAGCCGAACCAAAAGCGAAAGCTAGCATACGGGTGAAATTGAGTTTTGCTAACGGTGCGTGGTACCCAACCCTCGTACAACGCGGATCAGTCGAGGAGAAAGCCGACTGGTGCGTTCCATGGGAAGCGTACGGCGAAGAGGGTTGGTCAGTCATCACCACGGATGCACGCGTGGAGCGATACGCACAGTTGATAAGCGACGTTAGACACATGATTTTTGCGAACGATGGGGAGGCGCGCGTGAGCGTGTACAACTTGGTGTGTGTGCTCATTCAATACATCATGCGTCAAGGCGGCGATAAGTCTCTAGTGCCGACGGTAAACATGCTTCTGGTTGAAATCATTCTCTCTCGCGGTGCTTTAGCTGCTGTAGAGTGTGTTAACGCCGGTGCGATCGAGTACATTGTAGATCGAGTCATCGAAAGTGTGCGCGACGACGGCAGTCACGAGAAGCTCGAGGTATTGGACAAGGCGTACATGAAATCGCTTCTCAAATTATTGACTTGTGATGATTTCGCCATGTATGCGGAAGGTATCAGACGAGGCGCACTCGAAGCAGTGCTACGCGTCATACACGCATTTTGGAAAGGAAGTTCCGCGTACTTTGACAGTTACTCTCAGCAAATGGTTTCTCGACTCGCCGAGCACGTGGCGCTCACCGACTTGGCGGTGGTTCCCATGGTTCTGAAAAGCGGTGGCACCATGTCTCCATTCACGACGATCAGGTCTAATTTGACGTGCACGTCTCAACATTCGTCTTCGGTGTCCGGTCAAGTGTACTTCCTTGACGTAGAGATGACCGATGGTCAAGATGGTCTGATTGAACTTCCAAAAAAGTCGCGACGGGGCGTAGATGATGCGGCTGTCATGACGCCTGCGCAAAAAATCCTACTGGCGTATGACGAAATATGGGAGGGTGGCGAAAGTCCTGATAAAGATGGCGACAAAGACTGGACGCTTCTGGACTCGAGCAATGACAAAACACCTGAAAATGAACGCCCGAACGACGACGCGCTGCTGACTCCCGAGCCGCTCAAGCGCACCGCATCCGTCGAAAGCGCCGGCTCGGAACAAATGTACGACGGTATCGTCATTCTGAGCGCTAAAGACGCTAATTGGAACGTACACACCGCGATGATACGTCAAGCTCCTCGGTTGATGTGGCGAGCTCGCGAGCGAGGGGCGCGAGCTGTAGTGTTTGCCTGGCCGAGCCGGTCGCCCACGTGCGTTCCCATTCAACCGTTACTTTCGAGTCCAAACTTTGACAACGTGACCAATATTCCTAGTTTTGTGGTCGACGCCGACTCGCTGTCTTCGATTTCTGATGAGTGCGAGCTTTACATACAATTACCGCCGGATGGTGTCGTAGGCGCGGCAGAATTATTAGCGTCGCGCATAGGCAATAGTCTTCGGGATGCGTGCGCGGATCGTCCGCCGGGCATGCGCAACTGTGAGACACCCCCCATCGCGGGACGTTTCCGCGGTCGATTCAAGCCCACCGACGCGCAGATGCTCTTGCCTCTTGAAGAACCCAAATCTCCGGAACCTCCGTCTTCTTCTACTGGCGAAGGATTCGCCGCGGCGCTGATTCGCAGGGTAACGTTTACGCAGAGCGATTCCGCCAAGGACGAAAACGGCGAGAACGGCGACGACATCGAAGCGCAGAGACGTGAGGCGGAGTTGGCTTCGCTTAAAAGTTTGGGAGAGAAAGTCTCGGCGCCACTGATGGATGAAAATTCCCACCTCGATTCCTGGAGAAGCGCGAGTTTACGAGGCGTGTCTAGGTGGACCGAGGCGATGCGGCTCGTCTCCGCGCTCGGTGATCACGGGTTACCCCTTCTGAAGGCTGCGTACTCGAAAGATCGCGACGACAACACGCCGGTTCGGATATTGAGCATAGATGGCGGTGGTATGCGCGGCATCGGAACGCTCGTCATGCTCGACCGCATTCTCAAGGCGACGAACAATTGGTGCGTCGGCGACTGTTTCGATCTCATCGTGGGGACATCGACGGGCGGCATCATCGCGGTCGGCGCGGGTCTGTTGCGCATGAGCACGGATGAATTGAACGAACTGTACGTCAAGATGGGGAATGAAATCTTCCCGAAGAAAGCGGATTCATACATGACGCATCTGTACAATCAGACGACAAAGTTTTACCAGCGAGGCCGCGACGAAGCGAAAAACTTTGAAACGATGCTGCGTAAGGCGCTGCGAGAAGAGGCGGACGAACCCCTGTACACGATCGCATCCCATCCTCGATGGTACTCGTCTCGCTCGCCTCCACCGCACGTGTGTCTGGTATCACATCTCGTCAGTCGCTCCCCGGCGACGACGTTTTTGATGCGTTCGTACAAGAACGACGGACGCGGTCGAGGCCATCTCGGGCACCTACCGGGCGAACACCGCGCGAGTCTGTTGAACTCGGTTCGCGCGACGACGGCGGCACCGTGGTTCTTGGAAGAGCTTCGCGTGCGCAAACGCATCGGTGGCACGGGGGGATACGACAACGACCGAGACTCGGAACCGTATCGTTCGGAAGACGTGAACAGTCCGTCGAGAAAGGAACCGCCACAAACCGACGAGCGCAGCCGCGACGCCCAGACGGAACCAAAGGACGTCAACGCCGAGATTCGACTCATCGATGGCGCCATCGCGAGCAACAATCCCACTGCCGTCGCCGTGTTCGAGGCTCGACGACTGTTTTCGAAATCTCGTCCACTGTGCGTCGTGTCTCTGGGCACTGGCGCGGCGGTGCCGAATTCGCGCGACGCTCGCCTCTCGGGTTTCCCCGCCTGGCTCGACAACACCATCCACGCCTCGTGCGACGTCAACCAAGTCGACGCCACCATCCGTCACTTACTCGGCGCGAACGACGCGTACTATAGATTCCAACCGACCGCCGATATCTTTGGATGCGAGCTCAACGACACCACCGAGCGCACCGCCGACGAGCTCAAACGCGCCGCCGCCGCGTACATGGACGCCGTCGAGTGTCAAGTTCGCGAGGTCGCCGACGCCCTCACGCGCGGGCGTTCGCCTCGAGACGACACCGACGCCGACACCGACGTCGCCTCCTCCGTGTCCGACGACACCTAGTCTTGTTTGTAATTTTCCATCTTTGCCGTCTTCGGCCAGCCGTTGTCCGTTAATCGAAAACGAACGCATCTTGACACTCGGGCGCGCGCGGCGCGCGCGCGACGCGAGCGGTCATGCTCTCGCTCATAAAGAAAAAGGTGTCGGATAATCTCGTCCCGTCCACCATCGCGTCGTCGTTTCGATCGACGCGCGGTGCGTGTTTACAATCGTCGGGCGCGCTCTCGTTGGACAAGAGCGCGGGCGCCGTGCGCGCGCTCGCGCTGTTTGAATACGCCCCGGGGGACGTGCGATTGATCGGAGGATGTGAGGACGGTGGTCTTCGCGCGTGGAGCACGAACACGGGGGCGTTGACGTCGCAGGTGAGAGCGTACGAGACGGACGTCGTGGCGTTGGCGCTCTCGCGAGACGGACGGAATTTGCACAGCGCGAGCGCGAGCGGGCAGGTGACGACGCGCGACGGCGAGACTGGGACGATTTTAGCGGAATACGAAGGCCCGGATGGCACGCCAGTGCGGTGTCTGTGCGTGTTGGAGGGTGGGCAGGTGGTGGGTGGCGACGACGCGGGACGCGTCTTCGTGTGGAATGAACGCGAGGCGTACCCGACGTGGAGATTTACGACGCAAGACGCGGGTGCGACGTCCACGGCGGCGAGTGGGAAGAAGAATTCGGCGCCACCGGAGCGCGTGAACGCGATCGCGGCGTGGACGGAGCGTTCGACGGGGCAAGAGTTTGTGGTGAGCGGGAACGAGCGCGGAATTTTAAAACTTTGGCAGCTGCACGTAGGCAGAGCGGTGGCGCAGTTCGGCGTCGAAGAGGGCGGTCATCGCGGGGCGATACTCGCCATCTGCGTCAATGACGGCGTAATCGTGACCACCGGCGCCGACGCGCGCGTCTTGGCGTGGTACATCAACGCCGACGGCGAATTGTTAGGTCCGCCCGAGGAATTGAACGTCGGCGGCCATCACGCGGGCGCCGTTCGAGTCGTCGTCAACATATCGCCCGGGGTGATATGCACGGGAGGCGCCGATCAACGAGCGCTCATATGGGACGTCAGATCGCGTACCGTGATGTTCGAGTGCCCGAGCACGAAGATGGGCGCGGTAGAATCGCTTCTGTTTGACTCGTCAGGCGTATTGTACACGGGGTGCACGCACTCCGCCATCGCGCGGTGGGAGTTACCTGAGGGCGACAGTTTGAGTCCTCGCGCGCACGACGAACGACCTCTGCTGATGCGAAACCTGAGTTCGGATGACTTCGAGCCTTGGCAGAGCGAACCCGAGCCTCGTACGGCGCCAGAAGCGCCAGCGCCTCCCGCGCACGTGTACAAGGCGGTGTCGGAGGACACGCACAGGGAACTCGCCGAGACGCGGAAACGACTGCAGGCGACGCAAACCGAATGCGAAAAACTTCGTGAGTCGCTGGGCGCGCACGACTTTCGCGTCTCTAACCTAGAGAAGGATTTGAAGTCGACGCGAAAATCTTTGGCGGCGGCAAAGGAAGAAAATAAAAAGCTCAAGACGGCAGCGGAGGCGCCTCTTGAAAAATCTCCCGACGCCGCCGCGGAGGTTGAATCTTTGCGCAAAAATTGCGAAAAGATGGAGACGATCGCGCGAAAGCAGAAGACGAAACTAGATGAGCTCAAGAGTGAGTTGAAAGCGAGCGGTGCGGCTCGGGAGGAGGCTTCGAAAGAGGCGAGAGACGCGCTCGAAAAGAAGAATGAAGAATTGGACGAGCTTAGGCGAACGCTGGCCGACGCGCGAAAAGAGCTCGAAGAATCGCGCGCCGCCACCAGCGGTGATAGCCTGAACGTCGAAGAGATGATGGCCGCGGCAGAGAAAGCGTTATTAAGTCCGCAACCCGCGGATGGGGAACCATCGCAGGAGGTCATGCGAGAGTTGCACAGTCTCCAAGAGGAGTTGCACACGGCTAAGCAAGACGCCAACGCGGCGGAGCAAAATGCGTCCAAGTTGCGCGAAGAGTTGGACACCCTGTCCGCGACCGTTCGGGCTCTCGAAGAGGAGAAATCGGAAGCCGCTCGCAAACGCGATGAAATCGCTGAACTCTTAGACATTAACGAACAGGCTCGTCAGACGCTTCAGAGCACGGTGGACGAAATCGGCAAGGAGCGCGACGAAATCACAACCAGATTGCAAGAGCGAGTGGATGAAATCGCGCAACTGGAATCTAAACTTGACGATGCGAATGCAGCCTCGCAGAAGACCTCCGACGCCGATGAAAGATTGCAGGCGCAGGAGGCGGAGCTCGCGAGCTTGCGCGAGAAGCTGCAGTCGACGGAGAGCGCGATGTCGGCGCTGAGTGCGGACAACGAGACTTTGCAACAAAAGGCGTCGGCGACGGATGAGTTGGACACGCTTAGGGATGACATCGCGAAGAAGGCTTCGAGCATCGAGAGTTTGGAGGGCCAGGTGAAGCAGATGAA
>Ga0181569_10001444_pt1 | contig 18699 bp, 19 predicted proteins | sample 101ome_19_FD_132452 | JGI IMG/M metagenome (GOLD analysis project Ga0181569, IMG submission 132452) | Coastal salt marsh microbial communities from the Groves Creek Marsh, Skidaway Island, Georgia - 101405AT metaG (megahit assembly) | ecosystem: Environmental > Aquatic > Marine > Intertidal...
AAAATGCCTAGAACCGGCCCTTTGCGCGTATGAATCCGCACTTTTCGCCCGGGCACCATACCCAAATCAAATCCGCCAATCGTATCAAAATAAAGGTAGCCTCGATCGTCGATGTAGATGATTTGAAAACCCAACTCATCCATGTGGCCAGCTAACATAACGCGCGGTCCACCATCCGCATTATACGAGGCAATGGCATTGCCGTGCACGTCGACTTCAACCGCATCGGCATAGCCAGAAACTTCTGCTGTCCATACCGAACGCACGGGACCTTCATATCCAGAAGGCCCCGGCGCCTCGAGTAATTCCCTTAAAAATCGCTTGGATGCTTCCCGCATCGAACTTCCTTTCCCTGGAATATTTAATACTCGGTTTTTTCAGAGGCCAACAGGGTTCCGAACAAGCAAACGCTCGCATTGACAAAGAGACCCCAAACTCCCGCGTGGAATCCGAACGGGAGTCGATTGCCACTCAAGGTCAAAAAGAGCGCAACCAACAGTCCGGCCACCATGCCTCCCAACGCCACCCGGCCAGACAGTTTCTTCCAGTACAATCCAAAGAAAAAGCATGGGACCACCTGTATAAGCACTTCAAATTTAAGCTCTAACAGGCGCACGAGTGTTTTTTCCGTGCCGATCGCAACCCCCACTAAGAGCGCAACGGCCAGCCATGAAAATGCTTTGCCTACGTGCGTGAGGTGCTCCTCGCTGCTGCCGGGTTTGATGTAGGGCAGATAAATATCGCGCGTGAACATAGAAGAAATCGACAGGAGCGCAGAATCGGCCGTCGACATGAGCGCGGCCAGCGCCGCGGCAAATACGACCACTACCAACCAGTACCCCAGCGTGGACTGGGCCATCACCATCGCCAGTATGCGCGCCAAGACTTGATCTGTTTCCACGCTCTCCAATCCGGGCAGCACTACAATAGCTGTCAGGCCACATATCAGCGCAATCAGCGTCGTCGTCAGCGGCATGAAAGCCATTAACATAAGAGAGCGCTTGAGCACTTGGAGAGAGCGACTGGCATAGAGGCGCTGGATTGCCTGCGGATAGATAGCCGCTCCACAGCCTAAGAGGAGCACGTAGCTGATCCACGTATTAGATCCATTCCCGTCGGGCACCTGCACCTTGGTCGGATCGATTTCGCGCAGCTTTTCAACAACCGCGTCCAATCCCCCGCCCAGCTGCGTCGGGACAATCATGACCAACAGAGCAAACCCCACCAGCAGAACAACGCCCTGTATAACGTCGGTCCACGCAACCGAACGCATGCCCCCGAGCGTCTCGTAAATCACCATAATAATGGCGAGTGCAATGATGCCATACGCGGAGGGAACTGCTCCCTGTGTAATGCCCTCAACGGCAGCACCCATGGCTTTGAGCTGAGCTAGCGTGTAGTTGCACAGGGCATAAATCATCATGATAGTGCTGAGGAGCGTCAGCGCTTTTGACTTGAAGCGAAAGGATATATAATCGCCTGGAGTAATAAAGCCCTCTGCCCTTGCCAGCACCACCAGCCGAGGCGCATAGAGCAAGTACCCGACAATAATCGAGAACATAAACAGTATTGAAACGGTCCACTCAAAGCCGATTCGATACGTCTTTCCGGTGTAACCAAAGAGCGTGTTTCCACTGTATTGAGTGGCATAGAGGGTCAGAAAGAGGACGAGCAACCCCAGGGAGCGCCCCGCAAGGTAGAAATCGGCCATGCTGTTGGTCTCGCGCTTACCGCGCGCATAGTATCCAACACCGATCATGGATACCAGATAGAGACCAACCGCAACCAGAGCGCCCGTTCCGAAAACGATATCGCCTCCCCCCATTAGGCTTCCTCCTCTTCACCGGTTTGCCAGAAGAAATAGATTACAAACACAGTCCAGCACGCCAGGCCTACAATCGCCGACAGCGTGACGGCAACCCACAGGGGAAACCCCATTAAGGTCGGGCCGATATAGCCTTCGGGCCAATACCAGGGAATCGCAATAGCATAGAGAAGGAGATAGACAAACCAGATCCAGCGAATAGAGCGCGGCTCGCTGAGAATACGGGAAAATGCGCGGTGTTCCATGGTGTCCTTCCAGACATTAGATCATTCTAAGTATCGGTTATAACTGAAGATGGGAACAATATGAGAAATTTGAGAACGGCGCACAACTGAACCGCTTGCCCAACCTAACGAGAGAGATAGATCACAAGCACCCTTCAAAAAATAGACGCTGTTTCGCCTAAGCGGCTTCCTCCACAGGTGAGAAAAGGCTAGTCCACCTGCAGCCAGCGAGTCTGCACGCGGTTTTCATCACATTCGTACAGGGCAAATCGATGAGGTGCCTCGCAAAAGGCCGGAGCCACTGCGTAATGAATACCCCCCTCTTCTTGCGATAGCACGCCGGGATGATAGTGGCCCGAAAGGAGTAAGTGAACGTTCCCCGAACGCTGCAGAGATTGCTTTAGCCAATCCGCTGTTCCGTAGGTATGGGGGTATCCCCTATTATGCTCTGGATGCACGAGATAGTGCTGCAGGTGAATCTGCTTAGGGCCCTCATCGGAAAGGGCTCGATCAAACCGCTCCAATTCGGTCCCCACGCGAACCGGCACGTGGCCAGCGCCTTCCTCGTCATAAAAACAGAAAACACGGAAAGCGCCGACATCGACTCCGTCAGATTGCATGGAAAATACGCGGCGAAAAAGCAGCGGATGGTCGTGGTTTCCATACAGGACAAAAATCGGACAGGAAAGCGCATCTAAGAGAGAGCGAACCAAGAGCAAATCCGCCTCGCCGCGCTCCAGGTTCTCGGGACTGTGCATGTCTTCAAACGGATGGTCGACCAAATCGCCCGTCACCGCTACCCAGTCGACGCCTTCTGCTCGAAACCGATCTATAGCTCGAGCGATTTTTTCCGGCATCTCACGGCTTCGCCTAGTGGCCACGGCAGAAGAGCCCGGCAAAGCATCTCGCAGGTGAAAATCCGATATGTGACCAATTCGCATCTGACCCCCTTAACGTTGCACACAGCCCCAAAAAGTCGCCGCATAGCTGCCGGCCCTTAAATCATCCAACATCGTACAGAACAAACCTTCCCCTGAACATACCTGCAACTGGGAAGAGAATATCGGCCCATTTTAGACGCCCTCTTCGCAATCCCAAACGATGACGCGCCCTGGATCGACGCGCGGCTGAATGCGCTGGCCGGGCCGGTACGACTCTTCTTTCCCGGCGATTAAGCGCACCTCCTGACCAAGCCAATCGACCCGCAATACCCAAGTTGGACCGGCGTCTTCAACGACGCGCACCTCGGCGTCTTCACCCCCACCTCGGGGTTCGATATGCTCCGGTCTGACTCCCACCGACGTACAGACTCCATCTTCTGCAGTCGATTCCACAAGAACGCCCTTATTCCCCACGTGCCAATGGCCCGACCGAGCGCAAACGCTAAACACGTTGATGGCGGGTTGTCCAAGCTGTCGAGCTACCTGCGGTGACTCGGGTCGATTATACACCTCTTCCGGTGTGCCGACCTGCAGTATTTTCCCGTCGGACAGCACGGCTATGCGATCTGCCATCGAAAGGGCTTCAGCTTGATCGTGCGTAACGTAGACCATTGGTATAGCCAACGTGCGGCGGAGCAGAGCCAGTTCGACGCGCAGCGTTTCACGCAGCTTTGCATCGAGGTTTGTCAGAGGCTCATCGAGTAGAAAGAGGCGCGGCCGACGCACGATACAGCGACCGATGGCAACGCGCTGCATTTCTCCCCCAGACAGCCGCTCCGATGGGCGCTCCAGCAGTGCCTGAATGTGCAACAGTTCAGCCGCCCACCGCACTCTATCGGCGATTTCTCGCTGTTCTAGCATGCGGCCAGGTGCACGCAGCGGAAACTCTAGGTTGCGCCGCACGCTCCAATCGGGATAGAGCGCAAAATGTTGAAATACAAAGGCCACATCGCGGGCAGCCGGCTCCCAGCCCGTGACGTCTATCCCGTCCATCAATACCGTGCCCGCGTCCGCCGAATCGAGGCCAGCGATCACCCGCAGGAGCGTCGTTTTACCTGCCCCCGTTGGCCCGAGTATAACCAGCAATTCGTCGGGGCCCACCGCCAAATCCACGCCGGAAAGTGCACGGGTCGCACCGTGCGATTTGTCGACTCCATTGAGGTGCAAGAACGGATTCATTGTATGCGCCGACCGCTCTGCCCGTCAAATAGGCGCACTCCTTCAGCTTCGATTTCAATCCCCACCTGCTCTCCCGGCTGACTCCCCGTCTCCCCTTCTGATCGGAGCACCCAGCGGCCACAGGGGGTATCCACGTGCACGTAGCGACAGGAACCCATATACTCCTCAACTAGCACTTCACCGCGCAGCGCCCCTTCGCTGGCCAAACGCACGTATTCGGGCCGAATGCCCAACGTCAGCGCACCCGAGGGCCATGCTCCCTCCAGCGGCCACACAAATCCTTCTGCTCTAAACGCCCCGTCTCGAACCTGTCCTTCGGCAAAATTCATCCCTGGGCTTCCAATAAAGTGAGCGACAAAAAGGTCTGCAGGATCAGCATATACTTCAGCCGCACGCGCGCTCTGCCTTATCGTTCCCCCCTCCATGACGACGACGCGATCCGCTAGGCTCATGGCCTCTTCCTGGTCGTGCGTCACGTATAGCGTAGTCACTCCGTCTCTTAGCTGCTGGTCGCGGATCAGCTCACGCATGGCCAAGCGCAGGTCCGCATCCAAGGTGCCCAGCGGTTCATCCATTAAGTACAGGCGAGGTTTGCGAACCATCGCGCGCGCGAGAGACACTCGCTGTTGGTCCCCCCCAGACAGCTGACGGGGGTAGCGGTCCAGCAACGCCTCAATACCCAATCGCTCCGCCATGGCCTCTACTAGCTGCGCCTGCGCATCGGCAGAGAGCGCCCTATTGCCAAGGGGGAAAGAAACGTTTTCACGCACGGTGAGATGGGGATAGAGTGCATAGAACTGGAAGACAAATCCAACGTCTCGCCGCTGTGGTGGCCACGAGGCCATATCCACACCTTCGAGTAGAATCCGTCCGGCACTTGGCTTTTCCAATCCAGCAACCATGCGCAGCGTAGTGGTCTTACCGCAGCCCGAAGGGCCGAGCAAAACAATTAATTCACCCCGCTGGCAGCACAGGTCTACACCGCGCACAGCTTCCGTTCCATCCGGATACGTCTTTGCCAGCGAATCCAGCTCTAAAAAGCTCATGGCGCGTCTAGATCCATGTGGGAAGTTACAATATGCATCACGGTAAAAAGCGCCGTCGCAAAAAAACCGTAGCGCAGTCCTTCTGGCCACCACGGATTCAGCATAAGAGCAACACCAGCGGTCATGCCTACCTGGGCTATGCGGTCCAATAGGCGCCTCATTGTTTGAGCGTCCCAAACGTTACGCCGCGCAGCAGGTGCCTCCGCACAAGCACGGTAAAGAGAATGATAGGAGCCACAAAAAGCAGCACCCCAGCACATACCTGGGGCCAGGGAATTCCCTGCACATTCCCCTGTAAGCCCGCAAAATAAACCGGCACTGTCACCGCATCTTGGTTGTTTAGGGTCATGGCAAAGCCGTATTCATTCCAGGCAGATATCAGACAAAAAACGCCCGTAACGGCCATGCCCGATGCCGCCCTCGGTATGATAATCAAGCGGAAGGCCTGCAGGCGAGAATACCCGTCGACCAGGGCAGCCTCTTCGTAGGCACGCGGGATCTCGTCGATAAAACCCTTCATCAACCATACTGCCAGCGACAGATTAAAAACCGTGTAGAGTACGATCAGCCCTAAATGCGTGTTTTGCAGATCAAATTCGCGATACATCATTAACACCGGCACAACGACGGCCAGCGGGGGCAAAAAACGCGTTGATAGAATAAAAAAAAGCCAGTCCTTCGCTCCGGGAATGGGGAATCGGCTAAAGCCATAGGCCGCGCTTGTCCCAATAAATACAGAGGCCAGCGTGCTGAGCAACCCAATCAACGCGCTGTTTTTCAGATAGTGATAAAAGGCGTGGTCTGCACCTGCGTAGACGACCCCCAACTGCCTGTATGCGTCCAGCGTAGCGGCAAAATACGCATCGTCCTCTGCGCCAGCAGCACCGCTGGGCAACCATTTGAGGTGCACGCTTATCGTATCAGGGCGCTCTTTGAGCGAAGTTATGCCCAACCAGAGCAAGGGCAGCGTCCCGAGACACAGATAAACGCCGACAAACAGAAAGCGAAGTCCTCTCAAGAGTCGCTCTCCCGCTGCAGTCGCCCCATATAGCGTAGAAATACGCTAGCCAGCGCGATTACGAGCACGAGTATGACGTACGAATAGGCGGTCCCCAGACCCACTTTACCATCGCGGAAAACCGTCTGGTAAAGGAGCGCACTAAGCGTCTGCGTAACGCGGTCATTGGGACCCGTCAGGGCCATGATCAGGTCGAACTGTTTGAGGGCATCCGTGGCTCGCAGCAAAACGGCCAACCCCAGAAGCGGTGCACACATGGGCAGCGTTATGCGACGGAAGGTGCGCCAGGGAGAAGCTCGATCAATCGCCGCCGCTTCGTATATGTGAGGAGGGATGGCCTGCAGAGCAGCCAGAGATATGAGCATCATGAAGGGCGTCCACATCCACACGTCGACCATGAGCACGGAAAAAAACTTGAGATCGGGATCCGTTATCCACTGCGGCTGCGAAAAACCGAGAAGGTCCAGAAATTGGTTTAACGCACCGTAATTGCCGTTGAGAATAAGCTTCCAGAACAGCCCCATAACCGCCTGGGGTAACATCATGGGCACGAGCAGCACCGTTAGGACTAGGGGCTTAAGAGCAAAGCGATCCCGCAGCGCGTAGGCCAGCCCAAACCCCAAGAGTAACTCACAGGCTACGGCGAGGAAAACAAAGAGAGCCGTCGTGCGCAGAGCCTGGCCGTATTTGGCAAATTTAAAGACAAATTTATAGTTGAGAACGCCCACCCAGGTGGAATTACTTCCCACCAGATCGGCGTTAGTAAAGCTCAGCACGATGCTGTACAGGAGCGGGAAAATATTCATTGCAACAAGCAAAACGAGGGCTGGCGCAATAAACCCATACCGCAGCCAGCCCCTATCCCAATCCCCGCGCATTCGCCCCAACCGCTTTTATTGCATCTCTAGAAGGCCGGCTTCCATAAGGATCATTTCGTGCTCCTCGGCGAGCGCGTCCAGCGCCTCCCTCGGTTCACGCACCCCGTCTAACGCCTCGCCTAGGTGCTGTACGGCCGCGGCCAGCAGCTCATTGTACACGGGGACGTTCCAAAAGTCGCGCAGGTGATCCAAAGACTCGGCGAAGGTTGCATTATACGGTGAAGCAGCGCGAAAAGCATCGCTTTCCAGCAGTTCCGTATTGGCCGTGAAGCACCCGGGATAGGTGATCCATTTCTCCTGCACTCGCCGCTGTTGAAACCAGGCGATAAACTGCTTGGCCAATTCCTGCTGATGGGCAGAAGTCTTTTTGGAAATGCTGAACCCCTGTCCGCCCAGAGAAATAAAGCGGCGATCGCCGTTGCGCGGGACTTTGAAAAAACCCACCTGATCGCCCATGGACTCTACAATGCCTGGATAGAACGGGAAGTAGTCCAACACCATTGCCGTCGAACCGTTGCTAAACGCTTCCAGGTTAAAGTAGTAGTCGGCGTTTTCTCCCCCTTCGGTCGCAAACTGCAGCAGATCCTTAAAAAATCGGAGACCTTCTACCGCGCCGTCCGAGTTTAGATGCCCCTGCACCTCAAAGGTCTCCGCGTCACCCCAGTCTCCTCCCCAAGCCCATAGAAAAGGCTGGAAGCCCATAACGATCGAGTCGTAGCCACGCCCCGTTAAGAGAGACATTCCGTAGCGCTTTTGCTCGGGCCGGTGAAAAAACTCGGCCACATCGCGAAACTCCTGCCAGGTATCGGGTGGCTGTAATTCCCGCCCGTAGCGCGTTTTAAATGCAGCGCGCTCTCCCTCGTTTTCAAACCAGTCTTTGCGATAGACGAAACCGATCGCGTCCGTTTCACACGGGGCGGCAAAAAACTTCCCACTGCCCGGTGGATATTCGCACAGATAGCGGGCCGCCCGCGGGTGAATCGTCTCAATATCCACGGCCGAAGGGAGCCAATCCGTTAATTCGAGGTATAGCCCCTTGGTCGCTCCACGACCAATCCACTGACTGTCTCCGATGACAATGTCGAAATCCGTTCGATTGTTGCCAAAATTGAGAAACACCTGATCCTGATAGGAAGGCCAGGGAATTTGTTTGACCTCTACGGCAATCCCCGTCTCCTCCTCAAATTCGTTCCCCAGTATTTGTAGGGCAGCGGCCGGCTCCCACTGCGCCCACCATATCGTGACCTTCTCTTCTGCCCAAACCGTGCTCGCCCATGACAAACACAGCAATAGGATCCCACCACGCACCGCTCTTTCCATCGGTATCCTCCCGTGAAACCGTCGTTATCCCACCCTGCTTGGGGGAACAACGAAACGTATTCTTCTCAAACTCACAACTGCAGCGAGGTCGAGCCCGCTCTACGCATCTTTAGGCCAGGAAAAATTGGACTTGAATTCCGGCTTACCTTGAATACCGAGTCCGCGAATGCGAAACAGTCCGCCCCCTCGATAGCTCTTGGCATATTCGTCCCAGTCGTAGCCGATTGGGTCGAGATCGCTACCCGGAGGACAATCAAACGCAGCCGTCGTGAAATACAGTTCGTCGAGATCGCGTCCACCGAACATCACGCTGGAGGTCTGCTTAGCCGGCGTGGAAACGCGACGCTCCTCTCTCCCATCGGGATCAAAGCGAATAATGCAGCCACCAAACCAATTCGCACTCCACACAAATCCCTCCGCATCGACGGTCATCCCGTCGGGCACGCCGTCCTCCCCGCTGACCCTGACAAATAGGCGCCGATTGGAAAGGGCCCCCGTCTCAGCATCCAAATCGTAGGCGTATATTTCGCGTGCCATCGCATCGGTGAAATACATTGTTTTGAGATCGGGCGAGAATCCCATCCCGTTGGAACAGCCGATTCCCTCTTCGAGGATACTGAGGGCGCCGTCGGGACCAACGCGATACAGACGGCCCTTTTCCTCTGGAAAATAAGTGCCCGCATACGCCGAACCGTCCGGAGCCGCAATTACGTCGTTGAAGCGCAGCGGCTGCCCCTCAAACGATTCCGGCTGCACGCGCACCCAATCGTCGTCCGAGTTCCACAGCACTACGCCGTCCCATATGAAACAGGCGTAGCCCCCGGATGCATTTTGCATGAGCCCCCCCACGTTGAACCCGCTGTGAATCTGCCGATTCTCTCCCGTGCCCGGATCAAACGAAAAAAGGCGACCCGTGTGAATATCCGTCCATACCAACGCCTGCTGGTCCACATTCCATATCGGCCCTTCGCCGACCACGGCATTCTCTTCTGCGACTTTGTCAATTTCCATTGAGGTCCTCTTTCTGTGGCGCGTAAGATACAAAAAGGCCCTGTCAAACTCAATAAAGTTGACAAGTCCTCTGTCCGTGCGCACAATAATCGCCATGATCACAGTACGCGATGCCGTAGAGGCCGATCTCCCGGCCATCATAGCCATATACAATCAGTCGATTCCATCCGGTCGTGCTACAGCAGATACACACCCCATCAGCGTAGACGAACGCCGCTCGTGGTTTAGCCAATTCTCTCCCCATAAACGGCCTATTTGGGTCGCAGAACGTGCGGGTAACGTCGTTGGGTGTATTTACATTACTTCGTTCTATGGCGGCCGGCCAGCCTATGATAAGACCGCAGAAGTGAGCCTATACCTGGCCAACGATGCACAGGGACAAGGTCTGGGCACCGCTCTTATGCAGCGCATGATCGACGCCTGTCCCCAACTCGGCGTCACCACCCTAATTGGCATGCACTTTGACCACAACGAAGCCACTAAACGCCTCAACGCTCGCTTCGGCTTCCAACAGGTCGGCCATATACCGGAGATAGCGGAAGTGCAGGGAGCGCAGCGCGGCCTGCTTTTGTCCATACTGCGCATCCCCACTCAATAAGGCCAACGGCGACGGAAGGCTACGCACTCCGTGCAGCCAGAGCGATGGCCTCGCCCATCTTGGCTACGCGCGCCTTCGTGTTGTCTGGGTGCATGGGTATCAGCACCGATCGCGCCAAAATGCGTAGGGACCGGGCGCACATATCTTCGCTGTATTCTATGCGTGCAGCCTTATTGGCCGGTATCTTAAAGGGGTCCAGCGCCGGGTGATGCGCCCCCTGATAGCGCAGGATCGGCTCCCAGCGGGTGTACACGTGGCGGCCCGTATCCATAGGTAGGAAATTCCCGACGCCAAGCCCATGCAACCGGTCGCTAAAGCCCCGAGCCTCTCGTTCCGTGCGAAACTTAAATCCAAGGTGCGTGCCACACTCATGATCTATACTATTGTTTTTAATTGATTTAAGACCCTCTCCTAAGCCTCTGGCGAGCAGCGTTTTCTTATGGCCACGCATCGTTTTTAGCATGCCCTTTATCCGCCGCAGTTGGGCGTTTAGCACAGCCCCCTCTATTTCGGAAGCGCGGAAGTTGTGTCCGGCAAACTGCAAATCCTCCCGCTCTTCTTCCGGATTCCAATAGAAAGAGCAACAGTCGACAGCAACCGAACCGCGTTGATATACGAGTTCGTCGTTGGTGACAAAGGCCCCTCCCTCTCCACAGGTCATATTCTTAAAAAAGTTAAAGCTGAAGGCCCCGGCCTGTCCCCACGAACCCAGGGGCTTGCCCTCAAAGGCCCCACCAACTGCCTGGCAGGCGTCCTCGAGGACGAGCAGACCGTTCTTTTCAGCAATTTGAACGATTTTCTTCATGTCACAGGGCAATCCAACCATGTGCACCGGAATAATCGCCCGCGTGTGACGAGTAATGCGCTTCTTTAGGTCTTTCGGACACAGCGTCAGCGAATCGTCGACGTCGGCGATAACGGGTATGGCTCCTGCGGCGAGAACGGCCAACGCGGTCGCCATATAGGTGTAGGACGGCACGATGACCTGATCACCAGGCCCGACGCCCATGCCCACGAGCGCGGTGTATAGTGCAGCCGTGCCCGAACGAGATAGGCGACAGTGCTCGGATCCCACATAGCGGGCCCATGCCTTCTCGAAGCGATCGCACTCTCCACCCGATCCGTAGCGAAAAATATTACCGCTCTCAAAAAGCCCCTCTATCCGCTTGAGCTCTGCTTCTCCGATGCGATACATATCTTACCTCCTATGTTGGATTCGATGGGCACTAGGCCTCGGACCGAATTGATTAAGAAGATGCCTTCTGCGCGCTCTACATCTTCTGCGTATAAAATGCGTTCCTCAATGCTTTGCAGAGCCAGCAGTTCGGCACGCAGCGTGCCCGGCAGCAGCCCGCACGCCACAGGCGGTGTCCACCGTTGACCCTCTAATTCAACCACTAAATTTCCGATGCAAAATTCGGTCAGCTCACCCGAACGGTTATAGAGGAGCACTTCATCGCCCTCTGGAACCCCTTTTAGCGCTCGCTCATACACCTGCCGCTGCGTCGTCTTATGATAAAGCAATGGATCCATTCGATCTACTGGCTGCGGCGCCCAATGGGCCCGCAGAGCACTTCGCTTAAACGGCCTCAGCGGAAGGCCAACGACTTCAATAGTACCGTCATCTGAAACGAGAAGACGAACTCGCATCTTACACTGCCCAAAGGTTTTAGATGTTTTTTCTAATTCGTAGGTGACGCGTTCTATATCGCAGATGTATCCCCAATATTCCGCGGATTGAGCGACCCGCTCCACATGTCGATCGAGTAGATAATACGCCCCCTCTTCCCACAGCAGGGTCTCGAGCAGCTTGAAATCGGCGCGCGGTCGGCTCAGCACGCGCGCCTTTACCAGACATTCATCATATTCGCTATCAGCTGAAGAATCCCAGGTAATGCCTCCCCCCACCCCATATTCTAACCATCCATCCAGACGGTTCAGGTGCGCCGTGCGAATAGCAACGTTGAAGCAGGCTTCCAACCCGGGTGATACATATCCAATACTCCCGGTATATACTCCGCGGGGCTGCGCCTCGAGATCTCGTATAATCTCCATGGTGCGCACCTTGGGCGCCCCCGTGACAGAGGCACAGGGGAAAAGGGCTGCAAAGAGCTGAGCTATATTCACGCCCGCAGCCAACTCGGATTGAACGGTGGATGTGAGCTGCCAAAGCGTTGGATAGCGCTCGGCCTGAAAAAGCGACGGAACCACGACACTGCCCGAAGTTGAAATACGACCTAAGTCGTTGCGCAACATATCAGTAATCATCACATTCTCAGCGCGCTCTTTAGGGGAGTTTGCCAGGGCATCAGCCATCGCATTATCTTCGGCAAACCAGCGTCCCCTCTCCCGAGTGCCCTTCATCGGTCGCGCCTCTAAAACGCCGTCTTTCAAGCGAAAAAAGAGTTCGGGTGAGGCAGAGAGTATCGCGTGGTCGCCGCCATCGAGATAGGCGGCAAAGGGCGCCTGCTGAGCCCGAGCAAGCCCCGCATACAGCCGCAGCGGATCCTCTCCCAGCGGCGCACGGAGCCGGAACGTGTAGTTGACTTGATAGGTATCCCCTGCGACTAAATGCGTCCGAATGGCTTCTATGGCTTCATCGTACTCCCCCCTCGACTGCATGGGTTCCCAGAGAAGAGGCGGGCAGGGTCGGACTGGTAGCCCCTCTCCTGGAGCTATAGTGCGCCTTGTGCGATAGAAGCAAAAATGTACGAGGGGCAGGGTAATCAACTCGTGCGTCTGCAGCCTCGCATCGAGTCCACTGGCAGCTTCATAGCTGAGATAGCCCACAGCATGTAGGCCCGCTTCTACCGCTCGCTCCACCCGAAGGAGCGCCGGACCAACCTCAGCCGGTATTCGGGCTATAACTCCTCCCTCTGGCTCGGTAAACACATGGGATTGCGCACCTGCCCCGCGGGAAAAATCGTCGAATCTTGCAGTATTAAATATATCCACTAAAGTATTGTAGCCGTGCGGCTTATATATATACTAAGTTACGAAAAGAGCGCACCGTGTGCAGCGTAATCAAATTGCCATCATGAGCACTGTGTGCCCGCGCATCTCCCGAGCGCGAAAGCACAAAGAGATCCTCTCCAACAATAGCCATGCTCGCATAGTGACGGGCCTGCCGCGGCGTTTCTCCTCGGGCGACGATCCCAGCAAAACACCAGTCTAGACAGTTTCGCGAAAAGTAGAGTCCAAGTATGTGGCGCTCATTGTTGGGCAAGTTAAAGCGCTCAGACGGCAGTTGGTCGGGGCGACGCATGCTGTCGGTCGCTACGCTGGAGAGTAGCCAATAGAGTTCCGTAGAAGCATCCCAGAGCATGTGAAAGCGCATGTGCCCCCCCGGACAGGGCACGTAGAGGACCCGGTTGCCCGCTGGCGTCTGCTCCAACTCCGTGCGCATTACTCCATCGGGCCCCTCAACGACCTTGGCTATACAGGCCAACTGGGTCCCGCCCGTATGGGCTCGCATCCACAGGTGAAGCGTGCGCCCTTCTGGGTCGTGCCACACATGACCCGGATCGGTAAATTCGACAACATTGGTTTCTAACCAACCAGGCGGATTCATCACGCGCTTGCCCGCCCGATCGGTCCGCCCAGTCTTCCACAGGGGAACGGAGCTCAAGTCAGCCACTCCCTCGATTTCATAGAAACTCAACTCAGAGGCATAAGACCAGCTAGAACTGAGCGTTAAGTCATCTTGCACACGGGCCCGCATCAGCACCGGAGCCAACTCACTGACGGGCCATCCGTCATGCTCAAAACGCGTTCGACGTTCCATAACCAGATATATATACCCTCCCCGGTAATGGACGTTACAGGCCGATTGATGCCAGTGCTGCCCCTCTGTTAAGTAAACGGGATCACTCCAGGTAACGCCCTCATCCCCTGAGCGCATTATGCACAAGTCGGCGTCGTGTCCCAACACGTAAAGCGCATCACCTACAACCAGAGGGCGGGCATGCATAAAGGGAAACCGTCCACGCTCGACCCAACGTCCCCCCTTATCGTCAGAAGTCCAGATGATTCCCTGCCAGGCGTGGATCCCTTCGCCCCGGAACCCCTTTGGCCCTGGCAGATCAGCTACGCCAGGGCCCCCCTGATCCATTGTCGCAAACAACCGACCATTTTTCAGGACGGCCAAACCGGGCGTATAAGCAAAGATACGCGCAGGATCTGGCGACTCATATAAAACAGTAAAGTCATTGGCCAACAATAAATTAGACACCTGGGATAATCCACCTTAACACTAGGTCAAAAATCGAAATGACAGCAGAAGTAACCAGCGTATGTAAAAAGCTTTCTATCTCGAATCCATCGATCATCTTGTCGGTAATCCACAAGAATATCGCATTTAGGACGAGGAGAAACAGGCCAAGCGTCAGTAAAATGAGAGGCAGTGAAAGAAAAAACAGCACCCAGTAGAGACAAAACTTAAGTGTGCCGTATACGGCGGCAACGCCCACAGCGGTCCACAGCGAGCGTATGTGGACAAAAGGCAGTATGCGGGCGGCAATGAATACTGAAAGGCTGAAGGCCACCCACGACATGACCCAGTTACTCATGAGATCTCATCTCCATTATTATTCACTACGAAATTCTCTGGGCCGGCTCTGGGGCCGATAGCGTATCCAACTCGGCCCGCATATCCGGACTTAACTCAACCGTTAACGCGCCGAGCACTTCCTCTACGTGCTCCGGCCGGTCCGGACCTATGATCGGCGCCGTTACCAACGGATTAGCCATCAGCCAAGCAATGGCCACTTGAGCGGCCGTGCGGTCTTGGGCTTGACCCATTTCAATCAGTCTGCTTACCAACTGATCGGTGCCCTCATTCATAAAGTAATTGAAGCGATCTGTATTCTTGGCCCAGGGCGAATCAGAAGGCGGTGTTTGCCCGCGTCGGAAGCGACCGGTCAACAGGCCTATGGCCAGCGGACTATAGGTCATCATACCTAGGCCATATCGTTGACACAGTGGCAGAAGTTCGGGCTCTATCTCATTTCGGTGCAGCAAGTTATACTGATTTTGCAATATGGCCCAGCGATCCAATCCCCCCCTTTCAGCTTCCCACAACGCTTCCACTACCTGTGCCGCCGTAAAGTTGCAAGCTCCCGCATACCGCACCTTACCCTGGCGAACTAGATCGTCAAAGGCACGCAGCGTCTCATCAAGCGGAGTATCGCGGTCAAAATTATGCAGCAGGTAGATGTCTATATAGTCTAACTGCATCCTTTTTAGCGATCGCTCAACTTCTCGCATAATGTGAAAGCGCGACAAACCGCGATCGTTAACCCCATCGCCAATTTGGCTCCACACCTTTGTGGTAATGACCAAGTCATCCCGATTTCCCATGTCGCGAATGGTCTGGCCAAGTAATTCTTCACAGCGCCCCTGAAAATAGTAGTTTGCACAATCGATAAAGTTTATGCCGGCCTCCACCGCCCTGCGAATAGTCTCTGTAGCCGTTTCTGCATCGGTATGTCCATTCCAATAGCCGCGAAAAGCCGTCCCCAAACATAGACGCGACACCTTGAGTCCTGACCGACCTAATTTTACGTATTCCATTTTTCCCATTTACTCTGTATTCTTCAATTGAAAGAAAGTTCCATCCACCAAGCCAATAAGCCCGCAGTCTGCCTCAAGCCCAAGAAGTCCGATAGGAAGGTGGATTGACATGCCGAAGCAGTCCGAGCGAGAGAAATATTTGGGTGCCTGGCGGCAATGCGACATCGACGTAAACATCGTTTATTGCGACAGTTTCGCTACTGGTACCGACCTCGGGGGTCGCATAGTCACCTACTGGGCCAGGGTATTCGCTGACGCACTTATTATATGTACCCTGCGTAAATTCATGCTCTCCCAGCGTACCGGCCTGCACGCGAACTGTACGCTCGCTGGTCCCACTTAAGTTTACCAGGTGCAATTCGATTAAATCCCCCCGTACGACTTGGACGAGTGCAGCTACGTCTGGCGGCAACCCCGGCCGGTCTGCCTCGACGTCAAAATGGCGGATAGGTGCCAGCAACAACCCCCCATTATAAAGCATCTGCGGCGCGCCCAGCGTGAGTTGAATCAACGCCTCGGTCGTTACCGGGTTTAGCTCCTGCCACCAGTGAATGTGATTATCGCACGGATCGGTCTCGTCTTGTCTCACCTGCTCCATACGCCTATATACCTGCGCAAGACTGGCCCGTAAAATCTGTTCGGGATAGGTCGGGTTTTCCCCGTTTATATAGGAAAACCACGGCTGTTCGTGCCCAGCATCTTCTTTCGAATGAAAAGAAAAGACCTTGCGCCAGTCATAGGTCTCCCTTTCGCGAATCGTGCTAACCATCTCACGGTCAATCTCATCGCCACTCACATTCCAAAGGGCCAGCGGATACATAGGCGCCAGCGGCTGCCAATCCGACCAACCGCTATCGCTATAACAATAGGGCACAACCCAACTCTGGGTCTCATCGCCTAGCGCTTTAAGCTGGCCCGTCCAATGATGCTCTAAACTCATGGGCTGTTGGCTCAAATCAGCCATCTTACCCTCAGACATAACCTTGCGAATCTGATTGCGCGGTAGCTCCAAATACCTCTTCTCACCCGTAAGCAAATAGCATTCAACCCCGGCTAAAATCGCCGCCATGGCAATATTGTAGAAACCATGTGGCCAGGTCCACCCATACATACTGCCGTACCACTTTCCCCCCGTATACTCACCCACTTCTCCGGATAGGCCCACATTATCGGGCAGGAATCCGTCATAGTCCGCAGCGCGCTCCATCCAAGCATCGACGTAGTCCAACAGCCAGCGCTTGTATTTTTCGTCTCCAGTCATAAAAAAGGCGTTGGCAATAAGCGAACAAACGTGCAGATTGGTCGCCACATCGCCCTTGGACATCCGCTCCTTCATCGCCTGCCCCATGCGCCGAGCGTTGGCCGGATCTTTCAAATCCTCAACGGAGTCAATACCTTCCAGATCTTCGTAAGGTAGCCCGTATACCGCCATCCCAGGGGAATAGCCATACGTGGGTTCGTCGTTCTCCTCATAAAGCCAACGAGGGCCTTTTGAACCGTTATGTGCGCAGAGTAAGATCTTTTTATCGGGATCGTAATTGATTGCTTCGGGATCTTCGTTGAGGAAAAAACCGGCAAAACGACGAGCTCGCTCGGCGTTTACAGGATGCGTTGGATCTGCCAAGCATAGCAGGTAGAAATAGATATAGCTCTCACTCTGGTGAAATTGATCGTAGCCGACTTCATACTCCTTGTGCACATGCCCAATCTCTTCCATGAGCCGGGTCGTGGCATCCCACTGGCGCTGGCCCAATTCCAACAGATGGTCACTCCCACCCAGCAGATAGAGCAGCGGCCAATTGTAAAAACTCTCGTAAAAGTCGTCGGCGCCGTCTCGCGTTTGGTGAATTCCCTCCTTCCATATAAGACGACCGTCAGGATGCGTGTATTTTTCCAAAAACGGGTACACGGCTTCTTCCATCACTGCAATGAGCTGCCGCTCTAACACAGCCCAAGCCGGTGCCTCTTCCAACGGTACTGTCGCCCGAATCTTCATCCGCTACTCCCCTTTACATTCCAAACTGACCCGGTCGTATACGTATTGCGTTCAGAGCAAAGGAACTCGATCACCTCAGCGACTTCTTCCGGATCGGAGTAGCGCCCCATGGGATTGCCCGGATCGTCCAGATGCTCCTGAGAAAAACGCGGCACGACCATATCCGTTAGCGCGCGCCCCGGTTCAATGCCGTTGACAAATACGCCCTGCTTTGCCCATACATTGCCCAGCGACTGAACAAAGGAGAATACGGCCCCCTTAGATACGGAATAGGGCACCTGATTGGGGACTCCGCGCCGCGCGCCGGAAGTGATCGTCAAACAGCGACCCCAGCCTCCCTTGAGCATGTGCGGAATCGCTGCCTGATGCGCGTGATACACGCCGTGCACATTGATGTTCATTACTTTGGCAAACTGTTCGGGCGGCTGTTCGAGAAAAGGTTTCTCCCAACCCAAAATGCCGGCACAGCAAACGAGTATATCGAGGCGACCAAACGCTTCGGCCGCCTGGTCTATTGCCCTGTGGACCTGTGCAGGATCGGTCACATCCGTTCTCACATACAGCGCCTGCTGTCCCAGCGCCTCAATATCGGCCACCGTTTGCTGCGCCTCTTCGTCTAGCATATCCAATAGGGCAACTGCCCGACCCTCTTCAGCGATACGCAGCGCCGCAGCACGCCCCAAACCGCGCGCGCCACCCGTGATGCAGGCCGCACGCGGTTCTCTAGGCGCGGCAAAACGTAAATTGGCCATGTATTCCTCCCTTTTGATTGAGTTCAATATCGCCAATGCTCCAGCCGTACTCAACAGGCACGACAACCTCCGCTTGGCGCCCTCATTCCTGCGTGCTACATTATCAGACCTAGATCACCAACAGGAGCCCTTTATGAAAATTGAACAAATAGAAACCCTGCTCATCGGCAATGGCCTGGTAGTCCGCATAACCACAGACAGCGGCCTCACCGGCCTCGGCCAAACCGCCTGCTGGGGATACCCCAAGGCCGTAGGGAGCATTATCGACGTCTACAAAGAGTATCTCATAGGCCAAAATCCGCTTCAAATTGAGCACCATTGGAACCACTTGTACCGCATG
>Ga0181569_10001449_pt1 | contig 18668 bp, 15 predicted proteins | sample 101ome_19_FD_132452 | JGI IMG/M metagenome (GOLD analysis project Ga0181569, IMG submission 132452) | Coastal salt marsh microbial communities from the Groves Creek Marsh, Skidaway Island, Georgia - 101405AT metaG (megahit assembly) | ecosystem: Environmental > Aquatic > Marine > Intertidal...
CTAGTAGAACCCTAACCGTTTATATTCAGAGCGAATTTCTGAGACAGTGTGGAACTAATACATATATTAATCAATATAGCGGTATATAGTGATATAATAGACAGATAAACGAATTAGATAGACGTTCGTGATATTAAATATGTACATTGTATATACAACGTCCACTCCAACTTTCCCCGTCGTACACACAACGGACGACCACACCGATGACGTCGTCTATGCCAATCTCGTAAAATACTGCGTCATCATCCGTGCCAGTAGACACTCTATACACTCTATACGGCGTACAATATAGTATACTACTACTTGTAGTACGATCTATCGTACCATCGACCACCACCCTCGAAGCACCACGCGCGCGCGGTCGTCGAGTCGAGTCGCGGCACATCGAGTCGAGTCGATTCGTCTACGATCGGCGCTACGATGGGTGGACGCGTGCGACGCCACGCCGGGACGATGACCATGGACCGCTCGCCCACGGCGTCGACGTCGACGACGACGGAGGAGCGAAGCGGTGAAGGTGCGAGCGACGCGCTCGTCGATCGATTCGTCGACGATTGAATGATTGATTTCTTTCCGTCGGTGGGCACGACGGTGGGTGTGTGGGGGGGGACACACGACCAATCGTGACTCAAAAAAATACCTTTCACCTCGATGCGTTGACTGACCGAATCGCCCGATGCGCCCACGTCGGTCGTGTCGTGTGCGCGCGCGCAGACGATCAGTGTTGGATATGTCTCGACGGCGATACCGAGGGACGAGAGGTACGTCCGTCGTCGCGTCTTCGCGCGCGCGAAGCGACGACGCGATGCGCCGAACGCGACGCGCGACGACGGAGATCATATCATCACCACACGCATCGCGCGACACCGCTCGAAAACGCGCGAACGCGCGAACGGAACGTATCTCTCGATCGACACCCATTCGACTCGCGATTAGGGACAATCGGGGGTGGAGTATGGGGTGGAAAAAGTCGTTTTTGTGGGAAATATCTCGCGGGAGATTTGAGTGTGTTATCCATGGGTGTTAGAGTGTTTACGCATATGGGTGATTCGATGGAGTCAGTATGCGGTGGGATTGGCTTTTTTTGACTTTTTTGTGTGATTTTTTTGAGTGACTGACGATGATGCGCGCGTGTATCGCGGCGTCGTACGTATCTAGTTGTACCACCCGTGCGCGTGTCCGAGGTGGGCGCACGCCAAGTGCGTGGCGAGATGGCAGTTGCAGTGCTCGGGGAAACCGGAGGAGGTGACGTGTAAGTTTTGTCACCAAGAGTTGCCGAATTGGCGGTCGACGTTGTTTCGAGACGTCGTGCGGGCGGGGAGCGAGGACGGAGGCGCGCGGACGATGGGTGGGAAGCCGGGAACGCCGTGGACGAAGAAACGGAGCAGTATGGATGAGATACGACGACCGTCGTCTTTCGACGAGGACGATGAGGAAGGGGTTAGGAATACTAGAGACGAGGACGACGGCGGCGGGTCGGGGGACATCGGGGAGATTCAAGGGGACATCATCGTCAAGTTTAACAATATTTCGTTTCGATGTCAGGTGCGCACGGGTCCGGATGGGTTGGCAGATTTCATGCGACAAATCAGAGAGCGGTGTGGGATTCCCGAGGAGAAGATGAAATCGCTCAATCTCACGTATCGGTGTAAAGATCCGAGCAACGGGTTGCCGATGACACTCGAAGGGCTGAACGAGAGCGCCTTCGACGCCGCGGTGTTGTGCTCCGCCGTACAAGACAGAATGAAACACCAAGCGCGCGCGGAATCGGGAGCAAAGTCTCCGAGAACGTCGGAAATCACGTCCAGAAACAAAGGGAGACGCTCGAACGACACCAAAACCTTTGAAGACGGTCGAAGAGACGAAGTCTCGGCGTTTCACAGGTATTAATTAACGTATCGCCGCGCACATCCTTCTTCCGAATGCGTGTTGTTTGTATCATCGCAACTTAATAAGCAAGAAACGCACCATCACCTGAGGCACCACCACTCGTGTAAAATGATCAAACTTTTCCCGTGATATAATAATTAAAACAGTTCCGCCACCATGCTCGCGGCGTCGTTTTGTCCCTCGAAACCGCTGAGTTCGGCGAGCTTTTCGAGCGTTTGTTCGCCCTCTAATTTCTTTCCGTTGATCACCCACGTCGGGAAACCGTCCACCTTGGCCGCTTCACAGGCCCCAGAGAGAGGCGTGCCTCGCTCCCATCCATCCGGGAAACACTCGACGTACGGGATCTCCGCGCCGGCGCCAAAGGTTTCCTTTTGCTCGATGCAGTGCGAGCACCAAAAGGCGCCGTACATCTTCGCCCCGGTCTCCGCGAGATGCTTGGCCAGGGCGCGAGAGTACGCCGTGGAGCTCTGTTCTAATTGCGGGGGCGCGTATTCCAGTCTTAAACCTTGCAAAGAGCTCGCCTCTGGGCTCTCGGTGAGGACGATGCTCATCGTCAGCACGGTGACGACGTACAGGGCGATGGCGGCGGGGAGCGTGTTACCGCTCTCCTTTGAGCTCAGACCGGCGAAACCGATGCCGAAGAGCGTCAATGAGAGCGTCGCCGACGTTAAGCAATACACGCACTCCACACCACCGAGCTTCACCGCCAAGACGTAGAGTAAATACGAAGACACGCCCGCCAAACCGGTCGAGGCGAAGAAGAGCAACAGACGAGACCGCGCGTACGACGCCTCCAGAGTCTCGTCCCGGTTCGCGTCTCCCTGCGCCACCAATTCCGCTTGCATGTTCGATCCCCAAAACGACAGAGCGGCGACTAATCCGTACGCCACGGCGCCGTACGCGGACAGAGGAGCGCCGAATAATTCGGCGTATCCGCTATTCAGCGCCGTCTGACACCCACCCACCGGGCACGCCACCTCGCCTCCCGTGAGCTTTTGAACCGCTAAATACGTCGACTCAAGCGCACCGAACGCGGCCAACCCCGCGGCGACGCGCAGAGGCGGTCGAGGAAGCGGTCCCGGTGGCAATTTCACTCCCCGCGGCGTCGGCGTCGGCGTCGTCCCCGTCGTCGTCTCCTCGACGTCATCCGTCAACGCCGGCGCGCGCACCGGCTCGTTCGCGTCTCCTGACGCCGCGACGACGACGACCGACGATCGACCCACGCGCCGCGTCCCTCTCGCGACGCCCGCGACGCTCGCTCGCGCCGCGCGCCCGCCCGGGACGCTCGCTCGCCCATCCCCGCGTCTCGAGACCGCGCGCGCGCGCACCGCTGTCGCCGACGCGCGCGAGACGGAGGCGATGGACATGACGACGGGCACACGAACGCGCGTTCGCTCGATCGGACGCTCGCGTCCTTCGCTCGGCGCGACGTCGACGACGCGCGTCAACGTGTGAGCATGTTTCGGATAACGAGACGCATCGTCGTCGACCCGCACACGCGCGCGCGCCGAGCGTCGATCGAACGCTCGAGCGGTCGAGACATGCGGGGAGAGTGGTGCGCGTCGTGTCGCGCGCACGTCGCGTCGACGACGCGCGGGTCGACGGACACGCGCGCGAATCATCATCGTCAGCCTCGGTCGAGAGAAAAGACGCGCGCGCGCGCGTCCAATCCGTTCGGGGACGTCGGCGCGCGATCGATCGATCCGTTCGCGTCCTCGCGCGCGTCGTCGTCGACGACGTCCCAGAGCGGATTCGCGGCGACGACGAGGCCGAGAGGGCCGAGGGAGGCGCCGACGCCGGCGTATCGAGCGTGGGACGACGTCGACGTGTACGAGGTTCCCGAGCGACTCAGACGTCCGAATGGGGAGCGAAACGTCGATTTCGTCGAATATAAATCATTAGAGGCGTTGTTTCCGGGAACGGGACTGGCGGATCGGTTTCACGAGGATGCCGAGTTTAGGACGGATATCAGACGCGCGATGCGAGACGATTTATTCGTTCCGGACGAAGGGTTGAGTCCAGAGCGAAACGCGGCGATGCGGTCGCTGTCGAGCTCCGTGCACGTGAATTGGTTTGAATCGCGCACGGGGTACGCCGCGTTGAGCGAATTATTCGCGCGACACGGCGTGGATGTGACGGGCGAGCGTTTCATAAAAACGCTCGGGTCATTGTGCGGAGAACCGTGTCACGGAACCCTGATCGACATCGCGAGCATAGGCAAACAAAAAATTCGACACAGTTGGCACCAAGATTCCGGGTTCGATCGGTTCACCGTCATGCTCGGATTCCCCGCGTCGACGCCGAGCGAGGAGGTTGGATTACCGCCGGGCGTCGGGGTCTTCACGCACGCCGTCAAACTCTCCCACCCGCTCGAACAATTAAACGCGCAGGGCACGGTGATTCAGTGGGAAGATTTCGAACCGTACGAGGGTGATTTCGATACTCGCTACATCGCTCGACCGGTGTTCCGACGTGGGCAAGAGATCATGGTGTATCGCGACTCGGCGCACGTGCACTCTGCGCCCGACGTCTCGCATCGAGAAGCTGTCTGGAGATTCATGTAATCACGCATTCGCGCCGCGACCTCGACGCGCGCGCGTCTCTCTCACCCCAAACACTCCTCGATCGCTCGTTCGTCTCCTCTGAGCGTCCACCGATCGTTCGCTCGCTCGTTCGTTGGCTCGCTGGTTCGCGCCTGAAAGCTCGAGCCAAAAAACATTCGCCCCACCCTCAGATTCCGGCGCATCTTCTCGACGTCCGCCCGACCGTCTCGTCGCCCATCGCCCGCACGAGATGGTGAAACTATCGCCTCTGTGTCACAAGGCGAGCGTGCACGACGCCGAGGTCTGGGCGGCGTGCTTCGCGGGCGATAAAACCTTGGTGACTGGATCATTGGATGAGAGCGTCAAGCTGTGGGCGAATGAGGAGGAGGACGCGGCGTCGTTGGAGAATCTGCACGAGAAACACGCGTACACCGGTCACACGCTCGGTGTTTGTTCGCTCGATGCGAACGCGGCGGGACTCATCGCGGCGTCGGCGCTGGACGGCGTCGTCAGAGCGTGGGATTCGGCGAGCGGGGAGACGAAAATGGTGCTCGAGAGCGCTCCGGGAGAGTCTTGGGGAGTGAAATTCGATCCCACGTCCGGATCGAGTCTCGTCGCGATCGGCGGAGGTGTGTCGCGGGCGGTGCACGTGTACGACGTGAACAAAGGGGAGAAGAAGAAGTCTTTAGAATTGCCAGAGACGACGGCGGACGCGGCGAAAAACGGGCGCTTTGCGCAGAGCGTGGCCTACTCTCCGGACGGTAAGCGCATCGCGTGCGGGGTCACGGACGGTACCGTGGCGATATTTGATGTGAAATCTGGAAAGTGCGTGCACACGCTCACCGGTCACGTCGCGCCCGTGAGAGACGTGACGTTTTCCCCCGACGGGAAGACGCTCTACACGGCGTGCGACGACGGATACGTCCACGTCTACGACGCCCACAATAAATCCCTCATCGACGCCTTCGGCGGTCACAAGAGTTGGGTCTTATCCCTCACCGCCTCACCCGACGGCGCCGCCCTCGTCACCGGCTCCTCGGACTCCACCATCAAGCTCTGGGACCTCTCCTCGCGCGCGTGCGCGCAAACCATGACGAACCACTCCGACGCCGTCTGGTGCGTTCGTTTCAGCCCCGACGGCGCCAAACTCGCCGCCGTCTCCGCCGACAGATCAATCTCCCTCTTCAACGTCGCCTGATCGTCCACGGTGTAACACTCACGTCACGCATTCTAGCCTCACGCTAGTCCGTCGCCTCGCGCGAAGACGAGAGGTTTTTCCATTCTTCTTTCCCTCCTTCCTCAGCCTTCCTCGACCGGGGCGCCAGGAGGGACTCCACGACGAGTCACAAACCCTGAAACAAAGAATGACGTCGAACGACGACGACGCGCCCATCTCGAGACCTCGCGCACACTCTCGCGCGAGGACCGAACGCGAGGTAGGTTGTCGTCGCGACGGCGATCCCTCGGCGCGCGTTCTCCTCGTCGTTCCCACCGTCCGCGCGCGCGCGTCGCGTCCCGCGCGCGACGCACGACGGACGCGAACGACGATTATCCATCCCCGCCGCCATCGTCTCGTCTCTCGCGCCGCGCGTCGACGACGACGGTCGCGACGCGTCGTGGGCGCGCGCGCGCGTTCGATCGACTGACAAATACGCGCGCGTGTGTTTTACCGTCGCAGGAAGGATGTCGTGCGCGAGCGCGTGCGCGCGGTGCGCGAATCATTTGAGCTCGAGGGGCGGCGCGCGGGCGACGCTGGGCGCGCGGAGACCCGCGACGACGACGACGACGACGACGAGGCGACGCGTGGTGACGCGAGCCGGAAGAGATTATTACGAAGTGCTCGGGGTGTCTCGATCGGCGGATGGGAAGGAATTGAAGCGCGCGTACAGACAGTTGGCTCGTAAGTATCACCCGGATGTGAACAAGGAGCCGGACGCCGAACAAAAGTTTAAGGAAATTTCCAACGCGTACGAGGTGCTGAGCGACGATCAAAAGAAACAAATTTACGATCGATTCGGTGAGGATGGTTTGAAGGGTGGCATGGGTGGCATGGGTGGCATGGGCGGTGATCCGTTCAGTAACCCTTTCGATTTGTTTGAATCCTTCTTCGGCGGCGGCATGGGCGGCATGGGCGGCATGGGCGGCATGGGCGGCCAGCGACAGGCTCGCAACCGTCCGACGCAGGGCGACGACGAACGCTTCGATCTCGAGATTGATTTCCTCGAGGCTGTGTTCGGCGTCGAGAAGGAGCTGAACACGATGCGTCTCGAAAACTGCGACAAGTGCTCGGGAAGCGGCGTCAAGGCTGGCACCAAGCCGACGACGTGCGGGACGTGCGGCGGTCAAGGACAAGTCGTCGCCACCGTGCGCACGCCGCTCGGTAACTTCCAACAAGTCACCGGATGTCAAGCGTGCGGTGGCACCGGACAATCGTCCACGCCGTGCCCGTCGTGCGGCGGCGACGGTCGCGTGAGACGCGGGAAGAAGATTCAACTTCGCATCCCGCCGGGCGTGGATAAGGGATCTCGTCTGCGCGTCCGAGGCGAGGGTAACGCCGGTCGCAGAGGCGGTCCCCCGGGCGATCTCTACGTCTTCATTAACGTCAGGGACGATCCCGAGTTGAAGCGTTTCGAAAACGTCAACATCAGTTCGACGACGACGATTCCGTACACCAAAGCCATCCTCGGCTGCACGGTGCAGGTTCGCACCGTCGACGGCCCGGTCGATCTCAAGATCCCGCCGGGCGTGCAACCGCAGAGCAAACTCCTCATGGCCAAGCGCGGGGTTCCGAGACTCGGCAACGAGTCCATTCGAGGCGATCACTACGTCACCGTCAAGGTTACCATTCCCGACAAAATTTCCGAAGAGGACCGCGCGCTGTTGGAAAAATTGGACGCCAACCAAAAGTGAGCGCGCGAGACGAGACGAGACGAGACGAGACGAGACGAGCGAGCGCACGCGGTCACGGAGTTCGGCGACGCAGTAATTTAGGCATTAAACACACACACACACACACACACAATCAATCACCCGCGTCCCGACTCGCTACTCGAATCTATCTGTTCCCCATCTCTCTCTCGCTACGACACGTACGACACCACGCGCTTGATCACCGCCATCGCGAACGCCAACACCACGCTCACCGCGACGTACCTTCGCGCGAGTCTCCCGTACTCCCACGACCGCGTCGCCGTCGCCGTCGTCGTCGTCGTCATCGACGGCGGCGCGCGCACCGAGTCGTGTGCATCTTCTTCATCCACCCGCGCCGCGCGCGCTCGCCGCGCGCGACGCCGACGCGGGAGCTCGCTTCCCGCGAGTCCTATGCCCACCGATTCCCCGTCCTCGATCTCCGTGAGCTTGGCCATGGCGACGGCGACGACTGCGGGACGACGCGAGCGACACTGCGCGTCGTCCCGAGCGATGATGATGACGACGCTTCGTCGACGCGTTCGAGAGCTCGCGCGCGCCGTCGCGCGCGTCGCGGCGTCGACGTCGACGTCGGCGGAGACTCTTTCGTCCCCGACGCGCGCGGGATGGGGCGCGACGACGACGACGACGGTGGGTCGAGCGTCCACGTGGACGCGCGCGACGATGGCGTGGACGCGCGCGTACGCGCAGACGCACGAGACGGCGCGTCCGAGGGTGAACGATGAGGTGCGTGGACGACGGTGAGGCGCGCGCGAGGCGCGGGGCGCGTCGTGTGTGCGTGCGTGCGTGCGTGCATTGATTTGATTCATTTCATTCGCGCCTTTGACGACGACGGGACTGACGGACGGCGCGGACTCGCGACGCAGATCACGGTGGAGACGGTGCGATTGGTGCGAGAGAGCGATTCGGGAGAGTCTACGCACGAGATTATGCCGCTGGGGGAGGCGATCGAGGCGGCGAGGGCGATGGGATTGGATTTAGTCGAGGTGAACGGAAAGGCGTCGCCACCCGTGTGTCGAGCGATGGATTACGAACGCGTTCGATACGATCAAAAGAAACGGTTCAAGGAGCAAAAGAAGGCGTCGGCGGCGGCGAAGAGACGAGACGTGATCAAAGAGTTGAGACTCACGGCCAAGATCGACGCGCACGATTTGAACGTTAAGATTAACGGCGCGAGGAAATTCCTCGACGCGGGACACAGGGTGACTTTTAGAATTTTGTTTAAAAACTCGGACGGTATCGCGCTCGAGAAGCGTCCACAGCGAGGCGCGGAGATTATGGACAGCGTCATGGGAATGTTAGACGACGTCGAGATCGTGGTGAAACCGAAAATGGTGGGTCCGAGTCACATGACGGCGTCCGTCAAGAGACCGAGCGGGAAGAAAAAGTGAAGGAGACTCGATTGATTAGTTTTTTTGGCAGCCGTGCGCGTATTAGTCTTACATGTGTTAATAGTCAATAAAATTAGACGACACGACACGACACCACGTCGTCATCCGTCTTCATCGCGTGAGCGCGATGTTCGCCCCCTTCTTTCGCCAAATAGCGTAGTCTTGTCCCGACAAGACGCACTCCCAGTTTCCGTCGGTGTGAAACTCGCCCGGACCAATCTTCATGAGCAACACGTCGTCGATGACGGCGGCGTACACGCTCTGTTCGCATTTGACTATTTTAACCTCGCTTCGACAGTGTATTCCACACTGTTTCCGCACGCGTATCATGTCCTGAATCGGTTGTTGCAGGTATCCCCAGTCGTTATCAAAGAGGTGATCCCAAAACACGGTGGGAGTGCCCGGATGCGTTAGAATGTACGCGTATCCTTGCAATTCTTTCCCTCGAGGAAATCTCCAGTGTCCTTGCGTCGAGCCGGTGTCGTGATTCTCGATGAAGGTGACCGCGCGACTCGGCCACCATCCCATGACGCCCGGAGGTTTCCCGGATTGATCGGAGAGACGCCAATACTCTTGACGCTCAAAGACGGCGTGGAGGATACCCTTGGTGGTGACGTCGAAGGCGCCGGCGAGACCACCCGCGGCGTTCATCCAATTGACGATGCGCTGCCGATGGGCGTCTTGATTGTAATCGGGGGCGTCCATGTTGTACGCCAACGCGTCCCAGTACTCGCCGACGGCGAATTGCGGGTTGGTCGCCTCCATGTAATCCTTGACGTGACCACCCCAAAAGCCGCGAACGTAATCGAGACGCCATCCGTCGTATCCCACTTCGCGCATGAGCCAACTCATCCAATCCTCGAGATCAGCCTTGACGAAGGGTTGACTGTGATCGATGTTGGGCGCGGCGTGGAAGAAATCGCCGTCCGAGTGATGACCGCGACCGCCAAAATTTGGATCGTCGCAGACGATGGCGCGCGAGTCCCAATCCAATTTTCCACCGAATTTATTCCACAATCCGCGTTCGTCTTGAAAGTGCGCGCACCGGTGATTGAGCACGGCGTCGCCCAAGACGAGGATGCCGTTGTCATGAAGGGCAGAGATGACGCTCTTGAGTTCCTCCTTGTTGCCGTAACACGAATCCAAACTGTAATAATCTCGAGGCATGTATCCCTGTTGACTGACGCTATCCGTCGGCGGCGGTAACCAAATGACGCTAAAACCGTACTCTGCGATCGTCGGCGCGAGTCTCTCGACGTATTGGTACCAATCCATCTTACACGATTCCCAATTGAAACCTTGGAGCAAGACTTCTCGTCCATTACCGACCGCCGATCGTTCGGCGCGTTTGCGTTCGATGCGGACGAAGCTCTCCTCGGTGATTTCCGTCGTTGCCTTCTCGGTCGTCGTCGTCGTCGTCATTGCGAAATCGACTTCGTCCTCGTTCGCCGAATCGACGAGAGGCTCTAGCGTGGAGGCGTCCAACTTCATCTCCGCCGCGCGAACCGCCGCCGCCGCCGCCACGCTCAGCGCTTCTTTTGATCGCTCACCCGTGAGATCGAGCGTCGACGTCGCGTACATCGCCTCAGGCATAGGAATGACGAAATCGTCACCGTTCAAATCGATCCATCGCGAGCCTCCGTCCTCTTTCAACACAAAACGAATCGCTGTCGGCGCGTTCCCAAGCTCGAGTTCGGCGAAACTGATAGACTTCGCAGGATCGAGCGGGTTTTCCGCTCGAATCATGCGTGTCTCGCACGCCTTGTCCTTGTACACGACGGACCCGTCGGGTCGCCACATCTCCGGCGGTAACGCCCAGACGTCTGTACGAGCGCCTCGAGGAACGATGCCCCAGTGTAACACGAGATTCCACGGAACTTCGGCCTCTATTCGCAGGCGCACGCCGCCGCCTTCGGGATCTTTCTCGACCAAGGCGCCGATTTGAAACTGTACCTCGCGTTCGCTCGCCACCGTCTCGTGCGTCGTGTTGGTGACGAGCCAAGGACCCTCGACGAGCTTCACGGGGAGCGGTTCCTCCACGAAATCTGTCACCGAACGGGTGCGCGTGATGGATCTCTTCACCATACGCGTGCGTCGTTCCATCTTCTTGGGCGGGGTTTCGTCGACTGCCCGAACAATTGCGTCTTCTTTGTCTCTGTCATCGTCGTCTGGGCCGCTCTCCGCGCTCGTCGCCGGTTTTTCATCCGTCGAACCCCGACGGTCAGCCATGAGCGACTGCATGAGACTATTGATGTCATCACTGAACGGTTTGGGATCGACGGGAGGTGTCAATAAACGTCGCCACGCGTTCGACGGCGTCGTCGCCGGCTTTGACGAAAAAGAAATCGCCTCTTCCTTTGCCGGAGCGTTGACGGATGTCTGCGCGTTCAAGTCGAGATTCACCGTCGGCGTCGACGCAGTCTCCTCCTCGACTTCTTCCTCGTACTCCTCCTCCTCTTCGATCTCGTCCTCGTATTCCTCCGTTCTCGTCACCGTGCGCGTGACCGTTTCCGGTTTCGGCGGCTGCGGCAAGTGCACGTGCCAAAATCCACCCTGTTTATTATGGATCCACTGGTCGAGCTTTTTATCGTACAACACGAAATTGATCGCGTAAAATCCATCGATGACGTCCCCTTCGATGGTTGTCTGGAGCTTGGACGTACCGAATCGTTGCGCCGGACCGCTCGTAAACTTTGTCTGACACACGCCGACGATTTCTCGCGTGAGTTTCGGCCTAATCTTCTCTGGTGGATTTTTCCACTCGTCCCAGTGCTCCTTGGTCTCCGCCACGCCCCAGTGCAAGAGCAAATTGTTCGACGAGAGACTCGTCTCTACGCTCACCCTGTATCGCACGCCGTTCGTCTCGACGCTGATTCGAACGTCGTCCTCCACGCGCGCTCTCTGCGCAACCGTAAACGACTCTGCGTAAAATTCCTCCTTGGCCGGTCCATCCGCGACGTTCAACTCGAGCGTCGTCGCGCTAGCCTCCGATCCGCTCAACGCTCGCGTCGCTGTCGTCGTCGTCGTCGTCGTCGTCGCCGATCTCGTCGTCCAGACGAGCTCGCCCGCGAAACTCTTCGTTCGCCTCGTCGCCGCGGCTCTCGCGCGCGTCCCCGTCTCCGCCGCGCGTTCGCGCTCGCGCGACGCACCCACCGCCCGTCTCGGCAGACTCATCGATCGAACGCATCGATCGACGCATCGCCCACCGCTCGCCCGCGCGTCTCGCCGCCCGACCACCGCGCGAGGCGTTCGCCGCGCGCCGCCGCCGCCGCCGCCGCGCGCCGGTCTCCCCGACGCCGCAATCACCCCCCCACACCCACCCGTTCCTCCGCGCATCGCGAGCGTGGACTCAAACGCGATCTCCATCGTCCACGCCTCGCGCGTCTCGACGCGACGCTCGCCTCTCGCACCTCGCGCGACGACGAACCGACGATCGCAATCGCAATCGCGCCACCCCTGGCCGATCGAGAAATGCGCGCGTCCGCCTCGCCGCACGCGCGATCACCGTCCCGACACCGCGACGAAACGATGGAATAAATTGTTTCTCGCGCGCTTTCGCGACGCGCGTGCGTTCGTCGGACTCGCGCGCGCGCGTGTGACGCGACCGCGGGTTCGATCGCGCTCGCCCATCGGTCGCGCGGGAAATTGATTTCATGGGCGACGCGAGATTTTTATACGAGCGCGGCGGTCGGACGGTCGAGACGGTCGACGCGGCGCGAGGGCGAGCGAGAGACGGCGGAGACGGACGAGGAGGCGCGCGTGTGAATATTACCGCGCGCGCGCGATACAGCGAGTATGGGTACATGCGGTGCGCGCGGTGTCGGGACGACGGGACGCGGCGGCGCGTCTCCGTCCGTCAAACTCCTCGACGCGAGTGAGAGCGTCTCTCTCTCACATGGTTGGGACATCGAAGAGCACGTCGTCGTCGTCGTCGTCGTCGTCGCCGATGACGCCGATGCGGTGGGACGGTGGATGGAGCGGCGTCTCGGCGCGCGCGTCGTCGTCGAAGACGCGCGCCGTCGCCGCGGAGACGGAGGATTGGTCGTTCCCGAAACCGGGCTTCAGCCCCGTCGTCGCGTCGATCACCTTGGTTTGTTTCGTCATTGACGACGGCGTTTTGGATGATCCATCGCACAGACGCTGTAATTCAACCACTTGGCTTTGATGCGTCTTTTGGAGCGCGTGAATCTGACGTTCGAGCGCGGCGCGTTCTCGAAGACGCGCGGCGCGCTGAGCGTCGGATGATTGCGACGACGTGGCCAAACTGGACAACTGAAGCTTGATCGTGCGCTCGTGTAACTGCGCGGCGGTTGAAGCGATGTTTCGACGGAGTTTGGCGACGCGAACGGCGACGTTGGGGGCGTCGACGCTCGGCGCGGACAAGTCGTCGCCAAAGCGCGCCATGCGCGCGCTCTGCACAGACGCGAGACGCAACTGTTCGTTGGCGAGGTGTAACGTGCTGTCGAGACTCACGTGCGGACGATTCGTCAACCACGAATGATTGTTCTGATTGAGGAGTTGGGAGATGAAATTATCCGGATCGTTTTCGTCGAAAACGCGTCCGAAATCGTTCCCCGGCGGCGGCGGCGGCGGCGCGCGTCTCGCGGCGACGTTCGCCGTCTCGGCGACTTTGCGCTTGGCGGCGTCTGACCGTTTACGCGGCGCCGTCTTCGGCGGCATCGGTTTCAACTTACTCACTCGCTCGCGAATCTGCGCCTGTCTCTCCTCGGATTGATTCTCCGGACGCGCCAGACACGATTTCGGCGACGTCTCCGTGCCGCACTTGCCCTTTTTGCTTCGTTTGCACACGTCGCACTTGAGGGACACCACTCTCCCTCCAGACTTGGTCGTCACCGGTCTCACGACGTCCTTGGTCGTCAACGCGAGTCGAGACCCTTTCGCCGAACTCTCCGTTCCGGCGTCCGTAACGGACGTGGAATCGTCCCCCGAGGGTGAGTGATACCGATCCAATCCCTCGGCGCGCCACAAGCCGGTGAACATCAACTCTGCGCGATCGCACGCTCCGTGCACCCTACTTCCCGCCGGCTGCATCAGACGGTGCGTGTGCCAAATCATGCCGCACGCGCGCCACACGTCTCGAGGCGTCGCGAGTTCGCCGCTCTCAATTTGTTTCAACACCGATGAGAGATTGGTCGTCGTCGTCGTCGTCGTCGTCGTCGTCGTCGTCGTCGTCGTCGTCGTCTCGTCGCCGCCCGCCGTCGGCTGGCCGATGAAATACATCGCCTCGGGTTGATTCATAAAGTTTTGAATCACGTATTTACACCTCTCGAGTACGATGGTGTTCTGCGCGTAATCACACGTCCGCGCCGCGTCCGCGCCGCGTAATAAATTCCCACTCTCGCGTCCTCCTCCGCGTCCTCCGGCGGCGTACGCGTCGAGCGAAAACGCGCTCGACGACTTTTGCATCCCTATCGCCTCCCTCGACACCCCGATGCTCGGCACGCACACCGATCCACCGCCACACGCACCCACCACTCTCGACGCCCACTTGGACTCGAAACACGCCCGCACGACGCGCGCGGCGTCCCGTCGATCCTCTCGTCCCTCGCGCGTCCACGTCGCCTCTACGAAATCCCACGTCGCGTCCGCGTCTCGCTTAAAATCATCAATCGTCTGATGTTTCCGATCCAACGCCCGTTCAATCACCCACTCCAACCGTCCATTCGGCGTCTCCTCGCGCGACGCCGTCGTCTCCCGTCCACTCGTCGACGGACACTCGCCTCGTCTCGTCTCGTCCCCGCGCGCGTCTCGCGCGAGAAACGCGTCCCCCGCGCGCGCGTGTTTCGCGCACTCCCTCGCGCACTGCATCCGTTCACCGCGCGTTCACCGCGCACACATCCGTCAGTCTTCGCGTTCACGCGCTCGTTCGCGCACACACCCCTCCGTCCGCGTCGCGCCGTCCGTCCGTCTTTCGCCGCCCTCTCGAAATATCTCGTCGTTATCCTCTCTATCCATCATCCTTTCCCCATCATCGATCATCCCTCGCGCGTCTCCGACTCGATCGACCACGCTCTCGATCGACGCCGTCACGCAAACGCGCGCGCGACGTCCTTCTCCCCCATCCATCGCGCGCGTCCGTCGTTTGCGCGTCCGGTGCGTCTCACCGTCGATCCTCCCACCGATCCCGACCGAGACGACGCGGTGAATGAATCACCGGATTCTCGCGCGAACGACCGACTCTCTCGCGTCTCACGAACGAACGCGTCACGAAGACGCGCGCACCTCTATCGCGGCGCGAATCGCCCCACCTCGCGCGAGGGCGTCCGCGTCCGCGCGCATGGCCGTCGCGCGGTGCGGGACGATCGTCAATAATCATCCGACGGGCGCGCGCACGGCGTCGATTGAGGGTGTTCTTCGCTCTTTTATATACCTTTGTATGGTACATGAGAAAGTACAGTAGATACACGAGTCCTATCTTCTCTCTCACAGAGAGGTCCGGGGGAGACGATCGATCGATCGGATGGGCGTGCGTGCGTTTATCTATGGAGAGGACGACGGAGGACACACCACCACGAGTCATGACTCGTGGAGTGGTCGGCGCGCGCGACCACGTGGTGGTGGATGGTCGATCGTCTCGACGACGCGCGAGTGGTCGACGCGCGCGATGTCGACGCGCGCGATGTCGACGTCGACGTCGACGTTGAAGTGCGCGTGCGTCGGTCGCGCGCGACGCGCGTCGTCGACGTCGACGCGCGCGCGACGAGGAGGATTTCTCTCGGAAACGCGCGTCGGGGACGACGACGACGGGGCGAACGACGAACGCGCGCGACCGATCGACGACGACGCGCGCGCGTGCGCGTGTGGATCCGGTGAGACGTACGCGACGTGTTGTCGAGTGATGCATCGCGGTGGAGGGGTGGATCGCGCGCCCGAGGCGACGATGCGCGCGCGGTTCGCCGCGTACGTCGTCGGGGACGCGGCGTACGTCGCCGCGAGCGCGCACGCGTCGTCGCCGGATCGCGCGCGCGCGTCCCTGCTCGCCGACGCGAAACGAACAATAAAGAATGTTACGTTTCACACGTTTACGCTGAAACGGTCGACGCCGGGGAGAGAGAGTGGGGAGTATTTCGTCGCGTACGAGGCGACGTTTACCAAGGGGAGGCGAGGGAGGAGGCAAACCTTGGCGGAACGCGCGCGATTGCGTCGAGACGAGGAGACCGGGGGATGGAAATTCGTCGACGCGGTGGCGTTAAACGCAAACACGCTCGATGACGTCGGCGGTGATGTCGCGGGCGGCGCTCGGCGATAGTTTTTGTAGTTTTGTAGCGCCTCCGCGCGCTCGAGCGCGCCATTGTTTCATCGATTCCACCGCGCGCGTCACTCGGCGTCGGTGCGTCTGGCGTCATCATGAGCGCCCTCGCGAGACGCGCGCGTGAACTCACGTTCCTCGCGCGCGCCTTGTCGTCCGGTCTCGCCACGCCCTCGGGCGTGCGCGCCGTGTCCCCGATCGTCGTCCTCGGCGTCCCGAGCGCGCGCGTCGTCGCGTCGCGCGTCGACGACCGCGGTGCGATGCGCGCGCCGTTCGCCGTGCGCGCGTACGCGAGCAAGGGGAAGAAGCAGTCGAAATCGAAATCGTCGCAGGGGAAGCGAGGGAAGGCGCGCGGTGGGATGCAAGCGCCGCCGTTAAGCGCGAGGGTTGAACACACCACCAAGGGTAACCGCGACGTGTACTTGGACGCGATTTCGCCTCCGGAGACGTACGACGTGGACGAATTGACGCCGGAGGAGCTCGAGGAGTACGAGGCGAAGGCGAAAGCGTATTCGAGGGCGAAGATGGCGGCGTCTCGAGCGTTTCAGGCGGATATAAACGAAAAGATTAGGATTAAAAAAGCCGCCGTGGAGGCGCTGCCGGAGGGCGCGGTGCGAGACGCGGCGAGGGTGGAGGATTTGTCTCTGTTTCCTCTGAAACGGAAGACGCCGACGCTCACGCCGCCGATCGCTGGGTTTTACGAGGAGAAACAGCGGTTGGCCGAGGAGGCGGTGAGCGGTGGGGCGGCGTTGAAAAAGTGAGCGAGCGACGGGGGACGTTTGTAACTCGACGGGAAAAATTTGAAACTCGAATATTGCATACTAGTCGTCGTCTTCATCCTCCGTTCGCATCGCATTCAACTCAATTCATTTTTCTTTATCGGCTACGTGACGCGACGTGAATGCTTAGATATTTTCGCGGAGCACCTTGACGACCGACTTGAAGGCGAACCACTCGGGAATGTCCTCGCCGCCGCGCAACATTTGGCGGAACTTGGTACCGCTGAGCTTCTTGATGTTGAGACCCTTTTCCTTGGCGACGTCGGCGGTGACGTATCCCTCCTCTTCGGTGTACACGACGTTCAAGCTCGGGACGGTTTGCATGCCGAGCTCGGCGGCGTTCGCCTTGGCCATGTCTTGGGCGTCGTACGCGCCGTAAAAGTCTTCGCCGTCGAGGGACGACTTGGAACCAGCCATGTCGCGACCGATGATGAAGTGCGTGCATCCGTAGTTTTTACGGATGATCATGTGCTGGATCGCCTCGCGCGGACCGGCCATGTGCATGGAATACGGAAGGTACGCCCAACGAATCTGCGGGTTCTTCACCTCCTCGGCGAGCGTCACGTACGTCTTGTAGCGCACCAAACCGGAGATGTCGTCGTCTTGCGTCGGACCCATGGTCGGGTGCACGAGGCACACGGCCTCCTTACCCACGTTTTCGGCGTCCAAAGCGCGCGTGAAGAGCTCGTAGTGCGCTCTGTGCACCGGGTTACGGCACTGGAACGCCACGACATCCTTACCCGCCGGAAGGTCGGCGCGCACTTGCTCGGGTGTCGGGCACGGAAACGGTCGCTGCGGCAAGTTCAAACCCTCAATCTTACCACCGATGTAATACTTACGTCGCTCCATGGAGATCATCGCCACCCCGGGGTGTTCGATCGAGCTCGTGCCGTAGCACATCTTCGCCTCCTTGGGCTTATTCGGCTTCCACTTGGACTCCACCGTCAACACGCCGACGTCTTTACCCTGATACTTGAGCAACACGCGATCGCCCACCTTGGTGTCCTCACACGCCGTGTCCAACACGATGGGCAATCCAAACAACAGATTACTCCCCTTCAATCGCATCGTCTCCACGCAGTGTTCGTACTCATCCTCGTTCATGAATCCTCTCAACGGCGAAAACCCGCCCACGCTCAGCAACTCGACGTCGCACGCGTTTCGATCGCTCAACTCCAACGCCCGATCACAACTCGCGATCGCCTTCGCCTTCTCCTTCTCGTCGACGATCATGAGATCGATCAATTCACCACCGTGCGGTTCGATCAATCCCTTCACCGCGGCGTACGCGCGCGTTCCAGCAGGGGACGCCTCGCGCATCGTCGACACGAGCTCTCGAACGCCCCGCATCGTCATCGTCGTCGTCATCGTCGGCACCGTCACCGTGGACGCACCGACGACACGGTCGACGACGATCGTCGACGATCGCGTCATCGTCGCCCGTCGCGCCAATTCTCGCACCGCGCGCGCTCGCATCGCGACGATTATCGCCTCGATCGACGCCGCGCGCTGTGGATTGAAAACGAAAACCTCGACGAGGGCAAAACGGGCGTCGAGAAGAAGTGTGTTAAAATATAGGTTTAAAGAGCGCGTGTGTACGGTACTGTGTATCGTATACCGTACGTGTTTCGGAAGATGTGTGTGATGCGATCGGCGATCGTGGTCATACATGACCGTGTATCTGGTTTTTGCGAGGGTCTTTGTACGTGGTTTGTACACGTATACGAGTAGATTTTCGTTCTATATTACGTATACGAGTGAACATACACGGCGACGCCCGCGACGGCGCGCGAGACGACAGACGACGGACGACGACCGACGGACGATTCTAACGACGGACGACGATGCGCGCGGCGACAGGGGC
>Ga0181569_10001460_pt1 | contig 18620 bp, 10 predicted proteins | sample 101ome_19_FD_132452 | JGI IMG/M metagenome (GOLD analysis project Ga0181569, IMG submission 132452) | Coastal salt marsh microbial communities from the Groves Creek Marsh, Skidaway Island, Georgia - 101405AT metaG (megahit assembly) | ecosystem: Environmental > Aquatic > Marine > Intertidal...
GCGATCAAACGAATCAGGGCCTTGATGGACCATGCGTCACTGCCATCGACAGGGTGTATGAAATGGTGAGCCAGCCAGTCGAGGAGTGCTGGGTGACTGGGCAGGCTGCCGGCCTGACCAAAAACGCTGGTGGTCGGGACGAGCCCTGCACCGAAGAGGTGGTGCCAGAGGCGATTGACCATGACGCGGGCTAGCAGGGGGTGGTCGGGGCGTGTCATCCATCGGGCAAAGCGCAAGTGACGGTCGGGGCCGCTGGCCTCCTGGGTCAGCCCAAGCGAGCCATTGAGTATGGCGGGGGCTGCCGGTGCAACCACGTCCTTTGGGCTCTCCGGACTTCCGCGATAAAGGACGCGGGTGGGAGACGGTTCCCTTAAACGCCCCACAAAGGCCATCGGAGGACCTTCTGCTTTCAGGGTTTGAATGATGGCCTGCAAGTCCCGGACCTTGGCCTGCACCTCTTCTGTAGGAGGGGTGCCATGTGAAAGGAGTGTTTTTGTGTTCCAGACTTCCTTCCAGGCCCCGTCGGGTTGCTGGGCATCGACTGCGAACGCATAAGTCGGGAGGTGTGGAGACTGTTCCAGGTAATCGGTGTCTTGGAAGGCTTCACGGTTGGCACTGAGGTTGATCTGGTGGACCCACTGGCTTTCTTCGAAGTGACATTCAAGCCATGGCAGCTCCTCGAGATCCTCCTGCTTCTTAGTACGCCATGCCATCGTGCCAAACATGCCATCCTGAATGACCTCGACAGGGTTGCGGTTGTCTACCCCTTGCGAAGGAAAGCCTGCGACTTGGGTGCCGTGGCGCTTCAAGGCCAGATTCATGCCAGGTTGCGCAGGCCCGAGGATTTCCAGTTCATCGACAGTGACATTGGGCTTGAGAAATCGCAGCCGAATGGCCTGGGTCTGGATTGGGGTGAAATGCCAGGCGCGGTAGGCGGTCCAGTCTTCTTCCCACGCTCCGAGGTTGCGTAGCTCATTACGCGTCGTTTCCAGCGACTGCTGAAGCCTCACGACGTTTTGTTGTCTGGGGTCATGATCCGGCCACTCGAGGTGGCGGCTTCCAAATTCGATGTCTTCGAACACCGCACTCATGGCGTAATAGTCCTTGAGGGTGATGGGATCAAATTTGTGTGTGTGGCATCGGGCGCATTGCATTGTGATCCCAAGCATGGAAGCCCCGATAGTTTGCATGATTTCATCCATGCGATCTGCCCTTGCCTGGCGCACGGCACTGGGCTCTCGTCCCACTGTGGCTGCGGGAACATGAGGACCAGCAACAAGGAATCCTGTGGCAGCCCCAGCTCCCATCACATCCCCTGCAATCTGTTCGGTGACGAACTGGTCGTAGGGCTTGTCCTGATTGAAGGCCTCGATCACATAGTCTCGATACAACCACGCGCCTTTTCGAAAAAGATTGGCTTCCGATCCATTGGTTTCCGCCCAGCGGATGACATCTAGCCAATGCTGAGCCCACCGTTCGCCAAAATGCGGTGAGGCAAGTTTTCGGTCGACCCAGGCAGCGACTGTCTTTTTGGCGTTCTTTTGGTAGGAGGCTTCAAAAGCTTCGAGCTCCTCGACGCTGGGAGGCAAACCCGTCAGTAGAATGGAAAGCCGGCGCAGTAGCTGTGAGGGAGCCGCTTGTGGGTTGGGGGAGATGCCTTTTTGTGAGAGGGCTCGGTCAATGAAGTGATCTATCGGATGGGAATCTCCAGCGAGAAGAACCTCGGCTGTGATCGGTTGAAAAGCCCAGTGCTTTGTTTGTAAGGGATCCGATCCGCTCCCCTGACTGGGCCAGATGGCACCTTGGAGGACCCAAAGATCCAGCAGCTCCTTTTCCTTGCGAGTCAAGGGTTCTCCTTCGGGAGGCATCCGCTCTTCTACCTCCAATGAATGGATGCGCAGGTTGAGTGGGCTTGAGGCGGGCTCTCCTGGAATAACCGCTGGTAAACCGCTATCGCCTCCCAATAAAAGACTTGGGCGTTGATCCAGGCGAAGTCCGCCTTGTTGTTTGTCCGGGCCATGACACTTTTGGCAGCGCTGCTGAAGCACGGGCTCAACCTCTCGGATGAATGAGACCTTGGAAGAAGGTTCTTGAGAGAGGATCAGGGGGCAGAGCCAGCATATCAGCCATGGCATGGTCAGTCGCCAGGTGGTCAACCTAACCATAAATTGCCTTGATTTCGCAAACATGATTGATGATCTCTTTTATCAAGATGCCTCGAAGGATGCAAATGCGCATCAGGCATCGAAGAGCCCATCCGCTCCCCGACCCACGCGACATCAGGTGAGTTGGGCTGTCCTCCTGTGGCGATCTCCGTGTTTGCCAAAGAAGAGGGAAACGTGTAGCTCTTTGTTGCGCGTTCGCGCACAAACTGAGGTATCCAGAAACTAAACATGTCCGAACCGACGATTATTTACACCAAAACCGATGAGGCGCCAGCCCTGGCAACCTACTCACTGCTTCCTGTTATCAAGGCATTTGCCCGCCCTTGTGGCGTCAATGTGGAAACGCGTGATATCTCATTGGCCGGTCGCATCCTTTCCCAATTTCCTGAATACCTCGAGGAATCTCAGCGTGTCGGAGACGCTCTGGCAGAGCTTGGGGCTCTGGCAAAGCAGCCCGAGGCCAATATCATTAAATTGCCCAACATCAGCGCTTCCATCCCTCAGCTTAAGGGGACCATCGCTGAACTTCAGGGCAAGGGCTATGCACTGCCCGATTATCCGGAGGATCCTCAAAATGATGAGCAGGCAGCGATCAAGGCCAAATACGACAAGGTTAAAGGGAGTGCCGTCAATCCGGTGCTGCGCGAGGGTAATTCAGATCGCCGAGCTCCCCAAGCCGTGAAGGCCTATGCTCGCAACAATCCTCACAGCATGGGGGCCTGGAGTCCTGATTCGAAAACCTGTGTTGCCACCATGGGAGAAGGGGATTTTCGCTCCAACGAAACCTCCATCACATTGACCGAAGCAACCGAGGCACGTATCGAATTCGTTGCAGCTGATGGTGCAGTGCAGGAACTCAAGTCATCCTTTGCATTGTTGGAGGGGGAAGTCCTGGATGGTACCTTCATGAGTCGTCAGGCTCTGGAAACGTTTCTTCGGGAGCAAATTCAGCGTGCCAAGCAGGAGGGGATTCTCTTCTCGCTGCACATGAAGGCCACCATGATGAAAGTGAGCGATCCGATCATCTTCGGTGCCTGTGTCGAGGTCTTCTTTCAATCACTCATCTCCGAGCATCGCGAAGCGTTGAGTGCCGCAGGGGTCAACTTTTCCAATGGCTTGGGCGATTTGATGGCGAAGATGGATCATTTGCCTGATGCGACGCGTGAGCAAGTGGAAGCCGCATTGAAAAAGGCTATTGAGGACGGACCTGACTTGGCCATGGTGAACTCGGACAAGGGGATCACCAATTTGCACGTGCCCAGCGATGTCATTATCGATGCTTCCATGCCCGCCATGATTCGCTCATCCGGGCAGATGTGGAATGCTCAAGGTGCGTTGCAGGACGCCCTGGCAGTGATACCGGACAGCTCCTACGCCGGGGTGTATCAGGCAGCCATTGATCATTGCAAGAAGCATGGAGCCTTTGATCCAAGGACCATGGGGACCGTGCCTAATGTGGGGCTCATGGCCCAGAAAGCAGAGGAATACGGATCTCACGACAAGACTTTCCAAGCACCTGCAGAAGGGGTGATTCGTGTGGTCGATGCTGAGGGAAGGGTTTTGATCGAGCATGCCGTCAAGCAGGGTGATATCTGGCGTGGATGCCAAACCAAGGATGCCCCGATCAAGGACTGGGTTCAGTTGGCGGTTAATCGTGCTCGGGCGACGGGATGGCCTGCGGTTTTCTGGTTAGATGCTCAGCGTGCTCACGATGCCCAACTCATTCTGAAAGTGGAGGCCTATCTCCAAGAACATGACACCGATGGCCTTGATATTCGTATCCTGAGTCCGGTGGAGGCTGCGAAGTTGTCATTGCAGCGTCTAGGGGAGGGGGAAAACACCATATCGGTCACCGGTAATGTCCTGCGTGACTACCTGACTGACCTGTTTCCAATCCTGGAAGTGGGAACCAGTGCCAAAATGCTTTCCATTGTGCCATTGATGAACGGTGGAGGTTTGTTTGAAACCGGGGCAGGGGGATCCGCTCCCAAGCATGTGCAACAATTTGAAGCAGAAAATTATTTGCGATGGGATTCTCTCGGCGAATTCCTCGCTCTTGCGGTGTCCTTGGAGCACCTCGCCGCCTTTTGTGGTAATCCTGCCGCTGCCGTGTTGGGCAAGACCTTGGATCAGGCCACGGAAAAACTCCTGATCGAAGACAAGTCACCCACGCGTCGACTTGGCGGCATCGACAACCGTGGTAGCCACTTTTACCTAGCTTTGTATTGGGCTCAAGCGCTTGCCACTCAAGAAGAGGACGCTTCCTTGAAACAGCACTTTGCTCCCATTGCGGAAAAATTGGCCAGTGAAGAAGAGACGATTCTAAAAGAGCTTCTTTCCGTGCAGGGGAGTCAGGCCGATACGGGCGGCTACTATTTGCCTGACGATGCCAAGGCTTCCGCAGCCATGCGGCCGAGTGCCACCTTCAATGGCATCATTGATCCGTCGTAAAAAATAGTGATCTTTAGAAAAAGGGTATCAGCTGATTATTGGGCTGAGTCTTGAAACCCAATCCACTCGACCTCCAGATCAAAGGGGCCGTCCTTTTTGTCGTAGATCATGAGGCCCATAGAAATGATGTCCGCCCCTTCCAGTTTGGGGGCAAGACGGCTAAGGTCCATGCCGCGGAAAGAGGGCTTGAAAGTGGACATGGGCACGACGATCTCCACCCACTTGCCTGCTTGGGTTGTAAATGGAGCTCGATAGGCAACCTGCATGCCACGGTAGGTCTCCTTGGTGCGACAACTCAGCAAGTAGGTGCGGCCGTCCCCTTTGCAGCGAATGCGAAAGGCAGCCACAGCACTCATGTCTCGCTCCAATGGGCGGGAGCGGATAGAGGAGAACCCCCCACCATTGGTGTTGGTGCTGCCACGGAAGAGCAGTTTTCCATCCTTGATCGTAAAATCACCGATAGAACGACCTCCCATCACGTTGTCGTTGACGGTCACCCATTGACCGGACGCATCGGAGTGGTCGAAACGAATGGGAGCGGGTGTTTGCATGATGCCAGATTCGGTTTCAGATCGACTCAGTAAGGGGAAAGCGACCAAGGATAAACACATCCAAGCGGCGAGACGCGGGCAGCTGGTAGAAAGAGTCATCTTGTTTCATTGCCACATCCTGAGAGGATTGCAAGGGGTCGGTTCTTTCCCCAGCATCACTCCTTATTTTGGCGCAAGGGAAGCCTCTCCACGGAATGCGAGCAACGCCTCAGTGGTTCGAATATAAAGAGTGTCCATGTCCATGGCCGGAGTGGCATGAACCGATCCGCTCAAGGATGTCTGATGGACTACCTGAAAAGGCTCTTTGAGCGGAATGACCGAGAGGATGCCGGATTCTGAGATTGTCAGCAGATGTTGGTCGACTCGAACGGGAGAGGCGTTGTATTGACCGGAGGCACCCAGGCGCTCCTGAAAGAGCATCCGTCCGGTGGTGGTGTCGACCCCACTGAGCATGCCTCCGGATCTCAACAGATAAAGGCGATCCTCATAAACCACGGGGGAGGGGATTTCCGGAATGCCTCGGTGGAGGCTCCAGGCAATGTGGGTCTGGGTGATATCTCCTCGGCCACCCGGGGTGATGGCACACAAATGAGGTCGACCGCTTCCGATCATCATTTCGGAAACGAATTCTTCCTTGGTTAAAAGCCCGTCCTGATTCTTATCACGCCATCCGAACAAATCCGCCTGACGTTTTTGGCGTTGTTCAGGGTCTTTGGGGAGGGGGATGCCGAATCCGGGATGTTCAATCGGTAGTTCAGGGCGGATGGGCAGGGTAAAGAGGTCGGTGATCTCATCCTTGCTGATACGCCCATCCTGATCCTGGTCAAATGACAGCAGTGAGGACCAAAAAGGCTCCGGATCGATGACCTCATCACCGGCCCCTCCCTGCCGAGCAGCTGAGAGGAAGAGTCGTTCCCCGTCCATGATCGGAACGGCGATGGTTTCCCGGGAAAACCCGTTGACATACCAGAGCTCCTTCCCCTCCTGAAGGTCGTAGCCGTAGGCCCTCCCGTCACCCAGCACCACCAATTCCTTCTTGCCTCCATGTGCCCATAGAGACGGAGTGGACCATCCGCTTTTTTGGTAGGGACGAGGTGTTTCCCAAAGGATTTCCCCGGTCGCTCCATCAAGGGCCATCAGCTTGGATTGGCTGAGTTGGCTTTCGGGTAATTTCAGGTCATTGTCTAAAACCAGAAAAATCTTTCCATCGGAAGTGATGGGCGAGCTGGACATGCCATAGAGTGACTTCGGAGTGGGGATGGGGCGTTTCCACACTTCGTTTCCGTCATGGTCGTAGCAAAGCAATCCATAGGAGTCGAAATAGACATAGACACGATATGCGTCCACACATGGAGTGGAGGCTGCCGGGCTACTCGCTTTGTGATGAAAGGCCAATGTGACCTTGGGTGCTTGCTGCTTCCACAACAGATGCCCACTTCTTGTGTCCAGACAAAGGGTTTGCAAGTTGCCCTCTTCCACACCGGTCAGAAAAAGGCGCTGCCCCCACAGAACCGGGGATGCATGCCCACTTGGGATGGTCTGGTGCCAGGTCGGGGCTTCACCCTCAAATCGGATCGGGGGGCGAGCACCTTCCAACACCCCGGAGCCATTGGGACCACGGAACTGGTTCCACTCATCGGCTGCCAGTTGTTCGCAGCTTGCCGAGGAAACCCAAATCAGAAGAAGGCGCAAAAAGTGATTCACGGCGCGTCGTTGAGATGTTGATCGAACCATCTGGCGAGGTCGTTCATATCGAAAAGAATGGTCGCCCACCCATGGCCCTTGCCAGGCTTGGTGATCAATTTTGCGCTCACACCCTGATCTTGGGCTGCTTCAAGAAACCATTGCGATTGTTCCCAGCGCACGACCTCATCCTCATCTCCATGAATCATCAATACCGGGCAGAGATCAGGGCTGACGTGCTTCAGTGGAGACAGGTCCGTGGCGACTGCATTCCAAGCGGCTGTATCGCCTTCGGCAATGCCAAAATATTTTCGGAAGGATTCCGGCGGCCCCCCATCCGCTAGGCGTTCTTCTATTTTCCCGAGTCGATGCATGTCGGTCACCGGGAAAAAGACGGCTGCAGCATGAACCATCGGATCTCCATCTGGGGTCCATTCCTTGCCACGGGTGGCCATCATCAGAGCGAGATGCCCGCCGGCACTCGCACCGGTGACCCCTAGGGACTTGGCTGTAATGCCATAATCGGAGGCATGTTGGCGGATGTGACGCATCCCTTGGGTCACATCCTCAACGAGTTCCGGGATGGTGGCCTTGGGTTGGGATAGGTGAGAAAGCGCGAGGAGAGTGTAGCCCCGCTTCAAAAACGCCCGACCGATGTTCGGTGTGAACGAATCAGGGTTGGATTTCCAGCTTCCACTGACCATAACGACCACTCCCAGGCCGTTGGAGCGCTTGGGTTGCATGAGCTCATAAGTCAGATCATGTCCCTTTCGCTGTCCGTAGCGAATGGTCTCCCTTCGTTCCAGTTTCGGACTCAGGCAACCTGAAGTCACCATGGCAAGCCCCAACAAGCTTGTTGCTAGGATGCCAAAACCTTTGGCTCGCTTTTCTTGTCGTCGGAGAGGGCGATCAAGTTGGGGGTGACTCACGAGGTCAGGCTGGGGCTGAATCAAGGGTGTTCTCATGGCAGGGCTGGCATTGAAAAAACCATCAGGCCCAAACCTTGACCTATCGTTTGCAGGTTGCCAAGCCCCTATCAAGGGGCCTTCGCCATGATGGCTTGGATCGAGATCAAAAGTTGAGTCCGGATTCTAGGAGTGCCCAAAAAGGCCTTAAGGAAGGGTTTTGGGCGAGCTGATGCACAAAAGGCTGGTCATGCTTGAGACTTGTTTCTAGCGTTTGAAAAGTTAGCCCAAGGATTCTCCATCATGCCGCCTGAAATGCCATCACAGCCCCTTTCTTTTCTGGATTGGCTGATCATCCTACTCTTTGTCGGTGGCTCCCTCTTGATCGGCTTTTTCCTGTCGCGAAGGGCCCGATCCTCTACGGAGGATTACTTCAAGGGAGGTGGCAATATGGGGTGGTTCATGCTGGGGACCTCCATGGTGGCGACCGCCTTTGCAGCGGACACACCCCTAGCCCTGACCGGGTGGGTGGTGACCAAGGGGCTGTCGCAGAACTGGTTTTGGTGGTCCATGGTGCCCATCACGATGTTGGGGGTCTTTTTCTTTGCGCCGCTTTGGAAGCGGGCCAACCCACAGACAGACATGGAGCTTGTCTACCAGCGTTATTCTGGAGGATCAGCCAACGCCCTGCGAGTCGGTAAGGCACTCTGGTTAGCTTTTCCTTTTGGCTGCGTCAACATGGGCTGGGTTAATAAGGCCATGACGGTGATCATTAATTACACCGTCCCCGAATTCCCCCGCCTGCCAATCATCGATTCGCTCATGCTCTGGCTCGTCGTGGCCACCCCACTTTCCAGTCAGGTGCATCCACAACTTAAGGAAGCAGTCCATGCTGGCAACCTGCAGCCCATGGCCATTGCCTATGAGCATGGGATCCTTCGGCAGCCCGCCTTCTGGTCCGCCTATCAATCGGGTGCTTTTGGTTCCTACGATGCCAGCCAGACCACTGAGGAGTCAGTGCAGCGTCGTCAGGCAGGCTGGGAGCAGCTCCCAATGAGTGCTGCGCTGCCGCTGGATCAACCTGAGCAGTTGCTCGACCTGCGTGCCTCGGGTCTGCCTGAGAGCTGGGACGCCTTTGAGCTGACACATCAGATCTACTTGGTCAGCTCGACAGTCAACCAATACAAGGTGCTCTTCCTCTTGTTCCTTATCGTGGTAGCTTACACCGCCATCGGTGGATTGTGGGGGGTGATGGTGACGGACTTTATCCAATTCTGGGTCGCCATGATGGGTTGTTTGGTGCTGGCCTGGTTGGCAGTGGAACGGGTGGGGGGGCTAGAGTCGCTTTTTTCGCAAATGAACGCCCTCTACGGCAGTGATCGCGCAGGTGCGATGATGGCCCTGTTCCCTCAAGCTGATGCGGCGCAATATGGCCTGTTCACACGACCTGAATTTTGGCTCCTTATCCTTGTTTTCTGGTGGTCCTACGCCTTTACCGATGGGGGGTCCTTTTTTGCGCAACGCATGCTCAGTGCACGCGATGAGCGTCAGGCGGCCTTGGGCTATCTTTGGTATGGGGTGGCGCATTACGCGCTTCGTATGTGGCCGTGGTTGCTAGTGGGCTTTGTGGCTGCGGTGATGTTTCCCCACACTGCCTACCCAGATGGGGGCATGCCCAGTGGGGCCCTGGCTGAGGCAGGTTATGTCCGCGTCATGCTGGAAGTGCTGCCAACGGGGCTGTTGGGCCTGATGGTGGCCGCTTTGTTTGCCGCCTACATGTCGACCATTTCCACCTGGGTCAATCTGGGGGCCTCCTATCTGATCAACGATGTCTATCGTCCCTTCCTGGCCCCCATACGGGAGCGACGGATCCGTCGGCAGACTGGGCAGCAGGACTTTGTTTTTGAGGAAACGCATTACGTGGGGTGGGGGATTGTGGCAACCCTGTTGATTGCCATGGCCGGGATTCTGGTGGCACTGTTCATGAATACTGTCTCCGACGCTTGGTTCTTTTTGGCAGGGTTCAATGGGGGCATCGGGGTCATTTACCTGCTTCGATGGTATTGGTGGCGTATCAATGCCTGGTCTGAGCTGGTTTGCCTACTTTCCCTACTTGGGCTTTCCCTGCTGATGTATGCCTTCAAGGATGCTACCGTGGCTCAGTCCACTGTGGTGCTCTGGGAGGGAACCCCATTGGCCATACCGGTTGCTTCCCTGTTTGATTTTCCTTTCAGTCTGCTGGTTACGGTTCCTCTAAGCGTGTTGTTGGCCCTGATCGCGACATGGTTGACGCCGCCCACTGACTTGAGTGTGCTTAAGACCTTCCATCGGCGGGTGCAGGCGGGAGGCTTAGGCTGGCAAAAAATCCATCGCCTGGTGCTTGAGGAAACTCCCGATTTTGTGGTTCATTCCCCCCTCAATAGAAAGAGTCTTTTGCTTTGGGTGCTTTCCTCGGCCGGTGTCTGCCTATGGCTTATTGGGCTGGGGAAACTCATCATCGGAGATGCCTTTGTAGCGAACCCGATACTGCCTTCCTTTTGGCTGGGAGTCCTCCTACTCATGATCGGCTCTGCCTGCCTCATCGCTGTGGCATACTGGTTTCCCAAAAAGGCCCCTCAAACAAAACCCCCTGTTTCATGACTGATACCATCTCTGACATCGCGTTGATCCCTCTGCCCCAAAACGTGAAACTCAAGGCCGGGCGTTTCAATGCTCCTTCTGTGTTGCGGATTCGCGTTGAGGGCACCCCAACGGATGATCTCCATCCCACCGTGGCCTTGCTCGGGCAATGGTTGTTACAGAAAGATGCCTCCTTGCAGTGGGAGTCCGCTCAAGAGGCAGCCGAGATTCAATTGAGTTTGGAGCATGACACGTCTTCCGAAGCCTATCGTTTGGAGATTCGAGCGGATGGCGTGATCCTTTCTGGCAGCGAGGCAGGATGCGTGCGTGGGGCAGCGGCCTTGATTGGGCTTCTGGATCAAGGAGGCTGGCCCTGTTGTGTCATTGAGGATGCTCCACGCTTTGCCTGGCGGGGCATGCACCTGGATGTTTGCCGGCATTTTTATCCTGTTGATCGAATCAAGCGCCTACTGGATTTGATCGCGCTTCACCGCATGAACACCTTCCACTGGCATCTGAGCGATGACCAGGGCTGGCGTCTTGCTTCCAAAGCCTATCCTGCCCTGAACGATGTATCAGCCTGGAGGGATCGGGACGGTCAGCCCTACGGAGGGTATTACACCCAAGAGGATGTGGCCGAAGTGTTACGCTATGCGCAGCAAAGGCACATCGAGGTCGTGCCGGAGATTGAAATGCCTGGCCACGCCTTGGCAGCCCTGGCTGCTTTCCCTGAACTTTCCTGCAGCGGGGGGCCTTTTGAAGTAGCCAATACTTGCGGCATTTTTGATGACGTTTATTGCGCTGGCAAGTCATCGACCTTTCAATTCCTGGAGACCATCCTTGCTGAAGTGGTCGAACTTTTCCCTGGTCGTTACGTGCACATCGGTGGTGATGAGTGCCCCAAAACGCGATGGAAGGATTGTCCGGATTGTCAGGCCCAGATAAAGGCTCAGGGGCTCCAAGATGAGGATCAACTGCAGAGCTGGTTTGTGAGTCGGATGGGAGATTTTCTGCAGTCCAAAGGTAAGCGCATGCTGGGCTGGGATGAAATCCTTGAGGGTGGGTTGCCAGCTTCTGCCACAGTGATGTCCTGGCGGGGCATCGAGGGAGGGATCAAGGCAGCGCAGATGGGGCATGATGTGGTCATGTCTCCCACCACCCACTGTTATTTTGATTATCGGCAGAGTGAGGAACCTGAGGAGCCTGGCAACTTGGGGCGTATCCCTATTGACACGCTTTATGCTTATGAACCTATTCCAGAAGTCCTCAATGCCGAGTCAGCCCGTCACATTCTCGGGGTGCAAGGTAATATTTGGACTGAGCGCATGCCGACTTGGAAATTGGTAGAATACATGATCCTTCCCCGGATGTGTGCCCTTTCAGAAGTGGCCTGGAGCCCTGCCGATCTGCGTGATTGGAAGGGGTTTGAACAGCGCCTCATGCAGCATTTGAATACCCTAAAGAGCATGGGATACACCTACCGCCATCCTGAGAGACTCCACCGTGAATTCCCTCTATGAGGGCATCGACGCTGTGGGGTGGATCCTTTGCGGATGATCGAGACTTCGGCCTTCTCAGCAGCAGCTCATCCGGTGAAAATCTGGTTCATGTGATGGGTCGCTCGGGTCTGCTCAATGCCATGGCAGCCCATCAGCGCGCCCAAGCTCTACCGAGGAAGGTTCTCCGGGTGCAGTGGGTTGAACAAGGAGAAGGGAACCCCTCGGTCACTCACAGCATCAGCCAGGTTGCGGGTCTCGGTGTGGCCATCGAGGAAGACAAAGGTGGTTTGTCCTCCGTGCCGATTGTCATCATACCGAATCATTCTTGGGCTGTTGTTGGCTTTGCCGCCGGGTCCATAGGTCGTGTGGGACCGATCCCAGACATTCCACCCTCCGTAACCGGCTGGTGAAAGCACCCCGTCATCATTGATCTCGCACAGATAGGCAGTGGCTGCATGGTTGGGGATGGTGGTGATTTTTTGAAACGGCGTCGCCTCATATTGCCCTGTGCTTCGGTATAGATTGAAATCGATAGAATTGATGGTGTAGTGCAGGGCAAAGGGCCTTGCCTGCGCAGGCTTGGGTCGGATCCCTGGGCAATGGAATAGGTCAATTTGCTGGTAAGCCTGATAAAGCACATCCCCCTGTTGGAATTGCGATGGGTCAATGGCCTGACCTATGTAAGGAGCCAAGAGGTTGGCAAAGAAGTAACCACCTCCGAAGGTGTCTCCGGGAATCGAGTCCTCGTGATCCATGGCATAGAGCTGGATCCCAATGCCCATCTGCCGAAGGTTGTTGAAGCAGCGGGTGGTGTGAGCCTTGCCCTTGGCGCGGGAGAGTGCGGGCAGGAGCATGCCCGCGAGGATGGCGATAATGGCAATCACCACCAGAAGTTCGATTAGGGTAAAGGCTTTGGCCGTCTCGGAGGATGAGGTTGAAGGATGCATGGCAAAGGGAGCTGGCGCGCATGGATAAACCACCCTCCTGCCAGGTTCATCCTCCAATTAGTTTGCGCAATTGTTGAACGGGGATGCAATGTTTGAAGACCATCTGCAGATTTTTCTGCTGACCATCTTCTTCCGAGTAGTAAGCTGATTCGGTGCTGGTGGCAATCCCAACAACTTGTCCCTGTTTATTGAGCACAGGTGCCCCGCTGGACCCTCTTCCAAAGTCTGCTGTGATGCTCATCATAGGGGTCTGACGCTCGCCTTGTCGGCGGATGAAATAGCGTGAAATCCGACCTTCACTGAGGGTGTAGAAGCGCTGTTTAGGGTGACTGATGAGGTCGACCTGCGCGCCTACCGGTGCTGCTGCGCCCAGAGCAATAGGTTTGAGCCCTGTCGAAGGGATGCGCAACACAACCAAATCATTCTCCCGACTAGCGGCGACAACTTCCTTCACCATGAGCACACGTCCATCGAATAAACGCACAGCCATGGCCTGATGGGAAGGTTGATTGACGACATGGTAGTTGGTCACTAGCAAGTCGTCTGCAATGAGAAAGCCACTGGAAGGTGCCACATGCCAACGGGTGCATCGGTTGCATTGGTAAACTCCTCCGACGATCGTGATCGATTCTTGAACCTCACTCAAAGTGCCTTGAGCGGTTTTGGGAAGCGCGACCTTGGCTGTGGGTTCGGTTTGAAGGGTGGCAATGAGTTGACTCATGCTTACCGGTGAGGCTTCATCCATGGCCTCACTTACCGCTTGGGTCATCTGCGCCATGATCAGGGAGTCGTCCAGGAAAGCCGGGACTCGCTCAGCAGTAGGCATGTGAGTTTCTCGGTCACCTGGAAATTGGCAAGCCGTGAGGCAAAGAACCAGTCCAAGAAACCCCTCCAGCAAGCGCATGAATCTTGAGAGTGATGGGTGGTGGTAAAATGGATGGGTCCTCATGAAATGGATAAAACTCAAGGTCAGTTCAATGCGGTTTGGATGGCATTCAAGCCATGAGTTTTTGGACCGAATGGTGGGCCTCCACGCCCGTGAGACGGAAATCCAGCCCCTGGAAGTTGAAGCTCAAGCGTGTGTGGTCAATTCCCATCAACTCCAGGATGGTAGCCTGCAGATCATTGACATGAACCGGGTCTTCGGTGATGTGAAAGCCCAGTTCATCGGTTTGCCCCAGCGTGATGCCAGGGCGAATGCCTCCGCCAGCTAGCCACATGGTAAAGGCTTGAGGGTGGTGGTCCCGTCCCTTGCTTCTTCCCAGTGCCGCACTGGCTTCCACCATGGGGGTTCGGCCAAATTCGCCACCCCATACCACCAGCGTATCTTTGAGCATGCCCCGCTGTTTGAGGTCGGTGATCAACGCGGCACTGGCCTGATCAACGGTGCGGGCATTGTTTTTGACATTGCCCTCGACATCCGAATGCGCATCCCAACCACTGTGATAGAGTTGAACAAAGCGCGTACCCCGCTCCACCAGACGCCGAGCCAGCAGGCAGTGACTGGCGAAATTTGAGCTACCGTCTTGAATGCCATAAAGCTCCTTGGTCGTCTTGCTTTCGCTGGAAAAATCCATCAGCTCCGGGGCACGTGCCTGCATGCGATAGGCCATTTCATAAGCCTCGATGCGTGTCTTGATTTCCGGATCTCCCACGTGCTGATGGGAAAGTCGATTGAGATGACTCAAAGTATCCAGGGTTTGTCGCTGAGCCAGCTGGTCGATGCCGTTGGGGTTGGCAAGATGGAGGATGGGGTCCTTTCCCTCTCGGAAGGGAACCCCCTGATGTTCTGAGGGAAGAAAGCCCGAGCCCCACATGGAGGCTCCACCGCTGAGGCTTCCGCCACTCTTGAGAACCACAAAGGCAGGGAGATCGTCAGCCTCGCTACCAAGGCCATAGCTGAGCCAGGAACCCATGCTGGCGCGCCCCGGTATGCCGCTGCCCGTCGTCATGAACAATTGAGCTGGGGCATGGTTGAAGTGATCGGTATGCACCGATTTGACCACAGCGATGTCGTCGACAACTTGGCTGAGGTAAGGAAGCCTGTCCGAAAGTTCGGCCCCCGATTGCCCATATTGGCTGAAGGGAAACCTCGGGCCCAAGACTGCAGCGTCAGGTTGAATGAAAGCATACCGCTGCCCTTGGATCACGGATGGGGGAATGGGCTTACCTTCCATCTCCTTGAGCTTGGGCTTGTGGTCAAAGAGTTCCAGTTGGCTGGGGGCACCCGCCATGAACAGAAAGATCACTCGTTTGGCCCTGATGGGGTGGCGCATGTAGTCCAGCTGATTAGTTCCCGTGGCTGCATGCAGACTCTCCTTGGCCAGGAGGGATGCCAGGGCCATTTTCCCAATGCCCAATCCACAGTCTTGAAAGAAATGTCGGCGAGTACGTTCGATGGGAAAGGAAGGGCTCATGGTTTGGTGATGGCTTCGTCGAGGTTCATGATCAGCCGTGCCACGAGTGCTCTGGCTGCCATCTCATGGGAGGGTTCCTGAGATTTCAAGAGATCTTCGGCCTTGATCTCCCCCTCATGCAAGCGGTTGAGTTGCTGATGGTAGTAGGCCATGAGGGTTGCATGCTCTTCTTCGGAAGGTGAGCGGCTTAGGAATTGATAAAACAAGGTGGTGATGGCTTGGGCGGGTTCTTCAGGCGTGCTGGCGGCCGCGTGCCTTGCCAGTTCCAGAAACATTTCGTCATTGAGCAGGGAAAGAGCTTGCAGAGGCGTGTTGCTGCGGTCGCGTCGAGCGATACAATTCTCTCCTGAGGTGCCATCGAAGGTCATGAAACTGGCAAAGGGTGCGGTTCGTTTGATGAAGGTGTAGATCGAGCGGCGATAGCGATCCGCTCCTGTGGACGCACGCCATGCCGTATTGCCGAAAGCATGAGCCGTCACACTCAGGGGTTGAGGTGGGTAAACCCCTGGGCCCTCCATCTTATGCGACAGTCGACCGCTGGCAGCGAGCATGTGATCTCGGATTAATTCTCCAGAGAGTCGAAAACGAGGGCCGCGTGCCAAGTATCGGTTTTCTGGATCTCGCTCAAGCTGTTCGGGGCTGGCTTGCGAGGACTGGCGGTAAGTGGCGCTGGTGACGATGAGCCGATGCAGCAGTTTGAGGTGGCGGCCGTCTTCACGAAACTTCAAAGCCAGCCAATCCAATAGTTCAGGGTGGTCAGGACTTGGGGCCTGGGTGCCAAAGTTACCACTTGTGCGAATCAATCCTGCTCCAAAGAAAGATCTCCAAGCTCGGTTCACCGTGACCCGGTCGCCCATGGGGTTGGCATCACTTGCCAGCCAGCGGGCGAAGTCAAGGCGATCCTTAGGCTCTGGCATCTCTGCTAGGTGGAAGATTTCTGGTAAGCCCGGTTCAATGATGGCTTGAGGATTCAGGTATTCTCCGCGATGACGTAGATAGGTCGGGCGCGGGTTGTCCGCCGGTCGCTCCATCATGACCAGGGAATGATTGGGTTGAGGGAGTTGTTGCCGGATCTTTTCCAGGGATTGCTGCTGGGTTTTCCATCGCGGGTCGGTTTCAAGAAACACCTCCCTGAGGTGCTCAAGGGATGATGGTTCGTCAAGTTTCCCGCTGGCCAAAAGCCCCTCGGCCCGTGTTCCATGCGTCTTGGCCATGGGGATACCGGCTTCGCTGGTAGCTGAAATTCTAAAGCGCCCCAGGCTGACCACAAAATGCCGCTCGAACAACATTTCGAGGGTGAAGGGTGTCTTCGCTGCAATGGGGTCTGCCAAAGGGAGAACCAAATGGTGGGCTTTCCCATTTTGTTCTGCAGTCGACCATCCGGAAGATCCATCCCCATCGATGACGTTACTCGCATCGGCCGATCCGCCTCCAATATTGATCTTGCCATAAGTGTGGGAGGGTTGGGTGATCAGAACCGGTGATTCCTCCGTGAAGACCTGGCATTCACTCAGAAAAAAATCACCTTTTCGACCTTCGTAATAGCAACGCCCGGGCCCTTGGGCTGGTAACCGAGGGTCCGGTAAAACCTCGAGTCGCAAGGCAGTCACAGGGGTGTCCGTTTCAAATTGCAGGGTGAACACATCTCGCTTGGTGACATCCCCTGATGAAAAAATCGAACCATCCTCCAGGATCTCTAACTTGGGAAGGTTGGTTTTCATGGCCGTAGGAGTCAGGGTGATCCACTGGGTTGCGCTCTCTTGAGCTTGCTTGAGCCATGCGGTGAAAGCTGATTCGAAGCCCGGTGTGTTTTCCTGCAGTCGCACACGCTCCCTGGCTAATGTTGTGTTTACCTGCCTACGTTGAGTCATCTGGGAAGGTGACTCGAGGATCAGATCAGGCTCTTCCACATTGTCCAATAATGCCATCAAACCATAATATTCTTCATGCGTGATGGGGTCGTATTTGTGGGTGTGGCATTGAGCGCAACCTGTGGTCAGGCCCATCCAGGCGGTTCCCGTGGTTGCCACTCGATCGACTGCCGCGTAGAAGCGGAATTCGAGAGGGTCGATTCCGCCTTCCTCGTTGAGTTGGGTGTTCCGATGAAAGCCCGTGGCAATGCGTTGATCTTGAGTCGCCCCCGGAAGCATGTCCCCGGCGAGTTGTTCGATGGTGAATTGATCGAATGGCATGTCAGCATTGAGGCTGCGAATGACCCAATCACGGTAGGGCCACATGCTGCGCGGTCTGTCCTTTTCGTAGCCGTTGGTGTCAGCGTAGCGGGCAATGTCCAGCCATTCTCGTCCCCATTTTTCTCCGTAGGCAGGGGAAGCCAAAAGGCGATCCACGATTCGAATGTAGGCTTCTTGGTTGGCTTCCTCGATAAAGGCTTTGACTTCTTCTGGAGCAGGGGGCAGTCCCGTCAAATCCAGATAGAGGCGGCGGAGCAGCATTTCGGGCGAGGCTGGCTTTGAGGGCTCGAAACCGCGCTCCTTCATGGACTGCAAGGTAAAAGCGTCTATGGGATTCTCCTGCCAATGAATGCCAGGGCTAGGAATAGGAGGCTGGTTTGGGGCGACAAAAGCCCAGTGTTGGTCATACGGTGCCCCAGCCTCAATCCATTGATCCAGTAAATCGATTTCCTCAGGGGTCAAGCTTTGGTTTGATTCTGGAGGAGGCATCACATCGTCCGGATCCTTAGAATGGATTCGGTAGTGAAGCTCACTTTCCTTAAGATTGCCTGGTACCAAGGCCTCTGCTGCGATGGCTGAATCGCGTCGATCCAGCCTTAGTTTGGCTTGGCGCGATTCCTTATCAGGTCCATGGCAGGTAAAACATTTACTGGCCAGGATGGGGCGAATTTGCCGGTTGAAGTCCTGGGCTCGCGAAATGACTTGCGATCCGATCAAGCTGAACAGGATCAAAGGCCAAAGGAGCTGGGGCATACATTGCATGAGTGCGAATATCTACCTCCCATCATTAGCCTGAAATGCTGATCGAATCAAACCATTGCATGCCGAATTGATCACGCTATGGCTCATTTTTAGACTATTCAAGGAACCATCGACTTTCTCTGAAGGGGAAGTCCAAGGCTTACCCTTGAAAAAAAGTGTTCTGGTCGGGTTGGCTAGCATGGTAGTGATTGCTCAATCAGTCCCTCTTGCCTAGCAAATGCCAGCCTAATCGATTGGCTGCAGTGCCGCATGGGTTCTTTTCGCGGGATCAGTTTGTGTTACATGCCTTCATCAGTGAGTTTTGGTTAATAGGATGCCACAGGCTAACGATCCGCGAATCGCCAGCGTCCCTTACCATTCGGTATGGCCTCATTGCATGGGTTGAGGTAAAAATCCTGATAGGGCTACTTTGGCTCTTCGAAACACTCA
>Ga0181569_10001465_pt1 | contig 18585 bp, 8 predicted proteins | sample 101ome_19_FD_132452 | JGI IMG/M metagenome (GOLD analysis project Ga0181569, IMG submission 132452) | Coastal salt marsh microbial communities from the Groves Creek Marsh, Skidaway Island, Georgia - 101405AT metaG (megahit assembly) | ecosystem: Environmental > Aquatic > Marine > Intertidal zone...
TCAATGAGGCGGTCCAGTGCACCTATACCCCGCAGCTCTGTCAGCTTATTCTCTGCTAAATTCAGCCCGTTTAACGAGCGGTCTAACGGGCTGAGCGGCGAAATATCTTCGACAAAATTGGCCTTTAGGTCGAGCGCGTCGAGCGACGAGAGTGTGCTCAGCGGGGATAGGTCCTCGATTTCGTTGTCCGTCGCGTTGAGGATATTGAGACGCGTTAGGTTGCGGAGCGGACGAACTGTGCGAATGCGATTGCGCGATATGTCTAAGCGAAGCAGTCGAGTCAGATCTGCTAAGGGCTGTAAATCGACGACTCTATTGCCGCTCAGATGGAGGGATTGAAGCTGCGTTAAGTTCGCCAGTGGGCTCAAGTCTTCAACGCCTACATCGCGGAGGGTCAGCGTGCGGAGATTGACGAGGCCCGATACAAACGACACGTCTTCGAGTCGGGTGCTGTTTATTTCGAGCGTGCGCAGTCTGGTTAAACGGGCGAGGGGATAGGCGTTGGGAATGCGCGTGTCGCTTATGGTGAGCGAAGCTAAGTTGTGCAGATGCTCTATGCCCCTGAGATCGCTAATCCGATCACCGCCCTCTATTTTCAGGCGTGCGATGCGATTGAGATCGACCTGCGTGAGGTTGCCGAGGTTCTTGTTGGCAGCGCGCCGTATGCGCGCCTCTAGCTGTAGGTCGGGGATGAGGATAATCCCTTCACTGCGATAGATCGCAACCTGAACGCCGCGTCGCACGAGGGCTGGCAGGTCGGTCGTCAGCGCCCGCTCGCTGAGCGGGTTACCCGAGAGCTCGACGTTTTTGAGGCGGTCCAGTCTGCCGAGCGCAGATATGTCAGCGATGCGGTTTCCATTGAGGTTGAGGAGCTCTAGCTGGGGCATAGAGGCCAGTGGAGCAATTGAAACGATGCGATTAAAGTCCAGGTTGAGATGCGTTAGCCCAGACAGGGGGGCAAGCGGGGCCAGGCTAAACAGGCCGTTGTTCGACAGATCGAGCACGGCCAGCGAATCCAACGCGCCCAGCGGCGTTAGGTCGCGGATTGTATTGCGCGCCAGGCGCAGCGTCTCCAGGGCATGCAGCTGCTCTATACCCTGGAGATTATCGATGCTATATCCGCTGGCATCTAGAGCGGTGAGCGCTTGTAGCTGCGTCGAGTCAATGCGGCCGTCTGGTTGATCCAACTGGGCGCGCACGGCCGACTCCAGTCCGGGGTCTGGAAAGTGCTGTTCGGCCGATGGGCCCGGTGTTGGGTTAACGTCGATGAGTCGGCTCGTCCCGTCTCCGCATCCGCTAGACAGCAGCGGGATGAGGATGCAGCACGCTGCGCGGTATATGGTCCCCGAGAGGATCATCCCTACTCAACTCCTGCAAAGACGGTCATAAAGCCGCGGGTGTTGGTCTGCGTTCCCTCGATCTCGAAGCTGCGCCGCGTTACCTGCAGTCCGGCTAGTGTTGTAAGTCGGTAGCCCAAGTACTCCGATACGTTGTTGAGCTGTATCGCGGCGACGAGACCGTTAAACGAGTCTTCGGCCCCGGGGGGACGCGGGTTGCGTAACTGAGAGAATCGTTCGTATTCCAGGCCGGCCTCTAGCGTGCTGCGACGCAGTATGGGCAGGCGGGTAAGGAGCATGAAGAACTGACTCCACTCGCGCATGAGAGGTCGGCTGCGGGAGACGGGTTTCTGGTGTATATATTCACTTTTCCAGCCGGGGATAATGCTGATTTGCCGCAGGTTGAGCCCGTATTCGGCCTGATTCACCGCGCCGAAAAAGTAGGCGCTGCGGCGCTGTCCGGCTAGCGCTCGCTGCGCGCGTTGGGCCAGCTGGTTGTAGCGCTGCGATTTAACCTTATGCCCAATGCGTAGGCCCGCCAGAGGTTCGATCTGCCATCCTATCCACGTCGTATTGATCACCGTATTGCGCGCGGGGCGCTCGTCGGGAACGGGAAATAGGTCGCCGCGCGAGTTGGGTGGCTGCAGCCACTGTACGAGGTCGTCAGCGATTGTGTCGCGCACTTTGCGCAGGTCTTGGAACAGGCGCACGCGCCCCCAGCGGGCATAGCTGTGGTCGACTGTAGCCAGTGCATAAAGGGCGCGGTTCTGTCCGGCGGCTGCTTTTTCTCGAATGCGCATCCAGCCTACGGTTAGGCGCACGTCGGGATGGAGATAGGCTCCGGCGTAGGCATTGAAGCCCTTCTGATCGCGCTGATAGGGCAGATCGGCTTCCTCGTCGTTTTCAAAGCGATCAATGGTGCCGTTGTGATTCATATCGATACCATAGAGAAACTCGGGTCTGTCCGTGCGAAACCGCAGAAAGGGTTCGTCGTAGTCCGGTATGCGATTGGGGCTGATCTCGTTGTCGTTCTGGTTAAAATCAGAGACAAAGTCATTGTTTTCGTCCCAGCCGGGAAAAACTTCCAGATCGCCAAAGCTCCATCCCTTGCGCTTCCAGTCTGGTCGTCGATCCTGATCGTCGTTGTCGTCGACAAACTCGTAGCGCTGCAGCGGCCGACTGTAGTCTAGGGCCCCGTTTTCATCCACGACGTCCATGGACGTGCTGTAGTGTTGGTCGACGTCAAACGCTTCGGCATACAAGAAGTAGGGGTAGGCTTTCTTCGACAGGTTGGCCGTCCACGCGTCGGCCCGAGTGCTGGCCGTGCTGTGCATGCGCAGGCGCGGGTTGGGATACTGCCGATAGCGGTGGTTCACGTTGTACTCTAGGTAGGCCTCTACGCCGTCGAGATCGGTCACTTCCATTGTGAAGCCGACAATCTGGTTGGCCGTTGGCAGGCCGTAGTCAAAGGAGAGCACGCGCTGATTGGATCCGTCCTGCACGTTGCCTGCGGCGCGTGCCAACACCGTGTATACGCGCGTTCCGCTGAGCGCCCTCTGGCGATCCGATCCCATTTCCACTAGATAGTCGTTGGCCAGGACCAGCTCTGTCGTCACGCTGCGAATTTGGCTGGGGTCAGGGCCCGTATAGGTCGAGTTAGAGAAATCAAATGTGAGCAAGATTTCCTCGCTGCCGTCGGCCGATAGGTAGCCGCGGCGCTGAAAGCCGCCCTCGACAGAAGCGCGAAAGCCGATCTCGGAGCCTCTCGTCTGCCGTCCCTCCAGATCTTCCACTAGGATGTCGCTGGCAAAGAGGGCGCCGCCGCCGCTTCCATCCTCGGGCGAATCGTCGCGAATGCGCACGTAGATAGCGCCCACGGGCTCCTCGTTTTGCACGCCGAGTAGATCGCCCTTAAACAGATCGTCGCTAAAGGCTTCGGCGCGCGTATAGCTGTGGTGAGCGTTGACAAACGTGCCGCCCATCTTGACAAAATCGCCTACCTGGAACGTCAGCCGTCCGCCCGCTAAGTTGGTGTTGTCGGTCAGCTGGCGCGCCGTGCCGCCGACGATAAAAGAGTTGGGGTCGCTGATGCGTGAAAGCAGCATCGTCGCCTCGTATTTGTCGGTGGCAAAATCCCACTGTATGCCGTTAAACAGCGGCTTAGAGAAGGTCATCGGCGTTAGCGTAGTGCGAATTTCGTTGCCCACGGTAATGGCGTAGTGATACTGCCCCTTGTGGTCGGAGGCCACGACCAGATTGTTAAACCAACGGCCAAAGAGAGAGGTCTTTGTCAGCGTGCTGCCAAAGGGTTCAGGGTTGATTTCCTGCCAGTCGTATATCAGCCATCCGCGCGTGACAAAATTGCCGTAAAGGTCGTAGAAAAAGTTGCCTTCTAAAGAGGTCGATACGTAGCGCTGGTAGTTTTCGCGGGCATAGTTGGAGTATTCCCACTGCTTCCACTGGTATTCTGAATAGAGTTCCTGCGGAACATACCACCGCCGCACTGTCGGATCGAGCGCGTCAAAGAGCACCCCCGGACCCGTCGGTTCAAAGGAGACTTTGCCCCCGCGCTGAACGGTGCCCAGGCGCGCGCCGTAGTCCTGCGCATTCAGTCCGTTGGCCAGCAGGGTCACCCACAGGCTCGTAAAGAGTAGGGCGGTACGTATCGGTGTAGACCGTGTCATTGTGCGTGCGTCTATTCCTCTCAGTAGGCCAGGGAAACCGTTCCCATGTGCTTTTCGTCAAATGCATCGGCGCGCACGGTGAGCACCCAGATATAGGTGCCCGGCGCTGCTAGTATACCGCTCTCCGCTCTGCCATCCCACGCGCACTCCGAGGGGCCAATGCCCAATGCTCTACGGCATGCTTGACGCACAGGGTGTCCGCTTAGATCGTACACTTCGAGCGTTACGGGCGCTGGTTCTACCAGCTGAAGCAGGTTAAAGGAAACGCTAAATTGCTCGTTGATCCCATCGCCGTTGGGCGTGAAGATGGGGCCGCTGGCCGCAATCTCTCCCACCAGCTTGCCCAGCTGTTTTTTAGGGATGGCGACAAAGAGGCCCGATAGGGGCCCAAAGTCGTCGGGGCCAAAGTCCACGGCATCTCCGGGCAGGAGCCCGTGGGGAACCGTGGGAAATTGGCTGTTATACGCGCGGCCGGAAAACGTCGTGCCAAAGCGAAAGATGGGCAGGTCAAACGTAAACTCGAGCACGGCATCGTTTTCTCGGATGAGGGGAAAGCGCAGCGCGAATCCGCTCTCGCGAATGTAGTCTATTTCAAACGCGGCTGGCTGTCCGTTGATCTTCAGCTCGCGCACGGCCGTGACTTCCACGTTCGTATCGACTTCTATACGGTCAAACCCGCGGGCATCGCCCCGATTCTTTAGCCGCACGCCGTAGCGAAAGCTGGCCGGACGCTCGGCTTCGGCTAGCCGGGGATAGACTTCGGCCCACAGGCCGTCGGCTACGGGCGGCACGAGATATTCAAACGCCAGCTGTCGCATGCGCCGCGTGTCGAAGAGGCGTCCCGCAAACTGCACCTCTATTTGCGCATAGCGCCGCGGGAGCGGGGCTCCGGCCAGCTGGCCGTTTTCTACGGTGTACCAAGGGCTCCAATTGTCTCCGTCTTCTGGGCCTAGCGCCACGCGGTCGCGCCGCTCTAGAGCGTAGTACTGGCGCGGCGTGACGTTGGTGGGCCCCGTGATGCGTCCCTGCGAATCGCGCAGCCACTGTTGATAAACCCACGGCGTGTCGTCGTGTCCGGTGCGTATGCGAACGCTCATTTTGGAAAAGAGCGAGTCGCCCACGGTGTCTGCTATCCAGCGCAGCGGACCGATGGACGCATCGTCGCCCAAGTCGATAATGTCCGATAGATAGGTGCCTTGGCGCATATAGCCCGTGCCGTATACTTCGATCTCGTCCAGCTCAAATGGCACCGCCGTTAGCGATCGGAGCTTGAGTTGGCGGACATACTGGGGTGAGACGGAAACGTCGACGATCGGCCGTTCGTTGGCCGCGCTGCGCTGCACCAATATATCGGGCGTGTCGGCATCCGTTTCCGTTGGATTAACCCAGAGCTCGTAGGCGCGCATATAGTCGTCCTGGAAAGGATAAAACGGCGCGGACTCAACCGTGTTGCGGGGGTAGAACCGCACGCGGTGTATGCCGACGGGGATCGCAAAGTCCAGGCCTACCCACACGTCGCGTATTTTAGGGGCCGGATCGAGCAGGCTGGGACGGCGTTGAAAGGCGACGCTGTGGTCGCCGTTGACCGTGCCCCGGAGCTGGTCTGCCTCGGTTGCTCCGTAAAAGGCGTTGATTAAAAACACGCGCCCGTCGCGCTCGAGAACGCGAGCGGAAATATTCTCATCGGGTTCGAAAAACAGCGGGCTGATCCAGCCCGGGCGATGGTCAAAGTCGATGGTGCCACCCGGCGCATTGGTCGTGTCCTCGCGCACGCCGCTGCCGCGCGGTTTATACAGCACGGTGGGGTCGCGAAATCCACCTCCGCTCTGCCAAGATAGGCCGCCCTGTCCGAGGATAAAGCGCTGCTGGGCAGAATACGGCGGGGCGATCAGCAGCAGGGAGAGGGCGATCCACGCAACGCGGGCCATTATTGTAACCCCGCGTTGATCGACATAAAGAGCGCGTTGCTGCGCTGGCTGCGGCCGTCGTCAAAAAACCAGCGACTCAGGCGCAATCCCGTGCGCGTGACGAGTCGATAGCCTTCATAGGCGACCTCGTTGCGCAGTTGGACGATCACCGTGCTGCGCCAGAAGTCTTGGTTTAGGTCGCCATTCTGTCCAGATAGGAGCCACAGTCGACTGGCTTCTAGCCCCAGCTCCATGAGGGTGTTAAACTGCTGCCTTCCGTAGCGGGGGAAGTAGCTGACCCCAACGGATTCAGCCATGAGGGGCTGGGTCCAGAGCAGGATAAACATCTCCTCTAGCGCGCTGTAGGCCGTTTGCCGCGTGCTGTAGGGGCGCTCGCGCCGATACTCGCTTTTAAAGCGCGGCTGTAGGGTTGCCAGCCCTATGGGAATGCTCCACTGGGCGCGGTTGACCAGTCCGGTAAAGTGGCTAGTGCGTCGGCCCTCGCGCTGGCGCAGCGTTTCGGCGTCGTCGCGCTGGCTGCGCAGGGACCACTTTAGGCGGTGCTGCAGCTGTATGCCCGGGCCGATGCGCTGATCTAAATCGGCGTAGAGTTCGTGCTCCCACGTGTTTTGCGAAGGGCGTCTATCGGGAACGGCGCGCATGCGCCCGGGGCTTCCAACCGGCTGCTCCCACAGGATTAAATCGTCGGCGATTGAATCCTTCGTCAGCGCGGCGTATTCAAAGATGCGCAGGCGTCCCCAGGGTGCTCTGTGCGTCCACGTGCCCATCGCATACCAGGCTTCCGTGCGACCGTCGCCGGCCATCAGGTACATGTTCTGCCTGCCGAGCGTGAGCGCGGCGTCTGGTCCGACGTGCGCTTTTATATAGCCGTTGTATCCCCGGTGGTCGCGCTTGTACGGATAGTCGGCCAAGCCGTCGTTTTCCAACCGATCGATCGTGCCGTTGTGATTCATATCCAAGCCGGCAAGCAGTTGGGGACGATCGGAGCGAAAGCGCAGGAAAGGCTCTTCGTAGTCCGGTATGAGGTTGGCGTTTGCGTTGTGGTCGTTGAGGAAATCGCCGTTCTCATCGTAGCCGGGCCAGGCAATCTCTCCGTTGGACGGTTGGTAGGGGCGGAGCCATTCGGGGATGGCGTTCAGGTCGTCGTCGTCGTCGACCAGTTCGTAGACCTGGGGTATATCGGCGTCGTATATCAGCGACCCGCTCGGCGTCGTCAGCCAGTAGGAGGTGCTGTAGTCATCGTCCATTGAAAACAGCTCTACAGAGAGCGCAAAGGGATAGCGCCGATAGGCGAACTGCCCGTAGGTAGCTGCTGCCGTTTCGGCCGTCTGATGGTGGCGCTTCAGGCTGGGATTGGGGTAGCGCTGCAGGCGGCGATTGACGGCCATTTCTCCCTGTGCGGACAGGCCGTGCCAGTCGGGCATATTCCAGTTGAATCCGTAGATCTCGCTGGCTACGGGCAGGCCGTAGGAGAGCGTGCGTAGGCCTGTGTTGCTGCGGTCTTGCACGTTGCCAGCCGCGCGCGCCTGCGTGAGAAATACGGGATTGGACGAACCGCTTACGCCGTCTGTCTGGAGGTTGGAAGCGGTTTCGATGCGGTAGTCGTCGGCAACGTCCAGCGCCACCTGCACGCTGCGCAGTGCACCCGCTGTCAGCTCTTCATAGTCGAGCGCGTCGAGATCGTATTTCAGCAGGATTTGCTCATTGCCGTCGGCCACGAGTGCGCCGCCCTCGCTGATGCCGCCCTCCACCTGTGGGAGAAAGCCGATTTCAGATCCGCGCAGCCGCTGACCGCTGGTATCGGTTAGGACGATATCGTGGGCCAAGAGAGTGGCTCCCCCTTGGAGGTCCTGCGGGGAGTCGTCGCGCAGGCGCACCCAGAAAGTGCGGAGGGGTTGGTTTTGCCGCAGCGTTAGCGTGCCGTTGAGCGGGTTGCCGTTGTTGAGCTCGTTCTGCGTATGCGCCGTGTGCACGTTGACGTAGCTGAGCCCAAGTCGCGCCCACGCGCCCAAGGCTAGGTCGGCATGACCGGCCACCAGATGCGTGGCGTGCGTGCCGTTGCCCGAGTTGATGAGCCCCACGTCGTTTTGGTAGGGGCCGTTTGGATCGCTCGGCCTCGATAGTAAGAGCGTGGCGCTGTGCTGGCTGTTGGCCAGATCCAGTCGCAGTCCGTTGTACTGCGGCTTTGAAAATGTGAGCGGCGTAAAGCGCGTGTAGATGGCGTCGCCGACCATCAGCCGATACGACGTCGAGCCGTGCTGATCTCCGGAGATGACTAGCCGGTCGAAAAAGCGCTCGTAGGCGTTGACGTTGTTGGGACGGGGCTCGGAGCGGTTGCGCGGATCCTCCGGGGGACGCTTGAAGAGCTGGCTGCCGCTGGCCTGGGGCTGAGTTTGCGTCCAGGTGTATACCAGCCAGCCGCGGCCGATCGGTTGGCCAAAGACGTCGTAAAAGTCATCGCCTTCCAGCAGGCGGTTTACGTAGCGGCTATAGGGCTGGCGCGCATAGGAGGTGGCGCCGCTATACCAGGGTCGCCAGTAGGTTTCGGGCAGGTGGCGCGGCTCGTACCACTTATGTACGTGTGGCTCGACGTATTCTAGCTCAAAGCGCGGATAGAGCGCGGGCGGTGATTGTGCGATGCTCGAGCCGGCTGTCAGCAGGGCGACGATCCCATACAGGATGCGCTTTACGAGTGCAGTGCGACATGCTCCTTGCGCGAAGGTTCGCATTAGTAGGCCACCTGTATGAGTCGAACCACGTCCTGTTGGCGGTCTTTTGCGTCGACTTCCAGACGAATGCGAATAAGGTAAGCGCCGGGCGCCACGCGCTGGCCGCTCTCGTCGAGGCCGTCCCAGTGCAGGCTGTATTCTCCGCTGGCGCGCGCGCGTTCGCGTCCCAGCGACCGCAGCCGTCTGCCGCTTAGGTCAAAGAGCTCTACGCGCAGCTGACCGCCCTCTTGAATAGAGAAAACCTTGGCCGATATATCGATCCGGTCGTTGATGCCGTCGCCGTTGGGTGTGCATATGGCAGGGGCTATGACGACGTCGCTTAGCAAGGCGTTGTCGCCCAGGTCCGTTACGGCGACTAGGGACTGGCTGGCGACCAGATCCGTAGCGTTGCCGGGGCTTATCTGCTGCAGGCGGTCGGGCCACTGACTGTTGGACAGCGCGGCGAAAAACTGCGTATTGCCCATATACACCTCGGTGCGCAGTCGAATGGCGTAGAGAGTCCCCCGTTGGACGGGTTCGGTAAAGAGGAGATCAATCTCCTCGTCGTCGGTTCGCTCAACGCGGATCGGTCCCGGCCACAGCTGCCGTCCTCCTCCCAGACGCAGCAGACTCTCCGAGCCGGACCGAACGTCGACAAGCTCAATCGGCGCGACCGAGGACGAGCCTAGGCGCAGGCGATCAAAGCCCGGATTGTTGGCCCCAAAGGTCGGTCGGACGTAGAGCGTGAACTCCTCTTTGACGCCGGGCTGTATCTGTCGCAGCGGCCACAGCTCTGCCACGGCTGCGTCAACTAGAGGTGGAGCAAAGTGCAGGCGGAGCGATCGGAGCGTGGCCGCTAGCTGCGGATCGCTGCTGCGCAGGCGCACTTCGGCCAGCGCATAGCGGCGCGGCGCGGGCGATTGAAAGGCCTGACCAGAAGAAAAATAGAATGGACTCCAGCCGCTCCAATCGGCTCCGGGCAGCTCCTCTAAAACAATGGGACCGCGTCGGTCTTCGGCGCGCCTTTCCCAGGCGATGCGGCTGATTTCATTGCCGCGGTCTGAGTAGTAGTGCAGAATCTCTTCTAGCTCGTTGCCCGTGCGCGTACGCACGGCTATGTGTGTGCCGTTGGGTATATCACCCGTCCAGCTGAGATGGGTGAAGAGCTTGGGCGACGGCAGCTTCATGAGAGGGGAGTGCATGATGACCTCGGGCACAAAGCCCTCGCCGTAGGCCTGGATCTCACTAATCTGTCCACGCTCGCTGCGCGCGGCTGGCAGCGGCAGTCGGCGCAGGTCGATATAGCGCACTGGCCGCAGGTCAAAGCGTTCCTCTAACTGAAGGAAGCTCTCCCTATTGAGCTGTTCGTCAAAGAGTCGCCAGATGCGCTCGCCGTCGGCGTTGAGCGCGCCGTCCGATACGCGCAGCTGATAGGCCGGTGGCGGCTCGGCCGGACTGAGCAGGCGAATGCGGTCGAGCCAGTACGACGCACCTAGGTCGATGACGACCTGGCGTTCGTCGCGCTGGGCGTCGTATTCCTGCAGGTTGCCAAAGGTGGAGAAGAGGCCGTCCGTGTAGGGGCGCTGGCTGCGGGTGGCCGCGTCGCGTCCCTGCTCGCCCAGCGGCGGGCGCGTTAGTCGGATGGCGTTGTCGCCTATCGCATGTACTTCTACTTCGGCTAAGCGAGGTCGTTCGTGGCGATAGTAGCGTATATCGCCCTGCTCTTCGGGTGGCAGGGCCTCGTATACCGAGCGGGCGACGGGTATCTGGCGATCGGCTACGGTGCGGCGAAAGTAGTCTACGGCGCCGCGCTCCTCTTCGGACAGCGCTCCGTGGGTCATACTGTCTACGGGGGCGCCGCGCGGGCCGTCCGAATCGAGTGCCTGAATGCGGATAATCTGGGCGGCGACGCCCTCTACGCCTTCGGGCGTGCGCGCGGGGGGCTCGATGTCGAAGACGAACTCTCGCTGCGTTTTGTTGGCCAGGTTCGCCAAGCCCACTCGGCGGAAGCTGCGCTGGCGTTCGTAGGTAAAGGTCACGCGTCCGTCGGAGGCCAGCACGCGAAACTTGAGCAGCGGATCGCCCGCCCCTTCTTCGGCAAAGCGCACGACAACGCGCGTTACAAGCGCTACGCGGCCCAGGTCAATATCGACCCACCAGTCTTCTACTTGATGGCTGAGTTCGGGCTCCCAATAGGTTTCGTTATTCCCGTCTATGGCCCAGTGGGCCGTCTCGATGCCGGAGCCGGCACCGGCAATGCCGCCGACCAGCGTATCGCCTTCGCTTACATACGTAAAGCGGTCGGCGTTGAGCGCGGCGTTGATATCGCGGCGCACAAAGCGCGGTTGGACGCTCCCATCTTCGCCTAATACGCGGGTGCCAACGGGCGCTTGCCAAGCCGCCCAGTCGTCTTTACCCCCAATTTCAATGCGGTCGGCCAGCGGGGCATATCCCTCTTGGGCCTGCCCAGACAGCGCGTGCAAAAGGAGCAAAAAAGTGAGTGTGTTAAACCGCATAGCGTTGAGTGCAAATCTGCTTTTATAAGAGATTCATGTATACGACAAGAGCTATTTTTCGCGTTGGTCGTCTCTTGAGATCCGAGACGCACACATAGGATCCGTGGTCAAATCCCGTCTTCTCTTTTATACTATTTTCTCGCCCACCTCTCGGGTGCGCCCTTTAACAAAGGGGATAGGGTGATATCTGTCTACCCTACTGGAACAACTTTCAACGCCCTGTGAACAAAACGCATGAGCACGGCACATACGATCCGAAATATTGGCATTCTCGCCCACGTCGATGCGGGTAAAACGACGCTGACCGAACACATGCTCTACCTGAGCGGCAGCACGCGCGCCGCGGGCAGCGTGGACAAGGGGACCAGCCTGTCCGACGTGCTCGACGTGGAGAAGAAGCGCGGCATTTCCGTGCGCTCGGCGGCCCTGTCCTTTACCTGGCGCGACGCGCAGATCAACCTGATCGACACGCCCGGCCACGTCGATTTTTCTGCTGAAGTGGAGCGCGCGCTGCGCGTGCTGGACGGGGCGGTGCTCGTCCTCTCCGCCGTCGAGGGGATTCAGGCGCAGAGCGAGCCTATATGGAGCGCGCTCGAAGCCATTAACATTCCCACGCTGTTCTTTATCAACAAGGTCGACCGGATGGGGGCCGATTGGGCGGCCGTCGTGGCGGCTCTGCAAAACGAGTTTTCTACCGATGTTCTGCCCGTAGACTCCGTGCAAAACGAGGGCGATAACGGAGCTGTGCTGGTTGATGGATGGGCGGATCCGGCTCCTGCGCTTGTCGAGCGGATTGCCGAGGTGGACGACGCACTTTTGGAAGCCTATCTCGAAGGTCAGACGCCCAGCGTGGAGGCGCTGCGCGCGGCGTTGGCTGCGGCCACGCGCCGTCGCGGGCTTTTCCCCGTTTTGTTGGGATCGGCTAAAAATGCGCTGGGGACGGACCGATTGCTCGATGCCATCGTCGACTATCTGCCGCCGGCCGGACGCGATAGGGAGGGCCCCGAATCAGCCGTCGTGTTCCGGATTGATCACGATGAAAAGGTCGGTAGGATTGCCGGCGTGCGCGTCTTTCGCGGCTGTTTGAAGCCGAGAGACAGCGTGTGGAACGCGACGGCAGAGCGCGAGGAAAAGATTACGCAGGTCAAGCGCAGCTTGCTCAACAAGCTGGAAGACGCTCCGCGCGTAGAGGCGGGCGATATCGGCTTTCTCTGCGGCCTGCCGGAAGTGAAAATTGGCGACGTGCTGGGTGATCCCGAACCGGTTCCGGAGACCTATGCCCTGAGCGAGCCCCTGCTATCGGTGCAGGTAAATGCGCGCGACGAGGCCCAGCACGCGGCGCTGGCGGCGGCGCTGCAGCAGCTAGCCAGCGAAGACCCCCATCTCGACTTTCGTTGGTATCCCGAAGAGCGAGAACTGCACCTGCGCATCATGGGGGTGATTCAAACCGAGATCGTCACCGAGGTATTGCGCACGCGTTTTGATATCGAGGCCGATTTTAGCGCGCCGACCGTCGTATACAAAGAAACGCCGGCCGGCAGCGGGCACGGTGCGGAGAGCTATACGATGCCCAAACCCTGCTGGGCTATTGTGCGCTATCTCATTGAGCCTGGCGCCCCGGGTAGCGGCATCGTCTATGCATCAGAGGTCAGCGTCGACGAGATTAAACTGAAATACCAGCGCGAAATCGAGGGCCACATCGGGCAGGCCTTTGGGCAGGGCATCAAGGGGTGGGAGGTGACTGATCTAAAGGTCACGCTCGTCGATGGCAGCGATCACGTGTTGCACAGCCGGCCGGGCAATTTTATTCTGGCGACGAATATCGCCGTACTCAAGGGCCTGCAGGAAACTGAGACGATCTTATTGGAGCCCATGCTGGCCTACCGCATTGCCGCACCGGTAGAGCACGTGGGCAAGGTCACATCCGATATTATTGAGATGCGCGGCACCTTTGAGCCGGCTGAACTGAGCGATGGACACTTCGTGCTGTGCGGCCGCCTGCCGCTGGCCACGTCGATGGACTACGCCATTCGGCTGGGCGCACTGACGGCTGGGCGCGCCAAGCTCTCGCTGCGCTTTGACGGCTACGATCCCTGTCCTCCCGGAGAAGGGGTCGTTAGGCCTTATAAGGGCATCTGCCCCCTGGACCGCGCTAAATATATCCTCAAGATGCGAGGTGCCATCACGGAGGCGACGCGTAGTTGACTCATATAATTGCCCCTTTATTTTAAAGTGGTTCGAAACATAATCTTGTGCCTATTTTGTGACGCAAATTACACTCGTGGACTCAGCGGGTCGAAAACAATACATGCGCGTTTTTAGCGTCGTCATATCCTTTCTATACATCCTGAATTTGGGTCCAATCGCCACAGGTCAGACCAGCAGCTCTCGTGCATCTAAAAGCGCGTGTAGCTGTTCTATGGATGGGCACAATGCGGCCTGTTGCTGTACGGCTTCGGCCGAGAACAAAGCCGCCTCATGTGATATACGCATTTCTGCCAGATATTCCCTGCAATCAGCGCCTTGTATAATCGATTTGTCCGATGATTTTACCGGCGTTTCTATTCGCACTGCCAGTCCCCATTTAATGTCTCTACCTCTTCAACCCGATAGGCCGCAGTATGCTAGATTTACGGGTCAATGCCCAATCTACTCGGCATACTCAGCATATCTTGCCCTACCTGAAAAAGTTCCTATTAGCTGATTACGCCCAATCTTTTCTACCTCGTACTTCGTTGATTTTAGACTGCAGGGTGCTGCCGTACGTCGCAGGGCTGTACTAAGTGCGCCTGTATGCGTTGTGGTGCTGTATGTACTGCTGCGTTCTGCGCATACTGGCAGAGGTGTAATCAACTTATTTAGGAGAACAAATGTCGTTAAGAAAACCAAATCTAAAGGCCGTCATTTTAACTTGTGCACTGAGCGTTGTACTGCTCGCGTGTTCGGATGAAAATGGAATCGTCAATCCGGATAATGAGTTGGGGCTCATTTCTTTGGGCACGTCACAAGTAAATGGCGTGCGTATCGAACTGGCAGGTCCCGAGCAAATGGGCGCCGGGTATAGTCCATTGAAAGTCAAACTAACAGAGGCTGCGAGTGGTCGACCGCTCTCTGCCGCTCAGGTCACGGTCGTACCGATGATGAATATGGGAGACCACAGCCACAGCGCGCCGTCTGAACCGGGTTTATACGATGTGGATACCGGTGTTTACGATAATCCCGTTGTTTTTTTAATGCCCGGCACCTGGGTGCTTGAGGTGTCTTATGCGACCAATGATGGTAAGGAGGGCATGGCCACCTTTACTGTGGACGTGGGGCAAGGTCACTGTGTGACCCTCATAGGAGATGATGAAGAGCGCTATTTCCTATCGTTGGTCGCACCGCTTGATCCCTCTGTTGGAAAGCAGGATATCGAGTTTACGGTGCACGGGCGCGAGAGCATGATGTCTTTTCCTCCCATCGAAGATTTTACGGTTGAGATAGAGCCTTCCATGCCGGCAATGGGCCATGGTTCACCCGATAATGAGCAGCCTGTGCATCAGAGTGATGGTCACTATGTGGGCAAGGTCAACTTTATCATGACCGGTGCGTGGCGCGTCGACGTGCGGCTCAAACGCGGTGAGCAAGTTGTGGCCCAAGCCGCGTTCGATCTGTTGGTCAAGTGAGACGTTGTGCAAGAGCGGGGTTACGCTCCCGCTCTTGCACGATAAAAGCAATCACAATGAAACTATTTTATCTGATTTGTATCTTGATTTTGATCGGCGGACTCTCGTTCGCTGAAGGAAGGCTCTTGCGGGGCCGCGTCACAGATGCAGAGAGCGGTCATGGACTAGTCTCTGCATTTATCGCATTAGAAAAGAATGCGACGACCAGTGATAGTTTGGGGTTTTTTACGTTGGAGCTATCCACTCAGGCGCGTCTACTCAACGTCTCATTGGTAGGCTATGAGCCCGCAGTAGTGGCTGTTGGATCGATGCCGATTGACGGGCTGATAGATATTCGACTCCAGCGCCGAATTATGGTCGTTTCGGATGCCGTATTAATTTCCGCCAAACGAAATTACTCCGACAGTCAATTCTCCGCATATTCCGAGACGGTTCCCACCGCCTTGCGCACGGTCAAAGGCCTTGCCATGGTGCGCAGGGGATCCTTTGCCGAAGACCCGAGTCTGCGCGGAGTGGATGGGTCCAAGCTGGGTGTAACCATTGACGGGATGAAGATATTCGGCGCCTGCACAGATCGCATGGATCCGGTAAACTCCTATGTCGAAAGAGAAAACTTAGCGCGGTTAGAAGTATCCAAGGGGGCCTTTGATCTAAATCGCGGTCAGGCGATAGGGGGTACGATTAACCTCGTAACCGATCGGCCTAGTTTTGCACGTCGTATATCGGGATATAGTGAGGTAGGCTATGAGAGCGTAGCCGACTATCGCTACGGCCGAAGCGTGTTAAACATCGCGCGAGATGACCTGGCGCTGCGCGGTTCGTTCTCCTTTCGTCAAGCCGATGATTTTCGTCCTGGCAGACGAGCACCCATAGAGAATAGTGCCTATGCTAAGTACAATTTCAAAGTGGATGTCAGTAAAAAATACGTCGGCCACCAGCTCGATGTAGGGGTGCTCAGCGATAGGGCTTGGGACATTGGTTATCCCGCTCTGCTGATGGATACTAGTAAGGCTAGATCGCATCTATATCACGTCGGACACGTATGGAAACGTCCTCAGAGTGCGCTGCATATGCTGCGTACTAAGTTGTACTTTAGCCGCGTGGATCACTGGATGGACGATATGGAACGCGACGTCGGCCAGCGGGAAGTCATGCCAGATATGCACATGCCGATGTATGGTCAAACGCACACTGGAGGATTGATCGCCAATGCCCTTTTCTTGGGTGCTGATTCTACGCTTGAACTCGTAGTGGACTGGTATCATCTACGGTCCTTTGCCGATATGGAAATGACCAGCAAGTTACCCGAGGTTCCCGATATGTACCTGCTCAATCTGGGGGACGTACGCCGAGATCACTTTGCTGGAGCAGTCAACTATAATCGCGCGGTCTTTTCGACTGTAGAGTGGCGACTCAATATGCGGTTTGATCTGGCGCGCCATGATATACACGATCCGTTGGGAAGGAACCAACTAGCGGCGACGTGGGGCTACGGTGAACTCGCCCAGCGCTACGCTACGCTAAGCGCTAGCACCGCCGTTGCCTATATGCTAAATAACGCTGCGGAGATCCGCCTCAGTGTGGCCAGCAGTGCGCGGCTGCCAACGCAAATAGAGAGCTATGGATTCTACCTCTACAATCCAACGGATGGCTACTTTTATATGGGCAATCCCACGCTGAGACCGGAGCGGAGTCGGCAGGTTGAACTGGCTATACGCTACGGGAAGGAGCGGCGCCGTCTGTCCGTTAGCTGCTATTATAATCAGCTAGGGAATTATATCGTCGGCGTAGGTTCTGGCTCGGTCTTTAAGCACTATGATCACAGCGATCGCGCCGTGATTTACGGTTTTGAGCTGGAGGGTGAATGGCCTGTAACCGAGCACGTAATGCTGCACCTGCAGACTAGTTATACACACGGCCACAGTGCAGACTTTGCCGAACCGCTTCCGGCTATTGCACCGCTCGATAGTCGAATTGGACTGCGGTATGAACGGTCTCAATACGGCGCCGCATTAGGCATGCGCCGCGTCGGTGAACAAACGCGGATTGCCTCGCAGACGACGTTGGAAGATTCCACGCCAGCCTTTGCTACATACGATATATACGCGCATTGGCGGTTTATAGAAAAAACCAATTTGACCATTGCAGTGGAAAACGTTGCCGACCGCTTCTATCACGAGCATTTAAGCATTGCAAACCTACCGAGCCCCGGTAGGAATGTGCGTATGGCATTGCATCGGGAATTTTGAGCAGGGATGGTTGTTCAATAGGGCATCTACGGCTGCGCGGGTTCGAGGCCGAGCAGCACCAGCAGCCACGTCCGGTGCCAGTAGGCGGAGTTGATGTAGGGGTTCTGCGCCGACGGCCAGTTGGTCCAATAGGTCTGGTTGTGCGGGATGCGGTGGTAGAACTGGAGCAGCGGAATGGCCGGCATCTCCGGTAGCCATACGCCGAGTGCCTGATGAAATAGGTTGATCAACTCGGGATCGGCCGGGTCGGTCTCGCCCATGCGATCGACGATGGCGTCGTACTGGGCGTTGGACCAGCGCCAAAACGTTGGCGTCGACGTGCCGGTGGGCTGGACAAAGCGGCTGTGGTAGAGGCGCAGCGTAAAGTAGGGATCGCGCACCGAGCCGCCGTGGCCAAAGATAAAGGCCTGCGCCTGTCCGGAGGACATGCGCGTGTAGGCGTCCGACGTCTGGCGAAACGAGGCGTCGATGCCGGCCTGGCGCAGCTGTTCGATCAGGACGGGCGCAAAGTCGAGCATAAACTGGTACACGTCGATCGTCAGCTTTAAACGCTGCCCGTCTTTGCTCCAGAACCCTTCCCCGTCTTTTGCATAGCCTTTGCGCGTGAGGATCTGCGCCGTCTTGTCGAGGTCAAAGTCGTCGACTGGATATTGCTGCAGCAGATCCGTTGCCGTGTTGGTGTACTTCTGGAGCACGGGAAAGTCTGGAAAAGGCAGAACGGTGTAGTCGCCCGCGCCCTGCATGCCAATGTCGGCCAGCTGCTGCCGATTGATGGCGTGATTGACGGCCCAGCGCATTTCCGGGTCGTTATAGGGCGCTTCGAGGTTGTTGAATCCGAGCGAAATGGGCCACCAGTCGAGATATCCATAGGGCGGGTCCTGTCCCGACCAGCTCGTCACGTTGGGGTTTTGCTCGAGGATCGTGCGCATATTGGCCGGCAGCAGCGTGCCGCAGATGTCGAGGTCGTTGGCCAGCATGCTCTGCACGCGCTTGGCTTCTTCGCCGCGCGGTAAATAGATAACGCGCTCGACCTTGGGCAGATCCTGAAAGCCGATCTTGCTCGCCCACCAGTCTTCGCGCAGGTCGTAGATGCGCTGCTGCGGGGTGGAATGGGCGAGTCGATAGGGACCCGTTACGACGGGCCATCCCTTGGCTACGTCCAGATTCTTAAAGGTTTCGGGATCCTGGTCTTGCCAAATGTGCTTGGGCACGATGGGCACGCCGTTGTCGAAGTTGTGCGTGAAGTAGGAAAACACAAAGCGCGGATTGGGCGCCGTCAGCGTGATCTGCGCCGTGAGGTCGTCGAGCGCGACGGCCTCCTTAACCCACTTGTCCATATCCACGGAAAAGAGCAGCGTCGGTGCGTGCGCTTTGAGCAGGTTGATGGTGAACACCAGATCGTGCGCTGTCCACGGATGCCCGTCGCTCCACTCGACGCCCGGGCGAATGCGGATGGTAACCTGCGTATAGTCCTCGTTGAATGCGTGTCCCTCGGCAA